>OLOW01000130.1_pt1 | contig 42558 bp, 34 predicted proteins | sample 1672801 | NCBI WGS metagenome assembly OLOW01 (sample SAMEA3136725, study PRJEB25190) | human gut metagenome | biome: human gut; feature: human-associated habitat; material: faeces | place: Austria | collected 2013 | reverse complement strand
TGTCGTTGATGTTGTTATAACATAAGTCAAGCGTTTGCAAGTTCGTTAGGTTTCCAAGCGTGCGCGAGACGATCGCGTTTTTCCGCAGCGCACGGCTGCCGGCCGAGCAGCGCCGGCAGCAGCTTCCCGCCGCGCGCATGGTGCTCATGATCATCCTGGCGACGCTGCCGCTGTTTTTGATCCTGCCGGTCAACGATCTGGTCGAGCAGCTGTACTACCACACCTTCTTCATCGGCCTCATGCTCATCCTCACGGGCTTTCTGCTGTTCGTGGCCGATAAAATGCCCAAGGGCACGCGCACGGAGAAAACCATGCGCGTGCGCGACGCGCTGGTCATCGGCGTGTGTCAGGCTGTGGCGACGATCCCGGGCCTGTCCCGGTCGGGCACGACGATCGCGGCCGGCATGGCCACGGGACTGGACCGCAGCTTTGCGGTGCGCTTCTCGTTTCTGATGTCGCTGCCCGCGGTGCTGGGGGCAAACATCCTGTCGCTGGCCAAGGCGGCCAAGGCGGGTATCGATGTGTCGCTCCTGCCGGCGTATCTGGCCGGCATGCTCGTGGCGATGGTCTCAGGCGTCGCGGCCATCGGCCTTGTCAAGCGCCTGACGTCGAAGGGCCGTTTCGGCGCGTTTTCCTACTACTGTTGGGGCGCGGGCGCACTGACGATGATTCTGTCTCTGATTTTCTGAGAGGACGTTATATAACATGGCAACTTCATCATCCAAAAAGAAAACCGGCACGGCGAAAAAATCCGCCCCGGCAGCAAAAAAGCCGGCCTCCGCGCCGAAAAAGCAGCCGGCTGCCAAGGCGGCTCCGGCCTCCGCGCCGACGGCACCGACATGGCCGTATGCGCTGGCGTGCATCGTGCTGTCGCTGCTGTCGTTCCTGGGCCTGTTTCATGCCGAGGGCGTCGTGATCGACGGCTTTGCGGGCTTCCTGTGCGGCATCATGGGCTGGGGCTTTTGGGCGTTCCCGTTTGCGATGCTGCTGCTGGCGTGGACCTTTGTGCGCAACCCGCGCGAGCGCTTTGGCCTGCGCGTGACGGCGGCGCTGCTGATCGCGCCGCTGTTCCGGCGGGGCAGTGACCCTCTGACCAGCTTGGCTGCCGCACTGCTGGTGATTCTGCTGTGCAATCCCTTTGCCGCCGCCAGCGTCAGCTTGCAGCTGAGCTTTTCCGCCACGCTGGGAATGGTGCTGCTGTCGCCCCGGCTGTACAAGCTGCTGGCCGGGTGGTATAAGGGGAAATGTCGGCCGCTGCGGGCCGCGCTGTGTTTTGTGGCGGCGAACCTGTCTGCCACCCTCAGCGCCGTGGTGTTCACTGCCCCGCTGACAGCCTGGTATTTCCGCATTTTCGTGCTGGTAGCGCCGCTGTCCAGCTTATTGGCGGTGCCTGCGGCGGGATGGAGCTTCATGGCTGCCTTTGTGACGGTGCTGCTGGGCTTTGTGTGGCTGCCGCTGGCCAGCCTGCTGGGTTGGATCTCCTGGGTACTGGTACGGTACATCCTGTGGATCGCCAACGGCATGATGTCCTGGCGCTATCACGCGGTGTATTTCACCAATCCCTATCTCATCTACTGGCTGCTGTTTTTGTATGCGGCCTTTATCGGCTGTGCCGCCACGCCGGACGGCAAGCGGAAATACCTGCTGGCATCGGCATTGTCGGTGCTGACGCTGACGGCGGCCATCTGGGTCAACCGTCAGGACTATCAGTACGGCGTACTGACCGCCCTGACGCTGGATGTGGGACAGGGCGAGAGCGTCATTCTGACCTCCGGCGGTGAGACGGCACTGGTGGACTGCGGCAGCAGCAACAGCTATAAAGACCCCGGCGGTCTGGCTGCCGACACGCTGCACAGCATGGGCGTCCGGGAACTGAGCGCTGTGGTGGTGACCCACTACCACGCCGATCACACCAACGGTTTGTACGAGGTGCTGCGCCGTATCCCGGTGCAGACGATCTACCTGCCGGACATCGAGGATGAGTATGGCGTTCGGGAGCGTCTGGTGTCGCTGGCGGAGGAGAAGGGCGCGCAGGTGACTTATGTGACGAAGGAGACGGCCGATACGCTGGGCGATACCGTTTTGACCATCTATCCGCCGGTGCAGTCCGGCGGCGATCTGAACGAACTGGGCCTGACAGCGCTGGCCAGTGCCGGAGACTTTGATCTGCTCATTACCGGCGATATGTCCGGCAGTACCGAGAAAAAGCTGGTGGAAACCTATGCCTTGCCGAATATAGAGGTGCTGGTGGTCAGCCACCACGGCTCCCGGTATAGCTCAAATATACGCTTTTTGAAGGCGGTGACGCCGGAGGCGGCGGTCATCAGTGTGGGCGATAACAACTATGGCCACCCGTCGGAGGAGACGCTCCAGCGGCTGCTGGCAGTTGGGGCGGATATCTGGCGCACAGACCAGCAGGGAACCATCCGCATCACCGTGAACGGAGGATAGCATGGCAAAGGAGAAAAAAGAAAAGACCCCCGGTTATGAGGAATTCCACGACGCGCTGCAAAGCGGCGCCGTGGGGAATGTCTATATATTCCACGGCGAGGAGACGTACCTGATGCAGCAGGCGGTGGCGGAGCTGCAAGCACGGCTTGTGCCGGCGGGCTTTGAGGAGTTCAACTATCACAGGCTTGCAGGCAAGGGCCTGACTATGCAGGAGGTCGTCGAGGCGGCGGAGGCCATGCCTATGATGGCGGAGCGCACCCTGGTCACGGTGGAGGATATGGATCTGTTCAAGTTGGACGAGGCCCAGCGGGGAGCGCTGGTGGCGTTGCTGGAGGACTTCCCGGAGTACTGCACGCTGGTGTTTTTGTACCGACAGATACCGTATAAGACAGATGCCAAGCTAAAAAAGCTCACCGCCGCCCTGGCGGAGCGCGCCCAGGTGATCGAGTTTGCCCAGCAGGGACAGCAGAAGCTGCAAAAGTGGGTGCGCCGCCGTTTTGCCGCTGCCGGGAAGGATATCGATGCAGGCACGGTAGACCATCTGCTGTTCACCTGCGGCAGCCTGATGACCGGCCTGGTGCCGGAAATCGCCAAGATCGCCGCCTATGCCAGGGGAGCGAAAATCACAGCGGCGGATATCGACGCTGTGGCGGACCCTGTGCTGGACGCGCGGGTGTTCGACATGACGGACGCAGTGGCGGCTCGTGACTATGACAAGGCGGCGGAATGCCTTGCAGAGCTGCTGCGGATGCAGGAGGAGCCTATCCGCATTCTGGCGGCATTGGGAAAGACGCTGCGGCAGCTGTACACAGCCCGGCTGGCGATCGACGGCGGCAAGGACGTGCTGTGGCTGAAGGATTTGTGGCGTATGAAGTCCGATTACCCAGCTAAAAAACTGATGCAGTCGGCTCGGGGTGTGCGGCGCAGCTGGTGCCGTGAGGCGGTGAAGCGCTGTCAGACGCTGGATCATCGCATGAAAAGCGAACGAAACATGGACAATGAGGGCGAACTGAAGCTATTTCTCATGGAACTGGCAGGTGTGAAGTGAAGCCGCGGGTCAGGGAAGTCATCGTAGTAGAGGGGCGGTATGACAGAAATACGCTCCTGCAGGCGGTGGACGCCGCCGTGGTGGAGGTGGGCGGCTTCGCCCTGTTCAACGACCGGGAGAAGGCGGCGTATCTCCGCCGTCTGGCGGAGGCGCGGGGCGTGATCCTGCTGACCGACCCGGACGGCGCGGGCTTCGTGCTCCGCAGCCACCTGAAGGGGCTGCTGCCCCCGGACAGAGTAAAGCAGGCGTATGTCCCCGACGTGTACGGCAAGGAGAAGCGCAAGAGAAAGCCGGGGAAGGAGGGCAAGCTGGGCGTGGAAGGTATGACGCCGCAGGTGCTGACGGACGCTCTTCGCCGCGCCGGTGCCACCTTCGAGGGGGAGGACGCACCCCGCCGCTCCGCCGGTATTACGAAGGCGGATCTTCTGGACAAGGGACTGATCGGCCCCGGCTCCGCCGAAAGGCGGGCAACGCTGCAAAGGGAGCTGGGTCTGCCCGCACGGCTGACCGCCAACGGGCTTCTGGAGGCGTTGGATCTCCTGCTGACCCGGGAGGAATTTGACGCCCTGTGAGTTTTTTGCAGGAGGGAGGGCAAACCTCTTGCAATTCCCCTCATGGGCGGTTATAATTAAAAATTGCTTTTGCACAATATTACGACATACAAGGAGTGTGAGAAAGATCATGGCCGAGGAAATCAAGACCCCCGAAACGGAGGAGTCCGGCAAAAACTTCATTATCAATTTCATCGACGAGGACATCGCAGAGGGTGGTCAGTTCCAGGGAATGACCGTCCACACCCGTTTCCCGCCGGAGCCTAACGGCTATCTGCATATTGGACACTGCAAGGCGCTGACCATCGACTTCGGCACCGCCGAGCGGTATAACGGCCTGTGCAACCTGCGTATGGACGACACGAACCCCACCAAGGAGGACGAGGAATTCGTGGAGGCCATCAAGCAGGACATCCACTGGCTGGGCTTTGACTGGGGCGACCGCTTCTTTTACGGCAGCGACTACTTTGAGGAGGACTACCGCCAGGCGGTGCTGCTGATCAAAAAGGGGCTGGCCTATGTGTGCCAGCTGACACCGGAGGAGTTCAAGGCCAACCGCGGCGACATCGGCATCCCCGCCGTATCGCCCTATCGGGATCGGCCCATCGAGGAGAGCCTGGACCTGTTCGCCCGTATGCGGGCCGGGGAGTTCCCCAACGGCGCCATGACGCTGCGGGCCAAGATCGACCTGGCCAGCGGTAACTTCAATATGCGCGATCCGGTCATCTACCGTATCAACCACATGAGCCACCACCGGCAGGGAAACAAGTGGTGCATTTATCCCATGTACGACTTCGCACATCCTATTCAGGATGCGCTGGAGGGCATCACCCACAGCCTGTGCTCGCTGGAGTTCGAGGCGCACCGGCCCCTGTACAACTGGGTCATCGAGCACTGTGAGCTGCCTGCCCATCCCCGGCAGATCGAGTTTGCCCGGCTGGGCATCGACCACACGGTGATGTCCAAGCGGAAGCTCCGCAAGCTGGTGGAGGAGAACTATGTCTCCGGCTGGGACGATCCCCGGATGCCCACGCTGTGTGGCCTGCGCCGCCGGGGCTATACCGCCGCCGCCATCCGCAGCTTCTGCGAGCGCATCGGCGTGGCAAAGTCCCCCAACACCATTGAGTACGGCTTCCTGGAGCACTGCCTGCGGGAGGACCTGAACGCCCACGCGGAGCGCACCATGGCGGTGCTGCACCCGGTGAAGCTGACGGTGACCAACTATCCCGAGGGCAAGAGCGAGGTATTCACGGTGGAGAACAACCCCACCGACCCGGCGCAGGGCACCCATGAGATCACCTTCTCGCGCCATCTGTGGATCGAGGCGGAGGACTTTATGGAGGTGCCGGTGCCCAAGTACAAGCGACTGACCCCCAACGGTCCGGAGTGCCGGCTGAAGGGCGCGTATCTGGTGCAGTGTACCGGCTGTGTGAAGGACGCGGACGGCAACGTCACCGAGGTGCTGTGCACCTATGATCCGGAGTCCAGCGGCGGTGATCCCGCCGATGGCCGCAAGGTCAAGGGTGCCACGCTCCACTGGGTGGACGCGGAGAACTGCATGGACGCGGAGGTCCGGCTGTACGACAACCTGTTTTCCGACGAGCAGCCCGACGGCCCGGACAAGGACTTCCTGGACTGCCTGAACCCGGAGAGCCTTACGGTGCTCACCGGCTGCAAGGTGGAGCCGGAGATGCGGAAGGTGGCGGAGGCATTCGACAAGCAGGCCGACCGCACCGGCGTCAACGCGCCCACGTTCCAGTTCATGCGTGTGGGCTATTTCTGCCTGGACAACCGTGACAGCTCCGCGGCGCACATGGTGTTCAACCGCAGTGTGTCGCTGAAGGACAGCTTTAAGAAGTGAAGAAAAGCACCCCTCCGGGGGTGCTTTTTTTCATGGAAGCGAGACGAAAAAAGCAGCACCGGGAGGCGCTGCTTTTTCATGTGTGATTTAAGCGCCGGACCTCGAAGGAGGTCTCGGCCAGGGTGCTGTCGGCGGTGCCCACCTGAAGGGTCACGGTAAAGATGCCCGAAGCACTGTCGTAGCGCAGACTGACATCGCGGACCCGAAGACCCCGGGGATAGGCGGCGCTGCTGAGCAGCTTGGTGCTGCCCAGGGTGAGCTGGCCGTCGGCATTCACCTGAAAGGCGGCGCCCTCGCCCTCCACGCTGCCCAGGTCCTGAATGAAGATGTGGTCCAGACTGCCGTCCGCGCCGGGGGTCACGGTGCCGCAGAAGCGCAGCTTGTCGCTGATAACGCTGGTAAGGGTGGAGCACAGCTCCTGGGCCTCGGACAGCTGCATGGAGCTGTTGTAGGTGCGGCCGGCGAAGCGGACGCCCACGGTCAGCAGGGCGCTGACGAGCAGGACGATGAGAACGGCGCACAGCAGCTCCGTCAGGGTGAAGCCGCGGCGGTCACGAAGCTTGTTCATGGCGCGACCTCCTCGTAATAGAGGCAGCCGTTGTTCTCATAGACCTGCACGGTGGTGCGGCCGCTGCGGGTGCCGCCGCCGGAGGCGGTCAGGACGGCGGTGCCGTTCGACACCGCGCTGCTGTAGTGGAAGGAGATGTCGGCGGAACGGACCTTAGCGTTGATCTTGGCGGCGGAGACGGCGGCGGTGGTCAGAAACACGAAGGTCAGTACGATGATCAGGATGGAGACCAGCGTCTCTACCAGTGTTTCGCCGCGGGTGCTGTTCAGCTTTTTGATACGACCGCCTCCTTTTCGATGGTGGCGTTGTCCGGCGACCAGGAGATCGTTGTTGTGGTCGTGGTGACATCGCGGACCCAGAGACCGCCGCCGCTGACGGTGCTGACAGCGGGGTCAGCCTTGTTTTCGCGGAGCGTCAGCACCAGGCGGCAGTCACTGTCGCCGCCGTCGGCCAGGTGCAGGACGATGGTGATGTCGTAATTGGGCGCCATGGTAAAGACGGCGGAGACATCGTCCAGCCCGTCCACGGAGAGGGTGATGGTGTCGGTAAAGCTCCTGCCGCTGTCCCTGTCCACGGCGGCCTTGCCGGCCTTGAGCCATGCGGCCGTAAACCCGGTGGGCGAGGTCGTTTCGCGGCTCGTTTCGGTGGAGGTGTCATTGGTATAGGTGGTCTTCACCGTCTCCTGGACAAAGGAGGCGTTCAGGATATCATCACGCAGCAGACGGGCCGCGGAGCTGACCGTCAGATACGCCTGCCGGGCAGCCCGGTCATTCTCCAGACGGCGGGCCGAGGAGGTGGCGGCGGTGAGGATCACCGCACTGACCATACTGGCCGCCAGCAGCAGAAGGAGGGCCATCATCAGCGTGGCGCCCTGTTGGTTTTTCAGTTTGTGCACGGGAGGGCCTCCTTTCTGTGGTGGGTTATGGAAGGGTGTCCGGTGACGGCTCGGGCGTGGGATCGGTGCCGGAGCTGCTGCTGTCCGGGGCGGATGGATCGTCGGAGGGCGTGTCCTCCGGGTCCTTGCTGCCGGAAGCGGGGGTATCGGCGTCCGGGACGGTGGGGGCGCCGCCGCTGTCCGTCGTTTTGCGCACGGCGGTGAAGGCCGTGTCGGCATACAGCGGCTGGGTGATGTCCGGGGTCCAGCTGTCGATGGTGTCCGGGGAGATGCCGTTGTCCGTCAGAAGCCGGGCCACGTCCTCCGCCGTAGGCGCTGTGCCGTAGGGGACAGACAGGGTGAACGCCTGCTCATCCACCCGGAGGGTGGCGGTCACCCGGGTGTCCTCCTCCGTCAGGGTGTAGGGAATGGACAGGGTGAAGGCGTGACCTTCGGTGTCCATGAGGGTGACAGTGAGCGTCACGGAGCCGGGTTGCCTACCCTTGACGGTCAGGGGACGCAGGGTGAAGGCGCCGGAGGCGTCGGTCAGGGACTCGCCCACGGCGACGCGGTAGGTGCGGTCGGCATCGGACAGGGCGTCGTAGTGCTTGGCGCCGGTGCCGCTGTCGGTGGTCACCGTGACGGCGGACACCGTGAGGCCGTCCGCGGCGCTGCCGCGGCTGTACAGGTACAGGGGCGCGCCGGTGTAGGCGGGCCGGTCGGTGTAGGGGGCCTTGGTGAGCACGGCGCTGGCGGCGATGTCTGCGTCCTTCTCGAAGGAGGCGCCGTCACGGGTCATGATGCCCTGGACGTAGGACGGGAATCCCGGATCGGAGGCGTTGGCGATGCCCAGCACGCCCTGCATGCGGACGGGGATAATGAGGGGCAGCTGGCTGGTGAAGGTCTCGCCGCCGGGGGTAGTGTAGGCGGCGGTGATCAGGGTGCGGTCCTCACCCTCGCCGGCGGCGGTGAGGGTGGTGACAGAGGCTGTACGGTCGGCATTGGTAACGGGAACAGAGGCCGTGAGGACCCTGCCGCCGTACTGGGGCGTGACTGTCCATTTGACATCCAGTGCGCTGCCGCGGCTGTCGCGGGCGGTGAGCCTTAAATTACAGGTGTCACCGACAAAGAAGTCATCGCCGGGCAGGCCGTCCACGGAGATGTCCAGCGTGGAGGTGACGCTCACCAGCAGTCGGGCGGTATAGCCGTCCAGCGTGGCGAAGACCTCGGTGGAGCCGACCTTCAGGCCGGTGAGGGTCACGGTGTAGCTGTGCCTGACGTCTGCCGGGGGCGTCTGTGCCTGCGGTACGGAGACCGCCACGATGCCCTCGCGGGAGCAGGTGATGACGGGGACGGCGTCAGCGTCGGTGTCCTGGGTGAAGTGCAGCGACAGTGTGACGCTGGGGGTGGTGATACGGTCCAGTGAAAGGACGCCGCTGCTCCAGTACAGGCCGCGGGTGGGCCATTCGCCGTAGTGCAGGCAGGCGGTGCCCTGGGTCAATACGGTGGGGAAGGGGTAGTCCTGTCCGAGGAGGGCTGCCGCGCTGCCGGGGAAGCTGTATTTGCCGTGGGCCGACTGGCCGTTTTCCTCCGTGGTGACCCAGTGGAAGCTGCCGTCGTCGCTGCCGCCGTTCAGCAGCGCGGTGAAGCTCTTTCCGTCGATGTCCGCACGGCCGGACATCTGCTCGTAGCTCAGGGCCCTCAGACCGTTGATGGTGTAGGGGCTGCTGCCGGTGTTCCAGGTGTACTTGGACAGATAGCTCAGATCGCCACGGAGCATATCCATCCGCGCGGTATCGGTGCTCAGCAGGGTGGCCAGGGAGTAGTAGGTGTACTGTCCATTGGACTGGATAGACTTGCTGTAGAAGGTGGGGAGGTTGCCGAAGGAGATCGCGGCGCTGCTGTCCAGGTAGTAGCAGTTGTTGATGGTCAGCTGTGCGGTGCCGCCGTTCACGCCGGCGCGGTCGGCGATGCTGCCGATGAGGGAGATGCCGGTGATGGTGCCCTCCATGGCGGGGAAGGTCATGTAGGTGTAGCAGTTGTTGTAGGTGGGTTGGCCGTCCTTGCTGCCGGAGAAGTTGGAGAAGGTGGCGGAGAAGCCGCTGCCGCCGATGCCGCCGATGTACACGTAGGTGTCCGGGCCGGCCTCCGCGCCGCCCTGGGTCATCTTGACGGCCTTAGGCGTCGACTCATAGCGATCCACGAAGGCGGTGTTGGTGCTGTTGCCGGTAGGGATGCGCTCGTTCAGCAGATCGTTGGCGACGGTGATGCTGCCGCCGGTGTAGCAGTCCGACACATCATAGCGGACGCCGCCCACCAGGCCGCCCACGCGGACATAGTTGCCCCACTGGGCCTTGTTCATGGCGCCGGTGTTTGCGTAGCGGTGGGTACAGTTGATATTCAGCTTGACCACGGCGGAGCACCTGTTCAGATTGGCGCTGGATACGCCCACCAGCCCGCCGATGGCGGCTTCGCCCAAGAACTGTCGGTTTTTGCTGTTGTCGGTCACGGTGTAGCCGGCGATAGCGCAGTTGCTGATGGTGCTGACCTTCGTCTTGTCCTTCAGGTTTTCATCATAGTCGTAGGCAATGCCTACCAGACCGCCCAGGGCGTAGGAGGTGGCGTAATTCTCCGGCCCGGTGGCACCGGAGGCGGGGGTGGCGTCGGTCTTGCGCTGGATAACGGCGTCGTTGTCGCTGTAGAGCACGATGTTTTTGATCTCTGCGCCGGCGGTGGTACCGAACAGACCCACGTTGTAGCAATGGGAGGTGATGTTCACATTCTTGATGTAGTAGTTGCCGCCGTCGTAGATACCGCCGAACCAGTTGTACAGCGTCAGATCATAGGTTTCATTGCCCATGTTGTTCAACTGACCGTTGTTCACCGCACCGGCAATGGGGTGGAAGTCGTAGTTTGCGGCCGTGCCGTCGGCGGCGGTGCCGTGTCCTGCACCGTTGAGGTCGTGGGTCTGCTGCCAGGTGAGGATAGGACGGGGGCCGCCGGTGCTGTCGCCGGCCAGCGCCATCGCCTTTGTCTGCAGCGCATTGCCGCGGCGGTTGGTGTATTGCAGATAGGGATAATACTTGTAGTCACTATTACTGCCTGTGACATCGCGCGTCGTGCTGCCCTGACTGTCGATATAGCTCCAGTTGATGTATTGCAGCTGCTCTATGGAGCGTACCTGGTAGGGCTTGGAGGCCGTTCCCGGCGCATTGTTGGAGGACAGGGCGAAGGCATCGGCAAAGAAGGGGCTGACGGTGTAGGTCAGCGCGGCGTCCTCGTGGGTCAGCGTCCAGGCATCGTTGGCCTGGGTGCCGCTGGTCAGGTGCAGACCGTTATCGGAGGTCTTGTAGGTGACGAAATTGAATTTCGGCATCTGCCGGTTCAGGTCATTGGCCGCATCGGTATAGCGAGTGCCGGTCACGGTGATGCCGGTGGAGAGCACAGGCTCGGTGGTGCTGCCGGCGGACCAATAGTAACCGTAGCCGTAAGCGGTAACGGTGCCGCCGTCGTCATGGGAGACACAGAGACTGCTGTTGGCCTTGTATTCGCCGTCCTCGACACCGATCGAGGAGAAATAGTAGCCGCTGCCGGTGGGCTTGGACTCATATTCCCAGTACAGCAGGCCCAGAACGCCCATATCGGCAGGGGTCACCCAGTCGCCGTAATGGACGCGGCTGCCGTCGTGGCCGGCGACGATGCCGGGATAGGGGTAGGCCTTGCCGGCGGAGTCCAGGGTCTTATCGTGCTGGAAGGTATTGGCGGCGGAGACGGCGCCAAAGCCGCCCAGCCGGGTGACCATGCCGCGCAGGGCCGGCTCGTTCACCGGAGCTGCGCCGGATCTGTCCGTGTACTGGTATAGGTGAACGCTGTCTACAAAGCGGTATGTGCCGCCGTTGAGGTAGCAGCAGCCGGATACGCCGCCGGCAGTGGGGGCAAAGCCGTGAATATCCGCATTGGGTGAAGTCATGGCTGTGGCGCAGTAGCTGGCGCGCAGGGAGCCGGTGTTGCTGCCGGCAAAGCCGCCCAGCGTCACGCCGCCGCCGTTGATCGTGCCGATCTCAATGTCGGCCATGGCGTAGCACTGCTGGACAACGCCGCTGTTGCCGCCAGCGAAGCCGCCGGCGCAGAGCGTGGCGTACAGGCTATTGGCGAAAAGGCGCGGTGCGCTGACGCCGGAGGCGCGGACCGTACCGCTGTTGCGTCCCACCAGGCCGCCCAGATACAGGATACTGCCGTGACGGGCGTCGCCGTTCACGGAGAAGCCCGCGGCGGCGCAGTTGTAGACCGTGCCCTCGTTGCAGCCGGTCAGGGCGCCGATGCAGGCGGTTTGCAGAGAGAGCTGACCTTCCAGAGAAACGGTACGATCCTTATTGGCGGTGAGCAGTATGATATTGCGCAGGGTGCCCCGGTTCAGACCGAACATACCGGCATAGCTGGTGCCGTTGGTGTTGACGGCGCTGGTAAAGGAGGGCGCTGCGATGGTATAGCCGCCGCCGTCGTAGGTGTGGATGAAAGGCTTGCCGTCAGCGGCGCCGATAGGCGGCTGCGTGTCCACTGTGAGACGGGTGTAGCTGTTGTAGTCGATGGGGCGCTCCTGCTGGAAGACGGCTGTCTTGTCCAGCAGGGTACGGTAGGTATCGTAATACAGGCTCAGGTCGTGCAGATGACGGGCCGTGCGGATGCCAACCTCCGCCGGGGCGCTGGGCAGGGCGGCGCCCTGGATCACGCGGCAGGCGAAGTGGGGATTGAAGAAGTAGGAGATGTCATCCACCGTCACCTGACGGTAGAAGGCGGGGGACACCTCATTGGTATAGACCAACTCGTCGGGCAGGAGTACCAGCCAGTATTCGCTGTCGAGTTTGATGGAATTCCGCAGGGTGGCGGTGCGTGCCGTATCGCCCAGGGTATAGGCAACGGTGATGGCGTCCGTGGGCTGGGCGCGGTAGACCATGCCGTAGCCGTCGTCCACAACGGTGCCGCCGGAACGGAGGGTGGAGCGGTTGGCACCCAGGAAGCCGTAGGTGCCGTCGCTGTATTTTTCATAGTAGGCCAGTGCGCCGGACTCGAAATCCGCCTGCCAGTCGCCGTAGTGGGGCAGATCGGTGAGCCGGGGGTAGGAATAGGTGCTCAGGCCCATGTTGTCCATGAGGTTGTAGGCCACGGTGTCGCTTGTCTCCGCGGTAAAGGCGGTACCCAGAGCCTTGACACCCTCAGTACGGTTCTGGCCGCTCCATTTGGCGTAATTGATGAAGCTGGTGCCGGACAGATCGTTCCGGCTGGGGAACAGGTAATAGACAGCGTCTATGTCGGCGGGAGCCGTGCCGGCAGCGGGGGGCTTGACGGTGGAGTAGGTCAGCTTCATGTCGGTGCCCAGGCGGACGCAGGCACTGTAACAGGCCTTGAGGCTGTCGCCGCCGGAGAGCTCGCCGCCGGAGAGGCCGGCGGTGGTGCCGGCGCTCTGGAAGCCGGCGGCGTAGCAGTTGGACAGGGCGATATTGGCGGTGCCGTTGCAGGTGCCTATCAGGCCGCCGGCGACGCCGTTATTGGCGGCGGCGTACAGGTAGCAGTCCGCGTAGGAATGGTCCACAGTCAGAGCAGCACTGCCCGTATTGCCCACCAGGCCGCCGGCATAGCGGACGCCCTGAATCACGGTAGCCGCGAAGCTGCGGCGGATGGTCAGCGTGCCGTCGCAGCGGCCTGCCAGACCGCCCGCCGTGCTGCCGCGGAGCCAGATGTCCTGTTCGGTCTTGGTGCTGAGCTTGTCGCGGGTGGGACTGAGATACACCTGACAGTCGAGGATCTCGGTCTTGCCGCTGAGACGGCCGGCCAGGCCGCCGGCATTGCCGGAGGCGGTGATGTCGGCGCCGCAAAGGCGCAGGTTTTTCAGCGTGCCGGAGAAGGCGGCAAAAAGACCGCCGTCGCCGGTGGTGTTCACGGTCAGACCGTAAATGACCGGGTGGTAGACCTGGCCATTCACGGTGGCCTTGCTCTCGCAGTAGGTCAGGCGGCTGTTGGTGATGGGCGTGAACGTGCGGGAGCCGTACAGACGGTCCCAGCCGTCGTCGGTGTTTTCGTTGACAAATTGGATATCCTGCTCCTGCACGGCGCGGGTGATGCTGTCGGGCAAGCGGGAGGCCGTGTCCAGATTTTGCAGGTGGCGGGCGTAGGTAACAACGGCGGTGTCGCCGCCGCGAACCTCGGCAAACAGACTGTTGGCGGTCAGCGTGCCGGAGGCGGAGTCCACCAGACGGTTCTCACACGTCACCTCCACGGTGATGGTCAGGTCCGCACCGGGGGTCAGATTTTTGTTTTTGAAGCGGGCCTGCTGGCCGAAGCGCATACCGTCCGTCAGAGAGTCCAGGACCATGGTGGCGGTGTAGGTGAGATAGTCGGTCTTGACCTCGCTGCCGGTCAGCTCGATGCGGGAGGTGCTGTGGACGCCGTCGGAGACGGTCACATAGAAGTGCAGCGGCTCCATAGGCGTGTCGCAGGTGACGCGCAGAAGAAGCTGCTCTTTGTTGATGATCTCCATATGGGGCGTCAACTTGCCGGTGATCTCGGACTGCACACTGTCGCCGCCGTAATAGCCCACGGTGGCGCCGGCGCTCAGCCGGCCATCACGGAACCGCAGGGGATTGAAGCTGTCAAAGTCGTAGGTCAGGGGTTTTTCACTGTAAAACACGGCGTAGACGCTGCCGCTGGCGGGGTCGAACTCGATCACCCAATGGTTATCCCACAGCTGGCGGTCCACCTGATCCTTCGGCAGGATGGCCGCGGCGGCGGAGCCTTCGCCGGTCTTGGCGGCGGAGGTCACATAGTACAGGGAGGTTTTTCTCTCGGCGGCGTCCAGCGGCGTGTTGTTCAGGGGCTGCAGATCCTCCGCATAGCAGTCGGAAATGCGGCCATTGGCCAGCAGCTCGGACAGCTTGTTCTGGGCCGCGTGGTAGACGATCTCCGCCCTGGCGTCCAGTTCTGTCTGGCGCAGGTCGCGCTGATGGCGGGTGATGGGGATCATGGCCAGGCCCATCAGCACGATCAGGATGGCGACCGCGATGAGGACTTCGGACAGCGTAAAGCCGGAATTATTCTGTTTTGAGAGCTTTTTTTGCATAACACAATCGATACGCTGCCCCGCAAAGGGACGCGGGCGGAAAAATGGTGGGGACGCAGTCAGGGCATCAGCTCGAAAAAGATGAGGTGAAGCACGGTTTTGTACTGTGCTTTGTCGGCGTCATACTGTACGTCCACGTTGGAGAGGAAGTTGACATTGGCGCTGGCGCTCAGCGCGTCGATGATCTGGCGGGACTGGGCGTAGGAAGCGGTCTGGTAGGTCAGCGTCACGGGGCGCAGCACGAGATAGCCCTCCTGGGTGGTGCCCTCGGTGCAGTCCACCTCGTATTGCAGGGTGGCGGCCATGAGCTTGTCCAGCTCGGTCATCAGGGCCTGGTCGTTGTCGTACTGGGGCAGGGCACGCTCCTGGCCGGAGGCCTTGATGGCGGCAATGGCCTGCTGCATCTGCTCCAGCTGGGCCAGACGGACACGGTCGGTGTCCAGCTCGGCCTGCTCGATGTCGGTGTTGGTGCGGAGGGAGGTTATCTGGCGGTCGATGGGCTCCAGAAACAGCTTGCAGTAGCCCAGGACCAGCACCAGCACCACCAGGATCAGCAGCAGGGTCTTTTCCCGCTTGGTAAGCTCGCGGTTCATTGAGACACCTCCTCCGGCTGGCGCAGTTCGATGCGGACGGTGAAATCCATGATGGTGGCGGCCTTGCCCTCCTCCGTGGAGGCGACGCTGAGGGAGACGCTGTCCACGATGGGGGAGAGGCGCAGGCGGGCGAACATGGCGGAGATCTGGTCCAGGGTCATGCCGGACATATCCACGTTCATGGTGTTTTGGGTGATCTGGAGCGCCGTGAGGGAGCCATGGCTGAGCATCTCCTGCTCCAGCAGGTCCAGGGCCGCCTGACGGTCCACGGCGGCGGGGATGTCATCGCTGCCGGCGGCGGTCATCCAGTCCATGGAGTAGGTGCGGTATTCCAGCAGGACGCGGTCATAGTCGGCCAGAGCCTCCTGGGCGCTCACATACTGGGTGTGGACGCGGTCATAGGCGGCCTGGGCCTTGTCCAGACGGCGATACTGCTGGAGCACGCCGAAGTTGACCACAACGGTTACCAGCGCCGCAATGGCCAGAATACCGATGAGCAGGGTCCGGCGGTCACGCTGGCGGTCCTCCTGCAGGTTCAGGTTGATGCCGGTCTTCTGGGGGCACTTTATCATTTTCCGCGCGGGCGCGGCAGTGCGCGTATCCACGGTGATACCGTTCTTTTCCGCAATCATTGCAGACCTCCTCTCAGTCCCTCGTCCACGCCGCCGATGGCGCGGAGATACATCCACGGCTCATCCAGGGCCACATCGTCGCCCAGCAGCTCCTGGGCGGTGTGCAGGTGCAGGTGCGTGGTCTCAGCCAGCGCCTGACGCAGGGGGCCGATATTGCAGCCGCCGCTGCACAGGCACAGGTCAGTGAGCTCCTGCTGCCGGTTGTTGTAGTTGAAGAAGTTGACGGCCTTCATCACCTCCACGGCGATGCGGGCGTAAAACGACTGGGCATAGTCGGAGGAGAGCACGTCGTTGTAGTTTTGCAGCACATAGCTGTGGGCCACATGGATATCCACGCCGCAGTGCTCCGCTACCAGCTGCTCCAGACGGTTCAGGCCCAGGTCGATCTCCCGGCGGCTTTCGAAGAAGGCACCGCGGTAGATGTAGAGATAGGCGGCGGTGTAGCCCAGGTTGACGATGCACATATCCCGCTGGGGCAGGCCGGTGCGGCGGTAGTAGGCCGCCAGCACGCCGGCGTAGGCGCACTCGCTGGGGGTGAGGACCTGCAGCTTGAAGCCGGCGCGGCGCATCATGGCGCGGTAGCGCTCCGCCGTCTCCTTGAGCATGGCGCAGGCCAGCAGCGTCATCTCGGTGGGATAGCCGTCCTGGTCGCGGAGAATGTCGCGCATGGAGTAGTCAAAGTAGTACTTGCTTTTCTCGTCCGTAAGGAAGTCGCGGAACTCGTAGGGCAGGTTGTAGCGCAGCTGCTGCTCCGTCATGGCGGGCATGGTCAGCTCGCGGGTAAAGACCTCGGTGGAGGGCAGGACCACGGCGGCGTTGGTCAGGGGAATGCCGTTGTCCCGGGCGGCCTGGCGGAGGAAGTCCGCCATGGCGTCCATGGACAAGATCCTGCCGTCAGCCACCATGTTATCCGGCAGGGGGGCCATGGCGGCCTTTTTCAGCGTACTGCCGGCGAAGTAGGCCAGCTTGACGCTACTGCCGCCGATATCAATGCCAACGATTTTTTTCATAAGGGGATCCTCGCTTTCCGATACCATCGATCGACAAGGGCAGACACGGTTTTGGCGGGCAGAAATGTGCCCATACTGCGTCAGGCCCCTTGACAATACGGCAAGTATTCTCTGCGGGTCTTTTCTTGTCTGGACCCATTTCTGCTCCGGCAAAACTGCTCCGCACCTGCCGGCGATGTATTTTCGAATGTTTTTTGGCTTTTGAGACGCAGGCGGGCTGACGCCCGCCAAGGCGAAAAGGGCAAAAAGCAACGGAAAGACACGTTGGCAGGCGTGTTTGCCCTTGTCGATCGATGGTATCATTTCAACAAATAGCAGTGATGTGAAACCGCTATGGCCCGGTTATTGACTTTGCCCGGGCCGACGTGTAAACTGTAACATCATTTTTGCGGCGGCTGGTGTTCCGCCGCCTCTCCCCTCCCCTGGCGCGGGAAAAAATCGTGGTGTACACTGTAATGTATACTGTACACAGTCGACGGACACAGTCTCCCTCATCCATGCCAGCAGGGGCGAAACACCGTGGACAACATCATACGCAACAGCGCGGCCCGCAGACGACGGACGGCGCGATAGCCACAGACAGAACGGAAGGAGCGACAGTCATATGGCACATTACAACGATATGCGGGAATTTCTGGAGGAGCTGAAGAAGCGGGGCGACCTGATGGTCATCGACAAGAAGGTCAGCCCGGTACACGAGATATGCGCCTTTACGCGCAAGGCATCGGACATGGGTGGTCCGGCGCTGCTCTTCACCAATGTGGAGGGCTACGATATGCCGGTGCTGTCCGGCCTGTACGGCACCCGCGAGAGAGTGCATCTGGCACTGGGTCTGGGCGACGATACAAAGAGCGTTATTAAGGAATACGTGGCCCACGAGAACAAGTTTATCCCGCCGGTAACGGTGGGTGACGACGAGGCTCCTGTGCACGAGGTGGTGCTGACCGGCGACGCGGTGGACCTGTACAAGCTGCCCATCCTGACGAACTTCGAGAAGGACCTGGGGCCGTATATCACCGCCGGCGTGCAGATGGCCAACGACCCCATCACCGGTGTGCGGAACTCCTCCATGCACCGGATGCTGCTGCTGGACAAGAACCACATGACCTGCTTTGCCCCCAAGGGACGGCATCTGGGTACCATTATCGAACGCAACGAGGACAACGGAAAGGGCACGGAGATCGCCACGGTCATCGGCGGCGACCCCATCATCGCCATCGCGTCACAGTGCCGGCCGGCACTGGGCACCGATGAGATGGGCATGGCCGGCGGCCTGCGCGGCGAGGCTGTGAAGATGGTCAAGTGCAAGACCATCGACGTAGAGGTGCCTGCCACCGCGGAGATCGTTATCGAGGGACGCACCCTGCCCGGTCTGCGGGAGGACGACGGCCCCTTCGGTGAATATCCCGGCACGTACAGTGAGGTACGCAAAGCCCCGGTAGTGGAGATCACCGCCATCACCATGCGGAAGGACGCCATTTTCCAGAATGCCTATACCGGTATGCCCATGACGGAAAACCACTGGATGATGGATCTGGCGGCCACAGCGCTGGCTTACCGCGAGGCGTACAAGATCTGCCCGGACATCCACGACATCTGCCTGACATCCGGCGGCACCAGCCGCCACCACTGCGTGGTGTCCATCAAGAAGCGCCATCCCTATGAGCCGCGGAATGTGATGACCGCCCTTCTGGCGGCCAACATCGGCATCAAGCTGTGTGTGGTGGTGGACGAGGATATCGACGTACATGATATGCAGCAGGTGGAATGGGCGATCAACACCCGTATGCAGGCGGACCGGGATGTGATGATACTGCCGGTGATGTACAGCCCCACGCTGGACCCCTCCGCGCCGTATCCCCGCGCGTCGTCCAAGATGGGCATCGACGCTACCGCGCCGCTGGAGGACAAGGAGGCGTTCGCCCCTGTGTTCACCCCCGGACAGGACGCACCGTATATCGAGGAAATGCTGCGGGACTTTATGGATAAGCGGCGGAAGTAAGCCGCAGGAGGCGGAATATGTCTGACAGGACTCGTGAAATGGCCACCGTACGGGAAAACAGCCGTATTCTGGACGGCTACTATAAAATGACACTCCACGCACCGGTGATCGCACAGCGCTGCCGGCCGGGACAATTCGTGTTTATCCGGGTGGGCAGCGGCACCGCGCCGCTGCTGCGGCGGCCCATCAGCATCTGCGAAGCCGACAGCATCGGCGGCACGCTGACACTGCTCTATCGGGTGGTGGGCACAGGCACCGATCTGCTGTCCGCCGTGCGGGCGGGCCAAGCCCTGGACGTGATGGGCCCCATCGGCACGCCGTTCCCCGTGGAGGGTGAGCAGGCGATACTGGTAGCCGGCGGCATGGGGGCGGCGCCCCTGTGTATGCTGGCCCGGGCGCTGCATGATGCAGGATCGGCTGTGACCGTGTATCTGGGCTGCCGCGACGCGGCCCATGACCTGTGTGGAAAGACGCTGCGGACCTACGGGACAGTACACACCGCCTATGAGAGTGAAGGCCGCCTGGTAACGGATATCCTGCCGGAAACAGCGGCAGGCGCCGTGTACGCCTGCGGGCCGACGGCCATGCTGGCTAAGGTGCAGCAGTGGGCCGCACAAAACGGCGCGGAGGGCTATGTGTCTCTGGAGGAACGCATGGCCTGCGGCATCGGCGCGTGCTCCGGCTGCGGCTTTCCCATGCGGAAAGCCGACGGCGGCGTGCTGTACAAAAAAGTCTGCGTGGACGGACCGGTATTCCCGATGGGTGAGGTGATCTTTCATGGATAACATCACAGTGGGCGGCGTGACGCTGCATTCGCCGCTGCTGAACGCGGCGGGCACGATGGGCTTTGGCTCCTCCTATGCGGACTATATCGACCTGCACCGTCTGGGCGGGCTGGTGACACGCACGATGACCGTCAAGCCCCGGTGTGGCGCGGAGGCGCCCCGGCTGTGGGAGACGCCCTCGGGGCTGCTGAACTGCGTGGGGATGCAAAACCCCGGATATGAGAAATTCACGCAGGTATTTTACAAGGGACTGGTGGGCTATGACGTGCCCATTATTGCCAGCGTCACCGGCACACCGGAGGAAATACGGCGTATGGCGGACGCATTGGCGGAGCTGCCGGCAGTGGCCGGCGTGGAGGTGAACCTCCACTGCACCTACGAGGAATACCGGACACTGGGAAGCAAGGCGTATCTGGAGCAGTGCGCGCAGCGCATCCGTGCCGCCGCAGACGGACGGCTGCCGGTGTGGGCGAAGCTGTCGCCCTGCGCCGGAGATATCGTAGATGCGGCGCGGACGGCACAGGACGCCGGGGCGCAGGCGGTAGTATGCGCCAACACCTATTGGGGCATGGCCCTGCAGGCGGACGGCAGCTCACGGCTGGGCAGCATGGTGGGCGGACTGTCCGGCCCGGCCATACGGCCTCTGTCCGTGTTCCAGACATGGCGGGTGGCCCAGGAGGTCGCTGTCGACGTGGTGGGCTGCGGCGGTATCGTGTGCGCCGCGGACGTAGAGGAATACATGGCCGCCGGCGCAAAGGCCGTGGAGATCGGCACTGCCAACTTCACAGAGCCGGAGACGATCATACGGATCACAGAGGCACTGTAACGCCCGCGGGCCGGGCAAAATGTACGAAACAGACGGGAGGAATGGACATGGTGGCAGTGGGCATCAGCGGTGCGACGGGCTGTATATACGGTATCCGGCTGCTGGAGGCACTGCGGGCGCTGGGACAGGAGACAGAGCTGATACTCAGCGACTGGGGCGCAGAGACCATACGGCTGGAAACGGATCTCACCGTGGAGCAGGTCAAGGCGCTGGCGGACCGGGTATACGACAACCGCAATATGGCCGCACAGGCGGCCAGCGGTTCCAGCTGCGCGGACGCCATGGTCATCGCCCCATGCAGCATGAAGACCCTGGCGGGCATCGCTATGGGCTATGACGACAGCCTGCTGGTGCGGGCGGCAGATGTGATGCTGAAGGAGCGGCGGCGGCTGATACTGCTGACGCGGGAAACACCGCTGAATTTGAGCCACATCCGCAATATGGAGACGGTAACGCTGATGGGCGGCATCATCCTGCCGCCGGTACCGGCCTTTTACAGCCGGCCGCAGACGGTGGACGACATCGTGGATCAGACAGTCAGCCGGACGCTGCGGCTGCTGGGTCTGGACGGCGGGGAAAGGTTCAGGTGGAACGGAAATGGCTGAGCGTGTGGTGGAGCGAACACTGAGCGACGGCGGACTGTCCATACACTACCGGCTGGAACGGCTGGGCGGCGACCTGCTGCTGACCGTGACCGGCGGGGCGGCCCACGTAGGCTGCGTCGTACTGGCCACACACCGGCAGAGCCTGACAGGCAGCGGCACGGACAGCGCCGACAGCAGCGTTCTCAATCGCAGCGGGCACAAGGACGAATTCTTGCTGCGGGCGCTGGCAGAACGGCTCAGCGCCGTGGCCGGCTGTGCCGTGGCTGCCGTGGGCGGCGTACATTACGACGGTCTGGACCAGCAGGGACTGCGGTCCGCCGCCCATATTGAACAGCAGGCGCTGGCACAGGCAGAGGACTGGGCGGCGGAATTGCTGCCGTAACGGGAAACAAAAAACACAGAGGGGAGGTATGCCGCTGTGGCACAGCGCGAACAGGACATCCTGCGGGTGGACGCCCGGGACAAGGTGACCGGGCGGACGAAATATGCGGCTGATCTCGTCTTTGACGGTATACTGTACACAAAATCAGTGCACGCGGACCTCCCCCATGGGAAGCTGCTGGCGGTGCATACCGCGGCGGCACTGGCGGCGGAGGGCGTGGCCGGTGTGTACACCGCCCGGGACATACCGGGCCGAAATGTGGGCGACAATGAGAAGCCCATCATGGTATATGACACTATACGGAGCCGGGGCGATTGCATCGCCGTGGTCGCGGCCGTCTCACAGGAGGCGGCAGACCGGGCGGCGCGGCTGGTCACCTATGACGCCCAGCCCATGCCCGCGGTATTCGACCCGGAGGAAGCACTGCTGCCGGACGCGCCCAAGCTGTACGACGACGGAAACCTGATACTGGAACACCGCGTCCGCAAGGGGCGGGCGGCAAAGGGCTTTGACGAGGCGGACATCATTGTGGAACGGGAGTTCCGCACCCAACGGGTGATCCCCGGGGCCATCGAGCCGGAGAGCGTGGTGGTGTCGCCTCAGGACGGAGAGCTGCGGGTCTACTGCCCGTGCAAGGCACCCTTCAACATCCGGCGTATCGTGGCGGCGGCCTGCGGGCTGCCCATGAGCGCTGTACGGGTGACACAGCCCGGTATGGGCGGGTCCTTCGGCGGCAAGGATGACGACGCCGGGGCTATGGCCGCAAGAGCCGCTATCGCGGCGCTGCACACCGGGCGGCCCTGCCGCATGACATGGCGCAGCAGCGAGACGCTGCTGGAGGGCGTAAAGCGGCATCCCTTTCACATCTACTACAAGGCCGGCGCAAAGCGGGACGGCACACTGACCGCCATTGAGGTGCGGGGCTTTGTGGACGGCGGCGCATACCTGTCCAAGAGCAAGACCACCACATGGCGCAGCGGTATCGAAGCCACAGGGCCCTATCGGGTGGAACACGTGGACGTGTGCATGAAAGCGGCCTATACCAACAACTGCTATGCCGGCAGTGTGCGTGGCTTCGGCTCGCCGCAGATCGACTTCGCCACCGAATCTGTGATGGACGAGCTGGCACAGCAGCTGGGCATGACGCCCTGGGCCTTCCGGGAGAAAAACCTGCTGCGGGACGGCGACATATCCGGCTCCGGCCAGCCCATGCGCGACGTGAGCGCAGGTGCGTGCCTGGAACGCCTGCGGCAGGAATTCGGCGAGGACCTGCGGCCCTTTGTCCGGAACGGAAAGCTGGTGGGCAGGGGCATCGCCTGCCTGTACCGGGGCGAGTCCTACGGTGCGGGTACACCGGTGCAGGACACCTCCGGCGTGACCATCGTATTAAACGCGGACGGCAGTCTGAACGTGAGCACCGGACTGAGCGAGGTGGGCCAGGGCGGCCACACGCTGCTGACGGCCATTATCGGCCGGGAGCTGGGGCTTCCGCCGGAACGCATACACATCGCACCGGCGGACACGGACTACTGTGTGGATTCCGGGTCCACCGCCGCCTCACGGGGGACCATCACCGCGGGCAACGCCGCCTGGCTGGCAGCACAGGAGGCCAAGCAGCAGATCAACACCGCACTGTGGGAATACCGGGGGTTCGACGGACCCATCGTATATGAGGGCGGGCTGGTCCGCTGCGGTGACGAGCAGATGACCTTCACCGAGGCGGTAGGGGTCCTGCGGAATACCGGACGGGATATGCGCGCCCACGGCTGGTGGGCCGCCCCCAAGACATTCTGGGACAGAGAGAAATGCCGGGGCAGCAATTATATGTCCTACGCCTATGGCGCCTGCGGCGCTGAGGTGGAGATAGACCCCATCACCGGAAAGACCGACGTAACTGACTTTGTGGCCGTACACGACATGGGCCGCATTATCAACCACGCTGCCACGGTGGGACAAGTAGGCGGTGGTGTATCCATGGGCGTAGGCTACGCCTTGACGGAAAATGCCGACACACCGGGCGGCGTGACACGCGCCGCTGATCTGGACAGCTATCTGCTGCCCACAGCACTGGATATGTGTCCCGTGCGGACGGTGCTGCTGGAGGAGGGCGCCGGCGTTCCGCCGCTGCTGGTACACGGCATTGGCGAACCGGCCACCTCTATCGTAGCGCCGGCCATCACCAACGCTATGTCCGCGGCGCTGGGCGCACGGATAGACACCCTGCCGGCGGACCTGGAAACGGTACGGGCCATACTGGACGAGAAAAAGAGGTAGCTATGTTTCTGCAAGCGGGCAGCCCCGCGGAGCTGCGGGCCTATATGGCACAATACCCCGACAGCCGGTGCATTGCCGGCGGCACGGATATCATGCCGGTGCAGAACCGGGAAAATGACCATGAGGCGGTGTTCATCGATATATCCGGCGCAGCGGCGCTGCACCGGATCGTGTCGGAGGACGGCGTGCTGTCCGTCGGGGCAGCGGCGACCTTCGCCGAGATAGAACGAAACGCGCTGCTGCGGCAGTACGCGCCGGTGCTGTGCCTTGCCGCATCACAGGTGGGGTCCCCTCAGATACGAAATCTGGGCACCATCGGCGGCAATGTGGCACATGGGAGCCCCGCAGCGGACACCCTGCCGGTGCTGGCCATGCTGGACGCGGAGGTGCGGCTGTACAGCGCCACGGAGGGCACCTGCCGGGACATACCGGTGGATACCTTCATCACCGGACCGGGACAGACCCTGCTGCGTCCCGGCGAATACATAGAGGCGCTGCGCTTTTCCCCGCCGGAGGCGAGCTGGCGCATGGCCTATGAAAAAGTGGGACGGCGCAATGCGCTGGCCATCTCCCGGCTCAGCGCCTGCTGCGCGGCCAGATGGGAGGGACAGCGCCTGACCGGACTGCGCCTTGCGCTGGGCGCCGTATTCCCCACGCCGCGGCGGCTGTACGCAGCAGAAGCACTGCTTTTGAGGGAACAGCCCTCCCCTGCCGCGGAAATGCAGGCGGCAGAGCTGGTAACACAGGCCATCGTGGCGGCCGCCGGGCGGCGGGCCTCGGCCAGCTACAAGCTGGCGGTGGCCCCGGAGCTGCTGCTGCGGACACTGCGCCGCACCCGAGAGGAGGCGGACCAATGAAGATAGGTTTTACGCTCAACGGCGCGCCCGTCTGCGTGGAGGCGCCGGGGACGGTGTCGCTGCTGACATTGCTGCGGGACTACTGCCGCCTGACCGGCACCAAACGGGGCTGCGACATCGGCGAATGCGGCGCCTGCACGGTGCTGCTGGACGACAGGGCGGTGACCTCCTGCATGGTCATGGCCGGGCAGGTACAGGGCCGCCGGGTGGTGACCATTGAGGGCCTGACCGGACACGACGGCGCACTGAGCCCCCTACAGCAGGCGTTTGTGGACCACTTTGCCGTACAGTGCGGCTTCTGCACGCCCGGCATGATCATGAGTGCCACAGCGCTGCTGCACGAGGACCCGCATCCCTCCCGGGAGAAGATACGGCGGGCGATCTCGGGCAATCTGTGCCGATGCACAGGCTACGACGCCATTGTGGACGCCATTGACGCCGCAGCGGCGGAGATGGCCAAGCTGGTATAAAACAAGCGTGGTAATTACCCCTTATGGGGCGATTATAAATTCAAAAATACGAAGGAGAAAGACATGAAAAAGCTATTTGCATTGCTGCTGGCACTTGTCATGGCCCTGTCTCTCGTCGCCTGCGGCGAGAAGAAGGATGACACCGGGGACAAGACCGATGACAGCAACCCCTCCACCGGCATGGAGCTGACACAGGCCACCGATCTGGTGATCGCTACCGGCGGCACCTCCGGTGCATGGTACCCCATCGGCGTCAGTATCGCTGACACCCTGACCAACGTGGACAACAACCTGTTCGTCACCTCCGAGGTCACCAACGGCGGCGTGGAGAACGCCCGTCTGCTGGGCACCCACGCGGCCAATGTCGGCTTCGTGAACTCCGACACCGCGTACTTCGCCACCCATTCCGAGGATGCTTTCGCGTCCGAGCCCGCGTATGAGCTGTACGGCCTGGCCAACCTGTATGACAGCGTGCTGGAGATCGCCGTGCTGGCTGACAGCGGCATCAACAGCATCGCAGATCTGGCCGGTAAGCGCGTGGTGGTGGGCACCCCCGCCTCCTCCGCCTCCACCATGGGCTGGACGGTGCTGGGCACCTATGGTCTGACCGACAAGGACGTGAAGGGCTCTGAGCTGAGCATCGCCGAGGGCGTTGAGGCCCTGAAGAACGGCGATGTGGACTGCGTGTTCATCTTCAGTGCCGCCCCCAACAGCGCCCTGACCGAGCTGTCCGTGACCAAGGACTTCAAGCTGCTGAGCATCGACGAGGAGCATCAGAAGGCCGCGATCGAGCAGCACAGCTACTTCAGCACCGCTACCCTGTCCGCTGACCTGTACACCTGCACCAGCGAGGACACCACCACCCTGGCCATGCCCACTCTGCTGGCCTGTGACAGCAGCCTCAGCAACGAGGCCGCCTATCAGTTCGTGAAGGGCATCTATGAAAATCTGGACGTGATCTCCACCTCCCACGCGATGGCCGCCAAGATCAACCTGGACCACGCTGCCAACATCAACCTGGAGATCCACCCCGGTGCCCTGCAGTACTACCGCGAGATGGGCATTGTTGACTGATCTTCCCTCTCTTTTCCCCCCCTGTCCCATCGGACGGCGGGCTTCGGCCCGCCGCCCGGTGCGGCCCCACATTCCGGAAATAACGAAAGGATCGGAACATGGCAACTAAGTCAAAATTCAGCGATGTACTGAGTAAGATCGCGTTTGTGATTGCCGTTCTGCTGACCCTGTTTCAATCGTACACTGCACTGTTCGGCGTTTTGACCGCCGTATACCAGCGGGCGATACACCTTGGTCTGGCGAGCAGCTACATCTTCCTGTTCAACATGGCAAACCCCAAGGAGAAAGGGAAAGTTTTTCACATCATCATCAATTTTATCGGGCTGGTGGCTTCCGCCGGCTCCAACTTCTACATCTGCCTGCACTACGCGGAGATCCAGGGGCGCTTGGGTATCACCACTGAGCTGGATATGATCTTCGGCGCGCTGCTGCTGGTGGCGATCCTGATCATGGGATATGAGTCCCTGGGCTGGGCGCTGCCCACCATCTCCGTGATCTTCCTGCTCTATGGCCTGTTTGGCCATCTCATCCCCGGTGCGCTGAGCCACCAGGCCTTTACATTCAAGCGCCTGATCTCGTTCCTGTATCTGGGTACCGAGGGTGTTTTCGGTTCGGCAATGAGTGTCAGTGCGACATTTATCTTTATATTCATTCTCTTCGGCGCGTTTCTGGAGAAAAGCGGCGCCGGCCAGTTCTTCGTGAACCTGGCACTGACCGCCACCGGGCGCGTTACCGGCGGTCCCGCGCTGGCCGCCGTGGCCTCCAGCGCCCTGATGGGCACCATCTCCGGCAGCGGCGTATCCAACGTCGTGACCACCGGCACCTTCACCATTCCGCTGATGAAGGCCAACGGCTATGACAAGAACTTCGCCGGTGCGGTGGAGGCAGTGGCCTCCAACGGCGGGCAGATCCTGCCGCCGGTCATGGGTTCCGTGGCGTTCCTGATGGCCGAGATGATCGGCGTAAGCTACTTCACCGTGGCTAAAGCCGCAGCTGTGCCCGCGCTGCTGTACTTCTTTGCCGTGGGTATCGCCGTGTACTTTGAGGCCAAGCGGCTGAACCTGCGCCCCGATCCCAATGCCCAGTATGAACGCGTAGGGGTGGTGTTCAAGTCCGGCTTCTACTATCTGCTGCCTATCGCGCTGCTGATCGTGTTCATCATCTGCGGTTACAGCGTACTGCGTGCCGGCGCCTATGCCGCCATCCTGACCATCGCTCTGAGCTATGTGAAGAAGGACACCGCCTTCCACCTGAAGGACTTTGGTGCGGTGGTGAGCGACGTGGCCAAGCAGGTGCGCCCCATTGTGGCAGCCTGCGCCTGCGCCGGTATCATCATGGGCATCACCTCCCTGACCAACCTGGGCATCAAGCTCTCCGGTCTGATCGTCACCGTGTCGCAGGGCAACCTGATGATCGCGCTGGTGATGACCATGCTGGTATCCCTGGTCATGGGCATGGGCCTGCCCACCACGGCGGCCTATCTGCTGCTGGCGGTGCTGGGCGCCCCCGCCCTGATCAAGCTGGGCGCGGATCCCCTGCCCGCACACCTGTTTATCCTGTACTTCGGCTGTATGTCCACCATCACCCCGCCGGTGGCTCTGTCTACCTACGCGGCGGCCGGTATCTCCGGCGGCTCGCCCATGAAAACGGGCATTTACGCCATGAAGCTGGCTTCGGTGGCCTTCCTGATCCCGTACATCTTTGTGTACGGGCAGGAATTGCTGCTGTATGGTTCTCTGGGCTCTATCCTGCTGGCTATCCTCAGCGCCTCGCTGGGCTGCGTGGCCCTGGCCGGCGGCATGATCGGCTGGCTGGGCGCAAAGATGCCCATGCCCCTGCGCTTTGTGCTGGTGGGCGCGGCCATTACGCTGATGATCCCCGGCGCGCTCACGGACGTGATCGGCGTGGTGCTGATGGCCGCCTGTGTCATCACAGCTGTGACGCTGAGCAAGCGGCAGACACCGAAGATCCAGTGATCTTACGCGGCTGAAGGGCGGGCCCTCCGCTGACAGAGGCCCGCGGAACAGAAATCATACATATGGAGGAACATGAACATGGACTTCAATTTCAAGGGCCGCGACATTATCAACGGCTATGACTTTACCACGCAGGAGCTGTGCCACATCATGGACACAGCCATGATCTATGAAAAGCGCGTAAAAAGCGGTGAGGCCATCAAAGACATGGAAGGTATGCTGGTGGCCACGCTGTTCTTTGAGCCCAGCACCCGGACCCGGCTGTCTTTCAACTCCGCCATTCAGCGCATGGGCGCCAGCACCATCGACCTGGGCAGCGCCTCCGCCTCCTCCCAGTCCAAGGGTGAGACATGGCAGGACACCATCCGCACCGTGGACGGCTATGTGGACGCCATCGTTATGCGGCATCCCGTGGCCGGCTCGGCCATCGAGGCCGCCGAGATCGCGCAGCATCCCCTGATCAACGGCGGCGACGGCGCCCGCCAGCACCCCACACAGGCGCTGCTGGATATCTATACCATGCGGAAGGAAAAGGGCCACATCGGCGGCCAGACCATCACCTTCCTGGGCGACCTGAAGTATGGCCGCACCGTACACAGCCTGGGCTACTTCATGCAGCAGTTCGGCAACCGGATGATCTTCGCCTCCCCCGAGGAGCTGAGAATGCCCAAGGAGATCACTGGCGACCTGCGCGCCAAGGGCGCCGACATCGTGGAGACCTCCGATGTGAAAGAGGCGCTTTCCCAGTCCGACTTCGTGTATGTCACCCGCGTACAGCGGGAGCGCTTCCCGGATGAGGAGTCCTATCTGCGGTGCAAGGGCAGCTATATCGTCAACAACGAGCTGCTGAAGTGCGCCAAGAAGGATATCACCATCATGCACCCGCTGCCCCGTGTGGATGAAATCGCCACAGAGGTGGACAGCTACCCCGGCGCGGCCTATTTCCGCCAGGCACACAACGGTATGTACCTGCGTATGGCGCTGCTGGGCCTGATCACCGGCCGGATCTGACAGAACACAACGGCAAAAGCTGTGCAGGCGCGGCTATCCCGCCTGCACAGCTTCTGCAAGGAGGACACCATGTACAACACTGTATCCGTCCGTTCCCAGGACATTGTCGCTCCCGGCGTGATGACACTGACGGTCCTGGCTCCCGAGATGGCGGCCGCCAGCGCGCCGGGCCAATTCTATATGCTGAAGAGCTGGCAGGAGCAGGACCCGTTCCTTATGCGGCCCATCAGCATCGACCATATCGATGTGCAGGCGGGGACACTGACCTTCCTGTACAAGGTGGTGGGGCGGGGAACGGAGCTGCTGTCGCACCTGCGCGGCGGCGACACGCTGGAGCTGCTGGGACCGCTGGGCAAGGGCTTCCCCATCAACGGCAGCTGCCGCCGGGCAGCGGTCATCGGCCGGGGTATCGGCATTGCACCGCTGCGCCCGCTGGTGGAGCAGCTCCGCGCCCAAGGCACGGAGGTCTATGCCTATCTCAGCGCCAAGAGTGAGGACGATCTGTTCCACCAGGAGCTGTTCCGCACGCTGGGCGCCGTGGTGAGGACCACCACCGCGCCGAATGAGCGCATTACCGACGCCTTTGCCGCAGACGCGGCGCAGCTGCCCTTTGACGCCGCTTATTCCTGCGGCTCCAATCGTCTGGCTGCTCACATGAAGCAGCTGCACGCACAACACGGATTCCCGGCCTATGTGTCTCTGGAGGAGCACATGGCCTGCGGTGTGGGCGCATGCAAGGGCTGCATCTGCACCGCCCACGACAAGGACAGCGGTGAAGCATCCTACGTCCGTGTATGCAAAAGCGGCCCTGTTTTTGACGTGGACCGTGTGCTATAATGGAACACACATCGCATAGCAGCACACCGGTAAAGGGGGAAGCCGCCTTGTCGTCCACGGAAAAACGCATCTATATCTTCGAGAAAGCCCCCGTCCGGCGGGCGGTATTACAGCAAATGCTGCCCACCGTCGCCGGACAGATGGTGGCGCTGCTGTACAACCTGGCGGACACGTTTTTTGTGGGCCTGCTGAATGCACCCATACAGACAGCCGCCGTTACGGTAGCCTATCCCCCCTTTCTGATGATGACTGCCGTGAGCAACCTCTTCGGCATCGGCGGCGCCAGCGCTGTGTCTCACGCACTGGGACGCAGGGATATGGACGGCGCACAGCGCATCTCCGCCATCGCCTTCTGGCTGAGCCTGGCCAGGGCGGCGGTATTCAGCCTGCTGTGCGGGTCGTTTCTGCACCCGCTGCTCTCTCTTTGCGGCGCGGACGCGGAGGTATATCCCGTGGCCGCGGCCTACGCCCGCTGGACGCTGCTGTGGGGCGGCGCGGGCACGATACTGAACCTGCTGCTGTCCAATCTGCTGCGTGCCGAAGGCCGGGCCGCGCTGGCCTTCGCAGGCGTGACGCTGGGCGGCGTGCTGAACATCGTGTTGGACCCGTTTTTCATTCTGCCGCAGTATATGAATATGGGCGCGGCCGGCGCTGGACTGGCCACCGCCATATCCAACACGGCAGGCACGCTGTTCTTTCTGCTGTGTCTGCTGCGGCGGAGCAGCACGGTGCTGTCCCTGCGGCCATGCCATCTGAAGCGTACCGGCGTTTATATCCGGGAGATACTGTCCATTGGTTTTCCCTCCGCGCTGCAATACGCGCTGACGGTGGTGTCGTTAGCGGTGCTGTCCCTATTCGTATCCAAATACGCGGTAGAGGCCGTAGCGGCCTACGGTATCGTGAAAAAGCTGGACAATCTGCCGCTGTACTTTTCGCTGGGCACCTCGGCGGGGCTGCTGCCCTTCCTGTCCTACAACTATGCCTCCGGCGACCGGGAACGGCAGCGGCAGGGCTTTGTCTTCGGCGTCAGCATCACCGTGGGCTTCTCGCTGGCGTGCGTTATCGTGTTTGAGTTGTTCGCGCCGCAGCTGGCGCGGCTGTTCATCCAGGATGATATGACCGTGGCTTACGCCGCCGCCTTTTTACGCAGAATGGTGCTGTGTATGCCCTTCGTGGCCATATGCCACCCCATGATCACACAGTTCCAGGCGATGGGACGCACCAGGGAATCCCTGATCTGCTCCATCCTGCGGAAGGGCTCGCTGGATATCCCGCTGCTGCTTCTGCTGGACCGCCTATACCCCCTGTATGGCTGTGCGCTGGTGCAGCCTGTCGTAGACCTGATCTCCCTGATCGTAGCACTGGTCCTGTACCGACGCCTACGGCGGACATCAGTTGTCTGACGCGCAAAATACACTGGAAAGGAGAAGGCGCGTACACCTCTCGCCGCGCCTTTGCACCGTTGTGAATTACCTGACTGATCTATCCGTGGAGCTGGGCGGCGCGGTGTTCAAAAACCCCGTCATGCCCGCCTCCGGCACCTATGATTATTTTGAAAACAATGCCGACTGCTTCCCCGTCAGTGAGCTGGGCGCGGTTATGATCAAGAGCGTTCACCGCCTGCGGCGGCCCGGCAATCCCGGCCCCCGCATCGCCGAGGTCTGCGGCGGAATGCTCAACTGTGTGGGCATCCCCTCCGTGGGTATCGAGGCCTTTCTGCGGGACGAATTGCCCCGGTATGAGAACATCGGCACCCAGGTCATCCTGAGCATCTCCGGCTCCGAGCCGGTGCACTACGCCGAGATCGCGGAACTGGTAGGCGACGATCCCCGGATCGCCGCCCTGGAAATGAACCTGTCCTGTCCCAACGTGGGCAGCGGACTCCCTTTCTCCTCCGACCCGCAGCTGCTGTACGACACGGTACATCAGACGCGGCAGCGCACCACCCTGCCTCTGTACGCAAAGCTGTCCCCCAATGTGACGGATATCCGGGTAAGCTGCCGGGCGGCGGAGGACGCCGGCGCGGACGCGCTGACGCTGTCCAACACCTTCCGGGCTATGACCATCGACATACAAAAACGGCGACCCTACCTGGGAAATCTGTCCGGCGGTATGTCCGGTCCGGCGGTAAAACCCATGAATATGTTTCTGGTGTGGCAGGCCTATGAGACTGTGCACATCCCGATCATCGCCTGCGGCGGCATTGCCTCATGGCGGGACGCGGTGGAATACCTGATGGCCGGAGCTTCCGCCGTACAGGTGGGCTCCTGTAATTTCAACGATCCCATGACCATGCACAACATCATCCATGACCTTGATTCCTATCTGCACCGCAATGGCATCGCCTCTGTCCGCGAACTGTGCGGTGCAGCACACAAACAATGAGTAAGGAGTGACGATCATGACGACCGCTTATCGTTCCCTCTCCCCGGAGGCACTGCGCTGGGAATACGCAGAGGTCTCCGCCCGGTTCGATGCCCTGCGTGAACTGGGGCTGGCGCTGAATATGGCGCGGGGCAAACCCGGCAAGGCGCAGCTGGACGCCGTATCCGACATATTGACCATACTGCACGACCCTGTGCAGTGCCAGGCGGACGGCATGGATGTCCGCAACTACGGGCAGCTGTCCGGTCTGCCCAGTGCTAAAAAACTGTTCGCGGAGCTGCTGGGCTGCCGGGCAGAGGAATGTTTCATCGGCGGCAGCGCCTCGCTGACGCTGATGTATGACACCATCGCCAAGGCATATACCCACGGACTGCTCCACAGCGAAGCACCCTGGAGCCGACTGGACAAGGTAAAATGGCTGTGCCCGGCTCCCGGCTATGACCGGCATTTCAAGATCACAGAATCCTTCGGCGCGGAGATGATCACCGTGCCCATGACGCCCACCGGCCCGGACATGGACCTGGTGGAGACGCTGGTGCGGGATCCCGCCGTGAAGGGTATGTGGTGCGTACCCAAATACTCCAATCCGGACGGCATCGTGTACTCCGCTGAAACGGTGCGGCGCATCGCCGCACTGAAGCCCGCGGCGCCGGACTTTCTGCTGATGTGGGACAACGCCTACTGCGTGCATGAGTTTGAGGGGCCGTTCGTGCCCTTTGACGACATACTGACCCTCTGCCGCGAGGCGGGGAACCCGGACATGGTGTTCGAGTACGCCTCCACCTCTAAGATCACCCTGCCCGGCGCAGGCATATCCGTCATGGCCGCGTCGACGGCTAATCTGGCGTATATGGAAAAGCTGATGGATATCCAAATGATCTCCTACGACAAGGTCAACCAACTGCGCCACGTACTGTTTTTGCAGGATAAGGCACACACGCTGGCGCTGATGCAGAAGCACGCCGCCATACTGCGGCCTAAGTTCCGGTGCGTGCTGCGCTGCCTGGAGCGGGAGATCGCGCCGCTGGGCATCGCCGCGTGGCAAAAGCCCACCGGAGGCTATTTCGTGTCTGTGAACACCCTGCCGGGGCTGGCCAAACGAACGCTGGCGCTATGCAAGGAAGCCGGCGTGACCATGACCGGCGCGGGCGCTACCTTCCCCTATGGCGTCGATCCGCAGGACAGCAACATCCGCATCGCGCCTTCCCTGCCGCCGGTGGAGGAGCTGGAGAAGGCCATGGAGGTATTCTGCGTATGCCTGCGGATGGCCGCGCTGGAACAGCTCCTGCAGAAGTAAACGCGAAAAGCACACCCCCCCCCGGGGTGTGCTTTTCAGCTTTTGATCCGGCGCAGTACAGTTGTGCCGGGCGCGCTTTGCTATTAAATTCGCTTATACGCCATATATTAAATCAATGTTTTACTTATTATCTTGCTGCGCGTATAATGAACCGTCGTTTGAAAATAACACGGAACGGAGGCAGCGAACATGGCAAATTGCGCGATCGTAGGTATCAACTGGGGCGACGAAGGAAAGGGCCGCATGGTGGACTATCTGACAGGGCAGTACGATGTGGTGGTGCGGTATCAGGGAGGCGGCAATGCCGGGCACACCGTTATCAACGATATGGGCAAATTCGCCCTGCACCTGCTGCCCTCCGGCGTGTTCCGCCCCGGCGTGATGAATATTCTGGGCAACGGCGTGGCGCTGGACTGCGAAAACCTGGTGACGGAGATGGAAACGATCCGCGCGGCGGGCGTCAGCATCTCCCCGAAAAACCTGATGGTCAGCCACCGGGCCTCCCTGCTGCTGCCGTGGCACCGGGAGCTGGACGCGCTGGAGGAGGCCCGCCTGAAGGACAAGATGTACGGCTCCACCAAGCAGGGCATCGCGCCGTTCTACTCCGATAAGTACCAGAAAAAGACCATTCAGGCCGGTGAACTGCTGTATCCCGATCGCCTGATGGCGCACTTGCAGGACCTGCTGGAGTGGAAAAATCTGATATTGCAGAAGGTCTATGGTGCCAAGGGCTATACCATGGCGGATATGACTGCGTGGCTGGAGACGTATGCCGCGCAGGTCCGGCCCTATGTAGCGGACACCGGGCGGTATCTGCGGCAGGCGCAGGCAGCGGGCAAGGCCATTCTGTTCGAGGGACAGCTTGGCGCGCTGCGCGACCTGGACTACGGTATCTATCCCTACACCACCTCCTCCAACACCATTGCCGCTTACGCGCCTATCGGCGCGGGGCTGCCCACGGCAAAGATCGACGAAGTGGTGGGCGTGGTGAAGGCGTATTCCTCCTGCGTGGGCGAGGGGCCGTTCACCTGCGAGTGGTTCGGTGCCGACGCGGAAAAGCTGCGGGAGGCCGGCGCGGAGTATGGTGCCAAGACGGGCCGCCCCCGCCGGGTAGGCCCCATTGACCTGGTGGCCACACGCTATGGCGTGGAGGTACAGGGCGCGACGAATATCGCGCTGACCAAGCTGGATATCCTCAGCTACATGGACGAGGTCCCGGTCTGCGCCGCCTATGAGCTCGACGGCGAGATCACCCACGAATTCCCCTTCCCTGCCGTGCTGGAAAAAGCAAAGCCCGTTGTGAAATACCTGCCGGGCTGGGGCTGCGATATCTCCGGCGTGCGTACATGGGCGGATATGCCCCAGGCGGCGCGGGACTATGTGGAGTATGTGGAGCAGGCCATCGGCTGCCATATCGGATATGTCTCCGTGGGCGCCGAGCGAGAGAGCCTGATCATCCGATAAACAAGGAGGACCGTTATGTCTCACGATATGTACAGCTCCCCCCTGGCATCCCGCTATGCCTCGGACTATATGCTGCACCTGTTTTCCGACGACAGCCGCTATCAGACCTGGCGGCGGCTGTGGACGGCGCTGGCCCGCGCCCAGTGCCAGTTAGGTCTGCCCATCACCGAAGCGCAGGTCGCCGAGCTGGAGGCACATATCACCGACATCGACTATGATGTAGCCGCCCAACGGGAGCGAGAGGTACGGCACGATGTGATGGCGCACATATACGCCTACGGCAAGGCGGCGCCGTCGGCGGCGGGGATCCTCCATCTGGGGGCCACCAGCTGCTATGTGACCGACAACGCCGACCTGATCCTGTACCGGGATGGCCTTGTCTATCTGCGCGCACAGCTGCTGACTGTGCTGAACAACCTGGCGGCCTTCGCGAAAAAATATGCCGACACGCCCGCCCTGGGCTATACACACTACCAGCCGGCACAGCCTGTGACCGTGGGCAAACGCGCTGTCCTGTGGATGCAGGACTTTCTCGCTGACGTGGAGGAGCTGGACCATGTACTGTCCACACTGCGGTTCTTGGGCTGCCGGGGCACCACGGGCACAGAGGCCAGCTTCATGGACCTGTTTGACGCCGATGAGGCAAAGATCGACGAGATGAACCGCCGCATCGCGGCGGAGTTCGGCTTTTCCGCCTGCTTCCCGGTATGCGGACAGACCTATCCCCGGAAGACGGACAGCCGCATCCTCGGCTGTCTCAGCGGCATCGCCCAGAGCGCCTATCGCATGGCCAACGATATCCGCCTTCTGCAGCATGACCGGCAGTTGGAGGAACCCTTCGAGGCGGATCAGATCGGCTCGTCCGCCATGGCCTATAAGCGCAATCCCATGCGGTGTGAACGCATCTGCTCTCTCAGCCGCTATATGATAGCCGACGCTATGAACGCGCCTATGACCGCTTCCGTCCAGTGGCTGGAGCGAACGCTGGACGACTCCGCGAACCGGCGCATCGCCATGCCGGAGGGGTTTTTGTGCATCGACGCAGTACTGCGGCTGTGCCAGAACGTGACGGCGGGTCTGCACGTCAACGAGGCGATCGTAGATCGCACCCTGCGGGAATATCTGCCGTTCCTGGCCACGGAGGACCTGATGATGGAGGCGGTGAAGCGGGGCGGCGACCGGCAGCAGCTGCACGAGGTCATTCGGAGACACTCTATGGCAGCAACAAAGCGCATGAAGGAAGGTCTGCCCTGCGACCTGCTGGACCGGCTGGCAGGCGATCCGGTCTTCGGACTGAGCCGGTCGGAGCTGGAGCAGCTGATGAAGCCGCGGCTGTATATCGGGCGGTGCCCGCAGCAGGTACGGAAATTTCTGGATGCCTGCACGCCGCTGCTTCGGCAGGCGCAGGCCGCTGACGGAGACATCCGGATATGAGCACAGAGAACACCGGGGCGCGCTGAAAATTCATCGCGCGTGAAAAGGCCGAGAGCCGCTTATTCCCAGACCGGAATAAGCGGCTCTTTTGCAGTTATCCATTTGGGCATTTGGAAGGCGGAAATACGGTACGGCTCATCCCGGTCCCTGCTGCTGGGCCGGGGCATGGGCTTCCGTGACTCCTGTCAGGATCTGCTGGGCTTCGTCCATATGATCCCCCAGTGGGCAAGGGAACGCATCCTGGACATTGCCGCCACCCAGTTCCCCGACGGCAGCGCCTATCACCAGTACCAGCCCCTGACGAAAAAGGGCAATCTGGCGGTTGGCAGCGGCTTTAACGACGACCCGCTGTGGCTCATTGCCGGAACGGACGCCTACCTCCGCGAGACGGGCGACTGGACCATTCTGGACGCGCCCACCTTCGGCGAGGGCAAGAACAGCTGGCTCACCGGCACGGCAGCCTGGACATTCGTCAGCATCTCGCAGGCCATTCTCGGCGTGCAGCCCACGCTGGACGGTCTTGCTGTCGCCCCCTGCATTCCCGCGGGATGGGCAGGCTATACCATCAAGCGCCGCTACCGCGGTGCAGTCTACCGCATCACTGTGGAGAATCCTCACCACGTAGAAAAGGGAATCGCTTCCATCACCGTGGATGGAACATCCATCACCGGGAATGTGCTTCCCCCGGCCGCACCCGGCACAGAGGTGCAGGTACGCGTGGTCATGGGCTGAGCGCAATAATAACAACACATCCCCCGCGCAGATACGCTGCACGGGGGATGTGTTGTTATTTTGAAAAGGAGTATACCGTGCAGTGCCGGTATACTTCGCCCCGCCGCAGCAGCGGCTGTGGAAAGTTTGGGTGGTGTACCGCATCCGGCGGGAACTGCGGCTCAAGACACACGGCACAGCGGGGCTCATATACCGCCCCATTCTTTCCGCCGCGTCGGGACAGCCAGTTGGCCGTATACAGCTGCACACCGGGAGAGGTGGTGTCCATCGTCATGGCGATGCCGCTGCTGTCGCCCCGCAGCACCGCCGCACGGCGCAGACCGGCCCCGTCCACGCAGAAATGGTGGTCATAGCCGTTCACCAGCCGCAGCTGCTCCGCCGGGGTGCCGATATCACGTCCGACAGCCTTAGCTGCGCGGAAGTCAAAGGGCGTCCCCGCCACCGGCAGCGCCCGCCCCGTGGGCAGGCAGCCGGGAGATGTCTCCAGATACCTCTCCGCCGCCAGTGCCAGCGTATGCGCCATAGCCGTACCGCCGCCGTTCAGGTTGAAATAGCTGTGGTTGGTCAGGCTGCACAGGGTGTCGGCATCGCTTTCCGCCTCGTATTCGATCCGAAGCGACTCGCCGGCCAGCCGATACGTCACCGACACCGCCAACGTTCCGGGATACCCCTCCTCCCCGTCAGGCGACAGACGGTGCAGCCGCAGGCCGTCCGCCAGCGGCTCCGCCGCCCAGATATATTTGTCAAATCCCCGCACGCCGCCGTGGAGATGGTTCTCTCCGTCGTTTTTCGCCAGTGGGTACGTCTTGCCGTTCAGTTCGAAGGACGCCCCGCCGATTCGGTTGCACACCCGGCCCACTGTCGCACCGAAGAAGCCGTCGTTTCGCTCATACTCCGACAGGGTGTCATAGCCCAGCACCACATCCACGCCGCCGAATACCAGCCGCCGCAGCGTTGCGCCGTAAGTAAGTACTTCCGCTGTCAGAAACTCATTTTTCAGCGTCCAGCTTTCCACGGTCTCGCCGAGCGCTGTTATGCCGAAAGTCTGACACATCTCCCTCATCTGTGCTGCCTCCTCTCCACAGGTACGTTTCAGCTTTTCGCCCTTAGTATAGTCTGCATTTTGCCAAAAAGCAAGGGCTCCGATGTACATAAAGCCAGCCGGACGTTGGCACTGCCCCTGACACCAATTGGCTCTTTTCCTTCTCAAAACGATTTAGCCGTATGTGCTGCGTTCCTGCCCCAGCCAAAGCCTCCTGTATTCCGGTCAACGCCATCCTCGCCTGAAGCACCGCCAAATGCCCCGTTTAAATGACAGGGTTGCTTTTGCTTGAAATGTCAGGTATGCCGCTTAAGAACAACGGCGGCGCAAATATAACAATCCGTTCAGCAAAAGCTGCATCTAACGAAGGGGTGCTATATGGGCAAAGTATCCCGTATAAGGGAAAGGAATACACCCTGATAGAGCAGCTGCACTCTCTATTGGGAGGCGGTGCCAATCCTTTGCAGAGGAATACGGGATGGTCATTGTGAACGAATATCACCATGTGGCGGCGTCCTCCTTTGAAAAAGTGCGGAAGGTCGCAAAGGTGAAATAAGGCGGACAGTACGGTCAGCAGCAGTGTCACACCTGCGGCGCGGGCGGTAGATACGCGGAAAACCGCCAGCAGCATAATCAGCAGCAGTATAGGTAAAAAGCTGACGCACCAGGTCAGAACAGTAATTTTCATGTGCTCCCTCTTTTGCGGTCTGAAGTATTTTCACCTATAGGGTAGCACGATTTCCTCGGCCATGCCCGCCGCACGGCACAAATTCGCGCCCGGTTTTTTGTGCGTCTGCACAAAAGGCGGTTTACACTTATGGGGTATAATGGTATCATCAAAATAGGGGGTGTTTTGGTGTTTTGCCGAAGGGAGGCGTACTTATGACGCTGCGGGAGCTTTTGAAACAGAATGAGCTGCACTTCCCGCTGATGCGTATTCCCCTACCACACCTCCCTATCCGAGATCAGTGAAGCCGTCAGCAAATATGTTTACGGCATCAACGAGGAACACAATACCCAGCTGCTGTACACGCTGGAAACCTATTTCAACAACTGTCAGAACTCCGTAAAGACCTCCAAGGCGCTGTTTATCCACCGGAACACGCTGCTGTACCGGCTGGACCGTATTGCCGAGATATTGGACGCCCGGACAACGGACTGTACCCGCACATTTATATGCTGTATATCACGGTGCTCCGCCACGCCGGGGTTGCGAAAAGCGCGCGTCCGTGGTACCATCGATTGACAAGGACTTGTTTGTCCTTGTCAATCGATGGTACAGTGAAAAAACAAGTTCTATGGAGGGACACCCTTGAAAACGGATCATCTGGCTTTGCTGCGCAGCGGCGCGCCGCTGTCCACCCGGCAGCAGATCAGCCTGACGCTGCAGCTCAGCTGGCCGGCCATCATGGCACAGCTGGCCACTATTATCATGCAATATATCGACGCGGCCATGGTGGGCCGCCTGGGCGCGTCCCAGTCGGCGGCAGTGGGGCTGGTGGCCTCCACCACCTGGCTGTTCGGAGGGCTGTCCTACGCGGCAGCTATGGGCTTCAACGTGCTGACGGCGCAGCGGGTGGGCGGCGGCCGCCTGGCCGAGGCGCGCAACATCCTCAAGCAGGCGCTGGTGCTGTGCCTGGCCTTCAGCGTGGTCATGGCGGCACTGGCGGCGGCACTGTCTGCGCCGCTGCCCCGGCTGCTGCGGGCGGAGCAGGAGATCTGGCGGGATGCCTCTGCCTATTTCCTGGTGTACAGTCTGTTCCTGCCCGCCCTCCAGCTGGACAACGTGGCGGCGGGACAGCTGCAGGCCACCGGCAATATGCGCACGCCCGGTGTCTGCATGGTGCTCATGTGTGCGCTGGATGTGGTGTTCAACACCCTGCTTATTTTCCCCACCGGTACCATCCGGCTGGGCGCACTATCCCTGCCCGGCGCGGGACTGGGCACGGCGGGCGCCGCCCTGGGCACTGGCCTTGCGGAGCTGGCGGTGGGGTTGTACCTGCTGTATTTCGTCCTGCGCCGCAGCCCGGCGCTGCGGTTGGAGAAGGGTGAGCGTCTGCACCTTGACCGCACACAGCTGCGCATGGTGCTCCGCATCGCGGCGCCAGTGGCATCGGAGAAGGTGATACTGTCCACCGCGCAGATCGTGTCCACCGCCATCGTGGCGCCCCTGGGCACCGTGGCTATCGCTGCAAACTCCTTTGCTGTCACGGCGGAAAGCCTGTGCTATATGCCCGCCTACGGCATCCAGAGTGCCGCGGCCATGCTGGTGGGGCAGAGCGTGGGAGCGGGACGCCGCCGCATGGCCAGACGCCTGGGCTGGGTCACGGTACTGCTGGGTATCGTTGTCATGGTCGTCACCGGCGGGCTGCTGTACGCCTTCGCCCCGCAGATGATGGCGATACTGACGCCGGACAGCGACATCATCGCCCTGGGCACCCGCGTCCTGCGTATTGAGGCCTTTGCCGAGGCTATGTACGGCGCGTCCATCGTGGCCGGCGGCGTATTTCAGGGTGCAGGCAGTACACTGGTGCCCACGCTGTTCAATCTGGGCACCATGTGGGGCATCCGCCTGCCACTGGCGTGGCTGGCCGCGCCCCGGTGGGGACTGCCCGGCGTGTGGGCGGCCATGTGCGCGGAACTGTGCGTCCGGGGCCTGCTGTATCTGATACGGCTGGGAGGCAAACGCTGGCTGCCGCCGGAGGGGCCGGCCGGGCAGGTATAGACACAGCGGTACGAATGAAAGCAGAAAACTCTGCATAGCAACACCTATACCTTATCCAGACCGCCATCGAGCAGGGCAAAACAGAGCTGGCAGAGCACCTGTACGCCCTGCTGCAATCAAATCCGCTGCCGCGAGAGGAATGGCGTGAAGACCCCGATGCGTTCAAATCTCTGATGGAGGAACCTGCCGATACGGAGGATAACGCGCCGATGTACCGCTACTGAAGCAGCGAAGAAAAACAGCGTAAACGGCATGGGTAGAAGCGTTCACAAATATCTGCTGTAATTTTTTTGAAGAAATTTTGAAAATCGTGAAACCAAATCCGATTTTTGTCGGGATATATAGTGACGGAACCTGACAGCAGATGAGAAAGGAGGTTCGCCCATGCAGGATGAAATGATCGTTGACTTATACTGGAAAAGAGATGAGAGTGCCATCAGCGAAACGGAGCGGAAATATGGGCGGTATCTTTCAAAGATCGCCTACAATATCCTCTCCGACTGGGAGGACAGCAAGGAAACCGTCAACGACACCTACTTAAAGGCGTGGAACTCCATGCCGACGCACAAGCCCGGTGTTCTCTCCACCTATTTAGGAAAAATCACACGGCAACTATCCATTGATGCGTTCCGCACACGCAACAGGGATAAACGGAAGCACTCGGAATATGCAGGCTCTCTTTCCGAGCTGGAGGATTGTATTTCCGGCAGCGAAACCACGGAGCAGAGCATAGAATTGAAACTGCTTGCGGAAGCGATCAATACCTATCTCTACACACTCCCGGCAGAAGCACGAAACACTTTTGTCGGCAGATACTACTTTGCGGATCCTATCCGAGAAGTCGCAGACTACTACGGCATGAGTGAACCGAAGGTCAAGAGTATGCTCTACCGAACAAGGCAAGGTTTGAAAGAATACTTGGAAAAGGAGGGCTATGAGCTATGAAGAAAGAACACATCAGTGACGCTTTGAATATGCTGAACGATGATATTATCGAGGAAACCAACAATGTCCGCACCAATGCGAAGCCGAAGCGCAAGTGGGTCAAATGGGGAGTTGTTGCAGCCTGCCTGTGTCTGGCGGTGACTATCGCCATTCCTATGCTTCACCATAAGGGAGGTCCTGACACCCAAGATCCCGTGCAGAACATTGCCGCACTTGAGTACAACGGCAAATTTTACGAGGCTGTCAAACTTCCGGAGTTGCTTGAGAAGTATGGTCTGCCGCCTGAAATCACCGCCGATATGGCTGGCGAACACATTTCCTACCTGAAATCTGACGGAGGCATTGGCTATAAAAGCACTGTCAGCCAGACTGACATCGAGCTATACCGGTATGCACCTGCTGTTTGTGATGGCGTATATGTTCTGCGAGACGGTGACACATGGTATGCCGCGCTGTTCTGCAACTTCTATCAGTTTGACAGCAACACAAACTGTTCGTTCACCGAGCTTTATCGCGTGTATGGCATTGAGAGCGCAGACGATATTGCATCCATTACAGAAATGAAGTGGAACAACGAACAAGAAGTTGGCTCACCGGTAACAAATCGGCAGGAAATCACCGAGTTCTATCACATGACGATTACACTTGTGAGTTATGGAAACGATGACTTCCAGACGGAAGTATTTGATGGTATCCCCGAAGAAAATCAACAGGAAGCGCACACTGCTTTTGC
>OLOW01000128.1_pt1 | contig 42651 bp, 44 predicted proteins | sample 1672801 | NCBI WGS metagenome assembly OLOW01 (sample SAMEA3136725, study PRJEB25190) | human gut metagenome | biome: human gut; feature: human-associated habitat; material: faeces | place: Austria | collected 2013 | reverse complement strand
AAAGCACAAGACTCAACAGCCTTTGACGATATGCTGTCTTTTGTAAAACAGCACCCTGATCTTGAAAAATTAGAGATTTCATATGAGCCGACATTATCCCTTTCCGGCTTAGAAATCAATTTGAGCCGGCGCAGAGTTATCAATAACGGTCAGGAAATTGAACTGACCGTCAAAGAGTACGATATACTCTGCTTGCTCGCAGCCAATAAAGGTCGTGTTCTTACATACGAGCAGATTTATGATAAGGTGTGGGGCGAAATATCAGCAGGCAATGAAAAGGATACCGTAGGCTTTCACATTCGGAATCTTCGTAAAAACTTTGTGATACAAACTCTCACTTTTCCATAGATAGTGTTCGTGAGATCGGCTACCGCTTTAACAGTCAGTAAGCAGTCCCTCGTAGTTCATAATGAATTGCGAGGGATTATTCATTTTCTAAGACGGTATGTCGGAATTTGATAAATCCCTGCAAATGTTGATTTTATACGACTGTTAAGAGCAATATCGTGTCTAAACTTGCGACTGGACTTTGCATTTTCTACGAGTTATCTTCGTAATATCTCGCAGATGGCCTTACAGACAGGAAGTGAAAAACTAGAGGCATTAGCTTTTAGTTTGACTAAATTTATGGATGGTATTAGAAAGTAGGTTGTTCGATGAAAAAACTATTAACTATATTTTGTGCTTTTATTCTGTGCATTGGGCTTGTTGGATGTTCTTCGAAAGAACCTTTCGAAATTAAAAAAATTACGGCAACAAAATTACAGAAAAAATTAGATCATAAAGACTCTTTTGTGTTAATTATTGAAAGAGAAAATTGTCCTTATTGTGAATCTTTACAAGAATATATCAAACAAACAAAGGATGAACATCCAAATCTTGTTTTATATAAGATTGATTCAACAAACTATGGCTTTAGTAAAATTAGCCAGGATTCTAAGCAGCTACAAAGCTCGACAGAAGATGGAAAGATTCTTTTGGATATGGCTCCATATTTCCTTTATACACCAACATTGTATGTGATTGAAAATGGCAAGGCCACACATGCAGGTATTGGTTATAGTGAAGATGATCATTCAGTCAGTTTATGGGATGTTGATTCTACCGTTGATTTTGATTTGGCAGATACACAAGAGTTCTGGGAGTTTTTAGAAACATATGAATAAGAAGAATATTACAATCATTGCGACAGGCGGAACAATTGCTGGTCGAGGAAGTTTAGGCAAAAGTGCGAATTATGAGGCGGGCACTTTTGATGTGGAAGAAATTGTTAAAAGTATTCCACAAATTCGTGATTTGGCAAATCTAAATACGATTCAATTATACAATGTAGATTCTAATGATATGGGTTTAGATAAATGGATTGAATTAAGAAAAATTTGTCATGAATTAGAAAAAGATCGCTATGTGGATGGAATTGTTATTACACACGGTACAGATACATTAGAAGAAACAGCCTTCTTTTTAAATCTTACTTTGGCATGTCATAAACCTGTTGTCCTAACAGGGTCGATGCGACCTGCAACTGCAACAAGTGCAGATGGACCTATGAATTTATATCAAGCAGTAGCTTTAGCATGTCATATGGAAGCTTGGCAAGCCGGTGTTTTAGCTGTGATTTCTGATACAATCTATTCAGGTAGAGATTTACAGAAAACAAATAGCTATAAAACCGATGCATTTAAAATGGGTGAATTTGGCTCTCTAGGATATATGCGTGATGATCATGTGTATTTACTGAATGCACCATTTAAAAAACATACATTCCAAACCATTTTTTCAAAAATGGAATTTGATGACTTGCCTAAAGTAGAAATTTTTTATGTGCACACAGATTCGGATCCTGAATTGTTAAAATTTATGTTAGGTACGTATGATGGCCTAGTTCTAGCAGGAACAGGTTCAGGGAATTATCCAACAAAAATTAAAGAAGTTTTAGAAAATTATACAGGAGAATGTACAGTCGTACGTGCAAGTCGCGTATTAGAGGGAGCTGTCTTTGATTCAGAATTTTTTGATTCTAAAAGAGTCACTATTCCGGCCTATAAATTTTCAGCGCAGAAGGCAAGGATTTTATTGATGCTTGCACTAAATTGTACTAAAAACCATGAAACAATCAAATCTTTCTTCCAAGAATATTGAAAAAACTTTTCTTGTATTGTAAATAATTTTGTAAATGCTATAATAATCTATAGACTATTACAAGACAGGAGGTTATTATGCAGCAATTAGAAAATAACGCATACTTTTGGCAAAAGCTTGATACACTATTGTTGTCTAGCAGTTGTACGATTGACCGACCAAAAGGAAGTACTCACTATAAATTTACAAATTTAGTCTATCCTGTAGATTACGGTTTTCTTTCAGATACATTTGGTTCAGATCAAAAACCTATTGATGTTTTCAAAGGTTCTATCGCAACAAATAATGTAGATGCGATTGCGATTACAGCTGACATTCTTAAGAAGGATTGTATCGTCAAATTATTGATAGGATGTACAGAAGAAGAAACGATGCGTATTTTAGAGTTCTTGAATCAAACCGAATTCCAAAAAGCTATTTTAGTACGAAGAGGCAATGATACACCATCATGGTCAAATAATGATTAGAAAAGACAAGTCTTAGGATTTGTCTTTTTCTTATGCGTTTTAATGGAAAAATATGTTGAGTTGATTTAAAATAAAGACAGATAGGAGGTCTTTATTATGGAATTAAAAGGATCTAAAACAGAAAAGAATTTAATGACTGCTTTTGCAGGGGAATCTCAGGCATGTGTTAAGTATCAATATTATGCTTCACAAGCTAAAAAAGATGGTTATGTAAAGATTCAGAACATTTTCACTGAAACATCAAATAATGAAAAAGAACACGCAAAATTGTGGTTTAAGGCTTTGCATGGTGGAAAAGTTCCTACAACAACAGAAAACCTAAAAGATGCGGCTGCAGGTGAAAACTATGAGTGGACAGATATGTACGCAACAATGGCTAAAGAAGCTCGTGAAGAAGGCTTTGATGATATTGCTGCCTTGTTCGAAGGCGTAGGGGCTATTGAAAAACATCACGAAGCTCGTTATAAAGCTATGTTGAAAGATGTTGAAAAAGATGCAATGTTTAAAAAGGCAACTTCAACTGTTTGGATTTGTTTGAATTGTGGACACATTCACTATGGCGAAACAGCCCCATTAGTATGTCCAGTATGTAATCATCCACAGGCTTATTTCCAAGAATTAAAAGATCATTACGAATAATAATATCTCATGGTAGCTTCGGCTACCTTTTCTTATCCTTGAAAGTTGTGCTAAAATAATTCTATGGAAATAATAGAGGCATTTGAAAAATTAAAAGATAGTCATGCACTAATATGTTTAGAGAATCGTGCGTTGATTAAAATGGAAAAAGACAAAGTATATATATGGCATAGTCAATGGCATTCAAAGATTTCAAGAAATGATTTTATTTCACTATTTCATCAGAATACGTTTGAAGTTTATGAAAATGACCAAGGTATTGATATGGAAAAAGATGAAGAGTATTATGCATGGCGTAATCGCTACTTATGAAAGGGTATATTTTATGATAGGAATTGTATATAGTTCAAAAACAGGGAATACACAATCTTTGGCAAACAGCTTGAATTTTATGGAGTCAAAATATTGTGTACCTGTAGAAAATACACAAAATTTAGAACCTGTAGATTTGTTGTGCATTGGATTCTGGTGTGATAAGGGAGATTGTGATGATCAAATGAAACAATATCTTTCTACACTACGTAATCAAAATGTTTTCTTGTTTGGAACGGCTGGTTTTGGTAAATCTAAAGAATATTTTGAGATGATTTTAAAAAATGTTCAAAATCATTTAGATGCATCCAACTGCGTTAAAGGAACATGGATGTGTCAAGGTAAGATGCCTTTGGCAATTCGTGCAAAGTTTGAATCGAATTCTGAAATGTTGAAGAATTTTGATGAGGCTTTAAAACATCCAAACGATAAGGATGTTGATAGTTTAATGAAATGTGTAAATGAAGCGTTGTGAGAGCATATCACTACGCTTTTCTTGTCGCTAGGAGTATGATGTAGCCAGAAAGAAGGAATGTGCTATGTTGAGTAAGAAAGTAGCGGACTTGTTGAATAATCAAGTTAATAAAGAATTATATTCTGCTTATTTGTATTTGGATTTCGAAAATTATTATCATGATAAAAGTTTAGAGGGTTTCGCAAATTGGTATCATGTACAAGTACAAGAAGAGATTGCACATGCTCAATTGATGATGCAATATCTTCAAGACAATGATCATAGTGTTGTTTTGGAAGCTATTAATAAGCCAAATATTCCTTTAAATGAACTAAGTGATCCGTTAAAGGCAGGCTTAAAACATGAACAATACGTAACTGAATTGATTCATACTTGTTACGCAGCAGCTTATGAAGTAAAAGATTTTAGAACTATGCAGTTCTTGGATTGGTTTGTCAAAGAACAAGGAGAAGAAGAAAAGAATGCTTCGGATTTAATTTCTAGATTTGAATTGTTTGGACACGATGCCAAGGGTTTGTATGATTTAGATGCAGAGTACAAAACTCGTACTTATATTGCACCAAGCATTTTACAGACAAAAAACTAAGGCGATGATTTTTGATTCATCGCTTTTTTTCGTGCTTATTTCATTGTGATATATAACTTATATAATATTGACTTTACAACTGTCTTGTCAGATGTAAAGCCTGGGTGTATAATTCAAAACGGTAAAATTTTTTAAGGGAGGAAAATTCCATGTCTTTAAAAGAAGATGTATTGAAATTAAAAATGGAAAAAAATGCGATTATTTTAGCGCATTATTATGTAGATGGAGCTGTACAAGATGTAGCGGATTTTGTCGGAGATTCATATGCTTTGGCAAAGAAAGCAAAAAATACAGATGCAGATATTATTGTATTTGCGGGTGTTAAATTTATGGGTGAAAGTGCCAAAATGTTAAATCCAGACAAGAAAGTATTGATGCCAGATTTAAATGCAGATTGTCCAATGGCACACATGGCAAGTAAGGCTGTTATTAAGAAGATTAAAGAAGAATATGAAGATTTAGCGATTGTATGTTATATCAACTCAACAGCTGAACTAAAAACAATGGCTGATATTTGTGTAACAAGTTCAAACGCAGTGAAGATTGTTCGTTCACTTCCAAATAAAAATATTTTCTTTATTCCAGACGGAAACTTAGGTGCTTATGTGAAGAAACAAGTACCTGAAAAGAATATTATCTTAAATGATGGATATTGTATTACACATAAGCGTGTGACATTAAAAGATGTTGAAAAAGCACGTGAAGAACATCCAAATGTTCCAATCATTGTTCATCCTGAGTGTGTTAATGAAGTTGTTGAGGCAACTGATTTTGCGGGAAGCACTTCAGAATTGATTCAATATACAGTGGACAATCCAAGTAAAGAATTTGTGATTGGCACTGAACTTGGTGTACTTCATGAAATGCAGTTGAAATCACCAGATAAAACTTTCTATCCATTATCCGATAAATTGATCTGTATGAATATGAAAAAAGTATCTTTGGAAAAAGTTTATGATTGTTTGTTGAATGAGACAAATGAAGTGTTTGTAGATGAAGAAGTGAAGGCTATGGCCGAAAAGTCATTAGATAGAATGTTGGAGTTGGCAAAATAATATGGAAAAGTTAGAGGCAGATATAGTTATTGTTGGAACAGGTGCAAGTGGGTTGTTTGCAGCTTTACATGTTCCAAATGATAAAAAGGTCCTAATGTTGACAAAATCTGATGCGGAAAATAGTGATTCATTTTTAGCACAAGGTGGAATTTGTGTATTGAGAGACAAAAATGATTTTGATTCTTTTATGGAAGATACTATGAAGGCAGGGCATTACGAAAATCGTAAGGAATCTGTTGAAATTATGATCAATTCAAGCCGTGACATTATTAATGAACTGATTGGATATGGTGTTAATTTTGCGACAAAAGATGGTGAATTAGATTACACGCGTGAAGGGGCACATTCTAAGCCACGTATTTTATTCCATGAAGATATTACGGGAAAAGAAATCACATCCACTTTATTAGACGCGGTTCGCAAATTAGAGAATGTTACAATCATGGAATATGTCACAATGACAGACATTATTGAAAAGGACAATGTATGTTATGGTGTTTTGGCGAAAGATGCCAACAATAATGAAATGAGCATTGAAGCTGGTTATACAATCTTTGCGTGTGGTGGAATCGGCGGATTATATGATCATTCAACTAACTATCCACACTTAACGGGAGATGCCATTGCGATTGCAATCCAGCATGGTATTAAATTAGAAAATGTGGATTATGTACAGATTCACCCAACAACTTTATATACAAAGAAAAAAGGAAGAGCCTTCCTTATTAGTGAATCGGTTCGTGGAGAAGGGGCTAAGCTTTATGGAAAAGACGGAAAGCGTTTTGCGAATGAAGTGTTGCCACGCGATATCATGACACAAAAGATTCGCGAACAAATGAAGAAGGATGATATGCCTTATGTTTGGATGGATATGACTGTTTTAGGTGAAGAAGTCATTAAGAATCATTTTCCTCACATTTATGAAAAGTGTTTGGAAGAAGGATATGATTGTACAAAAGAATGGATTCCTGTTACGCCAGCCCAGCACTATTTTATGGGTGGAATTCATGTAGATAAAGATTCACGTACTTCTATGTCCCACTTATATGCGGTAGGAGAGACGAGTTGCAACGGAGTTCACGGAAGAAACCGCTTGGCTAGCAACTCTTTACTTGAATCTTTAGTGTGGGGTAAAAGAGCTGTTGAAGATTTATTGAAAAATAAACCGGCAACAACTAGTGAATTTGATCATTTGACGAATGTGATTAAGTCACATCAGTTGTCAAATCAAGAAAAAATGTATCATGATATGGTACTTGAAGAAATAGAAAGAGAGAGACAAGCTCGTGGATAAGAATACAATGCGTTTAAATGTGGATCACTTATTGATCCAAGCTTTGCAGGAAGATATAACAAGTGAAGATGTTTCAACAAATGCAGTCATGCCTTCCTATCAATATGGGCAGGTACAATTGATCTGTAAAGAAGAAGGAATCATTGCAGGCCTTGAAGTATTTGAAAGAGTCTTTTATTTATTAGATGAAAACATGGAAGTGAAATTCTATGTAAAAGATGGGGATGCCGTTAAAAACGGACAATTATTGGCTGAAGTGTCTGGAGATGTTCGTGTTCTTTTATCAGGTGAAAGAACTGCGTTGAATTATCTTCAAAGAATGAGTGGAATTGCCACTTATACAAATCGTGTCGTATCTTATTTGAAGGGTTCAAAGACAAAGCTGTTGGACACAAGAAAAACAACACCGAATATGCGTGTGTTTGAAAAATATGCAGTTCGTGTTGGTGGTGGAAATAACCATAGATACAATTTATCAGATGGTGTTATGTTGAAGGATAATCATATCGCAGCAGCTGGTTCAATCACGAATGCAGTTAAGATGGCAAAGGATTATGCTTCTTTTGTTCGTAAAATTGAAGTGGAAGTAGAAAATTTAGAACAGGTTAAAGAAGCGGTTGAAGCAGGTGCGGATATTATCATGTTAGATAACATGAGTGTTGAAAATATGAAAAAAGCAATTGAAATCATCGATGGAAGAGCCGAAACTGAATGTTCTGGAAATGTCACAAAAGAGAATATTGAAAAATTAACTGCCTTAGGTGTGGACTATATTTCAAGTGGTGCTCTAACGCATTCAGCACCTATTTTAGATTTGTCTTTAAAAAACTTGCAGGTGAAATAAATGGAAAAAGAAGCTAGACTTCAAGCCATTTATGACACGATTTCAAAAAGCGAAGTGCCAGTTTCAGGAAGTGAACTTTCCAAAAAGTTTAATGTATCAAGACAAGTCATTGTGCAGGATATTGCCTTATTAAAGGCAAGAAATGTTCATATTTATGCGACACACAAAGGATATGTATGTTCACATCAAAGAGTTCGAAGAGTATTTTCTTGTTTTCATTTGAATGATCGTATGGAAGAAGAAATGAATGCGATCGTAGATTGTGGTGGCTGTATTGAAAATGTATTTGTCAAACATGATGTATATGGAAAGTTAGAGGCTAAAATGAACATTAGTTCTAGAAAACAAGTCAAGGAATTCATTGATTCTATTTCACAGAATCAGGCAAAACCTTTAACGGATCTAACGAGTGGATATCATTGTCATACGGTGAGTGCACAATCAAAAGAAGATTTAGATTCAATTGAGGAATCATTAAGAAAACTTCATATTTTACAAGAGGCCTAAGAGCCTCTTTTGTGTTAGAATAAATTTAAGAAAGTAGGGATTTTATGCAACAACCACCTAAATTTATGCCCGATAAAGAATTAAGTAAAGTTGGAGGCTCATTATGGCTATATATTATTATGCAGCTGACACTCTCTTTTTTGTTTAGCTTTGTCGCAATGCCTTTAATTATGTATTCTTTGTATTATGATTATTCTGCAATCAATGCCTGCATTGAAATGTTGATTTCTTTTATATCTGGAATCATCATATTATGGTTTATGAGTAGTTCTTTTAAACAAAATATCAAAGATTTGAAGTTTACATTTAAACCCAAAGAGACAATAGATACTGTTTCAATGATGTATTTTCTGAATTATGCGATTGGTATTATTGGTGCTTTATTATCAAAATTTGGATTACCAAATACAAGTCCAGATTTTTCGTTAAGCGGCAGTTTAATGTATAACGCTTTTACTTTTATCAGTGTTGTCGTGCTTGCACCTATATTTGAAGAGTTGATATTTAGAGGTATGATTCTACAAACATTGTCGAAATATAATAAAATGTTTGCGATTATTGTGACTTCTTTATTATTTGGACTTTTACATTTAAATATTACACAAGCCATACCCGCTTTCTTTATGGGACTGGTACTATGTTATATGTATGTACAAACAGATAGTATATTAGTAACAATATTGGCACATGCAGGAAATAACTTTTTAGCTCTAATGTCGGCATATTCAAATCATATTTTGATTACAGTTTTAGTACTTGCCCTTGTGATTTATGGCCTCATTACAATAATACTAAAATCAAAGGAAGTGAATGCATTTATTAAAGAAGAGAAGACAAATGAGAATTGGTATGTAAGATTCTTTAAGCAAATTCCTAACCTTTTATATTTAATATTTACGATTCTTTGGATTATCATTTCATTATTCATGAATATGTTTTAAAAAGAGGACATCTCCTATTGGAAATGTCCTTTATTTGTCATATTTCTTTAATTCATCAAACTTTTGCTTCATTGTTGGATTATTTCGTGTTAAACGCTTGATTGTAAGATCCTCTGCTTTATTATTAGCCAATTGCAATTGTCTTTCACTTGATAGTAAGGCTTCTTTTGTCTTTTGAAGATGTGAAATTGTTTTATCAATCTCTTCGATAGCCGTATTGAATTTTTTGGAAGCTAATTCATAATTTCTTGAGAACTTTTGTTTAAAATCATTCATATTCTCTTCAAAGTGTGTAATATCAATATTTTGATTACGCATCAACTGCAATTCATTTTTATACTGCATAGAATTGAATGCAGCATTTCTTAAAATGGTGATCATAGGAATAAAGAATTGAGGACGAATCACATACATCTTTGGATAGCGATGCGATTTATCAACAATACCCGTGTTATATAATTCGTTTTCTGGCTCTAACATAGAAACAAGAACAGCATATTCACAATTCTTTTCATTACGGTCTTTATCTAATTCTTTTAAGAAATCTTCATTCTTATGTTTTGTAGATGTTTTGTCATTTTCGTTTTTCATTTCAAACATGATGGAAATGATTTCTACACCATTCTCGTCTAACTCACGATAGATATAGTCACCCTTTGATCCTGTACGAGCATCATTATCTTTTTCAAAGTATGCATTTTGAAAACCAGTAGCACGAAGTTTATTGAATTCAATTTCACAATGTTGTTCTAAAGATTCACCAATCATTTTAGTAGACTGTTTTAATTTGAAATCTTTATAGTAGGCAATTTGCTCATCTTTGGTTTGTAGTAAAGTATCGTATTTTTCCTGCAAGCTCTTTTCTTGAAGCTGATATTTCATTTTATCCTGCTCGATTTGATTTTGTAGATCTTGTTTAATACTCTTTACATTCAATTCGTTTTCAACCTTAGACTTATCCATATCTTGCTTTAAAGACTGGATTTCAAGGTTCTTTTCATTTAGCTTTGATTGGTATGTATTTTCTAGATTTGCCTTTAATACTTTTTCGTTGTTTGAAATGTTGTTCTTTAAGGCTTGAATTTCATTTTCCTTTGCCTGCAGCTGCAATCTATATTCTTGTTCAGCTTTAGATTCATGGATTTTATTCTGTGAAAGAATCTGTTCTAATTTGGCATTGAGTTTAGAAATCTCTAAATCTTTTTGATTTAATTGCTCCTGATATTCTTTTTGTGTTTCAGTTTTCGTTAACTGCGTACTTGCTTCTAGCTTTTCTTTTAATGAAATGACTTCCTGCTCTTTATCACTTTGTTTCTGATTGAAGTCCGATTGCAGCTGTTTGATTTCAAGCTCTTTCTTGTTTAATTGGTCTTGATAAGCTTTTTCAGTTTCACTCTTGATAATTTGTTCAGTAGACTTTAATTGTTCTTTTAAAGAAATGATTTCTTGCTCTTTATTTGCCTGAAGCTCTTTGATTTCTAAAGTTTTCTGACTTAATTTAGCTTCATATTCTTTTTCAAGTTTAGACTGAAGAACCTGGTTTGAATTCTTTTCTCTTTCTTTTAATTCCTTTTCAAATTCTTCATTACGGACTTGTTGTAAGATTTCATGATAGTGACTCTCATCCACCTGAAATACAGTTCCACAATTGGGACATTTTATTTGACTCATAAGATACCTCCATTTTAAAAGATTATAATCATTAAACTGACAATACTGATGTCTAAAACTAGATTAATTATAATATTTAAAAAAAATCAAAAAAAGACTTGCATAATATAAAATCGCATGATATATTAAATAGGCATTCAGCGAATGGGCCTGTAGCTCAGGTGGTTAGAGCGCACCCCTGATAAGGGTGAGGTCGTTGGTTCAAGTCCATTCAGGCCCACCATGATTTCTTTAGACGCTTACTATAATGGGGTGTTAGCTCAGCTGGGAGAGCACCTGCCTTGCACGCAGGGGGTCATCGGTTCGATCCCGATACGCTCCACCAATTAAAAAAAAGTAAGTCATCTTCGGATGACTTTTTTTCTATATATAGAGGTTTGATTATGTATATACAATATTATGATTCACCATTAGGTAAAATGTTATTGGCGGCTGATGAAATCGGATTGATTGGTGTTTGGTTTGAAAATCAAAAATATTATGCGGATGGTTTGATAGACCCTGTTGAAAAAGAAACGGCTGTTTTAAAAGAAACAAAAGAATGGTTAAATCTTTATTTTAGTGGTAATGAACCAAAAGTTTTGCCTAAAATGCATCTAATTGGAACAAAGTTTCAAAAGAAAGTTTGGCAACTACTTCTTAAAATACCCTATGGTAAAACTATGACATATAAAGACATCGCAAGAATGATTTCTCCATCAATGTCAGCACAAGCAGTGGGAAGTGCTGTAGGACATAATAAGATCTCGATTTTGATTCCTTGTCATAGAGTAATTGGATCCAACAGTAGTTTAACTGGATATGCAGGTGGAATTGAGAAGAAAGAAAAATTATTAGAAATTGAGGGTATATATGAGTAATATGTACCATTTTTTGATGGATGTAAAACATAGATTCGAATTTACTGAAAATAAATGTAAGAAAATGCTTGCTTAAATGAAAATGTGGTGTTATTATAAACGCACAAAACACAAGGAAATGGAGTAGTAAAAGGAAAGTCTTTGTTAGAGAGTTGTCGGTTGGTGCAAGACATAAAGGATTGAACTTTGAACTTACCATGGAGTGGTCAGGTTGATAAGACTTGAACGTAGGCTTAACGTTAATAAAGCAGGATGTGATAGCATCTGAAATGAGTGCATTCTTAAATGAATGAAGAAGAGTGGTACCGCGGAAGTATTGTAATTCTAACCTTTCGTCTCTTCTGTCTAAACAGGCAGCAAGAAACGATTGGTTTTTTTGTTAGCTTGTTGTGCACGTTATAGGAGGAAAATTATGAAAGCACAAAAAGTTGGAAAAATAGCGATATTTTCGGTAGGCGCTGTATTATTCTCAGCACATGCTGGAGGTGGATTTGCCACAGGAAATCAGGCAAATACATATTATGTAGGTTTAGGATGGACTGGTATTGTGAGTGCCATAATAGCTATGTTGCTATTGATATTGACAATGCGAGAAGCCATGGTGATGTATAACCAGAGAAATTTGACAAGTGCAAAGGAATTGTTTGAAAACTTATATCATCCATTCGATAAGTTGGAAATCTTATTTGAGATCTTCTTTAATATCATGGTTTTGATGGCTGTTGCAGCAGCAATTAGTGGAGCTGCAAGTGCATTGCAACAATACTTTGGATTTAATTATTATGCTTGTGTCGTTGCGGTTGGAATTGTTGTTCTTTGCTTAACAATTTTTGGAGCTGACATGGTTCGTATGGCAAGTACATATATGGGTATGGCTATTTTGGTAACAGCTATTGTTATTTATGGTATGGGAATCATGAAAGGTCAAAATATTGGAGCTATTTTAGCAAATGACTTTACTGTAAATGGTTTTATGGATATGCCTAAAGCCATCTTAAATGCATTTACATATGCAGGCTTTCAATGTGTGACATTACCAACGATCGTAGCATGTGGAGCTATCTTACCAGATCGAAAATCTTGTTCAAAAGCAATGTGGATCTCATTTGTGATGAATGCTGTCGCATTAGTATTAAGTGTATTGATGTTAATTTCTTGGAAGAGTGTTTATGGAGAAACAACTCTTCCTACATTGACGAGTTTAAATACGATGAATGCCAATTGGATGGTTGTTGTATATGGTGTTTGTTTATTACTTTGCTTAATTTCTACAGCAGTAACAACAACATTCGGATTTGTGGCTCGCTTTGAAAATATTCGTGTTTTAAAGAATGTAGAAAATCCAGTAAAGAAAAGAATTATTGTATCTGCCTTTATTATTATTGTATCCATGACAATTTCTTTAGCCGGATTAACAAATATTATTAAATATGGATATGGATATTGTGGATATTTAGCTATCGCAATCATCATTGTTCCATTCTTAACGGTCGGTGTATACAAGAATTATCATACAAAAAGTATTGAAGTAAAAGAAGGAGTAGAAGTTTATGAAAACAATTGAAATGTCTAATTATTCAGTCGGAGAAAGTTGTTACAACGAAATCCCAGGTGTATGTGAAAAGTACAATGTTAAAAAAGTTGTATTGATTGGTGGTAAAAGAGCTTTGGCGGCTACTGAACCGAGAATTCGTGAAGCCATTAAAGAGACTGATATTATTATTACAGATTCAATTGTATATGGTATTGAATGTACTATGACGAACGTACATAAATTGACTTCAAATTCAAACGTACAAGAAGCCGATGTTATCTTTGCGATTGGTGGAGGAAAAGCTATCGATACTTGTAAAACTGCATCCATTGAGATGAATGACAAAATGGTTTTTTCATTTCCAACAATCTGTTCAAACTGTTCGGCCGCTACAGCTATTGCCGTAGTATATGATGATAATGGAGCATTGGACCACTATTCATATCCTCATTGTCCAGCACACATCTTTATCAATCCAGATGTCATCGCAAAAGCACCAAGTGAATATTTCTGGGCCGGAATTGGGGATGCGTTGTCTAAACAATGTGAAGTTGAATTCGCAACACAAGGAAAGATTTTAGATCACACGGCTACAATGGGATTGGCATTGGCGAAAACTTGTACTGCACCATTGTTGAAATATGGTAAACAAGGTATGGAAGATTGTAAAAATGATACAAATTCAGCTGCAATCGAAGCTATTGCCTTGGATATTGTCGTATCAACTGGATATGTTTCAAACTTAACAAACCAACCAGAATATTATTATAATTCAAGCATTGCGCATGCCTTCTATAATGGTAGTTGCTCAATTACACGTGATGGACACCATCTACATGGCGAAGTTGTATCCTTTGGTGTATTAGTATTGTATGCATATGCCAAAGATGAAGAAAATTTAATGAAAATGGCAAAATTCAATAAATCAATCGGCTTACCAGTGACTTTAGCGGATGTGGACTTGGATGAAAGCCATTTGGAAGCTTTGACTGAAGCGGCTACAAAAACAAATGAGTGGAAAAATGCACCTTTCCCATTCACAAAAGAAGAGTTTATTGACGCTATTAAAAAGGCAGATGCAGTAGGTCAAAGCTTATAAGAGATCGAGAAATCGATCTTTTTTTTCTGTTTTAATATTGTTTTCACATGGAAGGATTAGAATGAAGGTGTATGTGAAATTTTGTGATTTGTAGGTTGATTTGATAGATATGTTATAATTAGTGATGTAGGTGATAAAAATGTTACTGTTTTTTAAGAGTTTACCAAGACTAGTACACAGTGCCAATAAAGATATGCACCGTCATTTCTTGATGACCTTTTCTTCCATTGTATCGATTGGCATTGCTTTATTAATGGCTTTGTTTATATTTGTGATTTATATGAATGTCGGAGGATTTACGAGTCAAATTGAAAGTGAATTTATGATTCAAGTCTCTTTAAATCCAACACTAGAAGATGAAGAAATTAGTGAATTATCCGATTCAATTTCATCTCTTGCTTCCGTAAAAAAAGTAACGTATTCAAGTAAAGAAGAGGAATTGGATGCGTTGATCAAAGAAAATGGGGCGATGTTTAAACAATATAAGGGAGAGGACAAGAACCCTTTATATGACGTTTTGAATGTGGAATTAAAAGACAACACAAAAATTTCAAAAGTGACAAAGAAAATTTCTAAAATGGATGGTGTTGTTCAAGCTACATATGGAGGTAGTGCTATCAACACGATGATTCAACTGTTTAAAAATATCCGTGTATGGGGAAGTGTCTTTGTTGGATTGATGGTTTTGATTGCCGTATTCTTGATTCGAAATACTATTAAAATGACAATTTTAGTACGAAAAGATGAGATTGCGATCATGCGAACAGTTGGTGCCTATAACTGGTATATTTCTTTACCGTTTGTATTAGAAGGAATCTTTATTGGCTTTTGGGGTGCATTAGGCCCTGTTTTGATTTGTATATTTGGCTATACAGGACTTTACCACGTAATGAATGGTATGTTTTTTAGTGACATGATGAGTATGCTGAAACCATATCCATTCGTACTTTGTACTTCGGGCGGCATTCTTTTGATTGGAATGGTTGTAGGAATGCTAGGAAGTTATTTAGCCGTTAGAAAATATTTGAGGTGGACACGATGAGAAAATATAAATTCTGTGCAGGTTTTCTAAGTTTAGCTATGGCCTGCTCATTAATCATGCCTGTTTCAGCAGAAGACTATTCCGATACAGAAGCCTGGTATGCCAAGTGTAGTCAGGCACAAACTTCACAAGCTGGCGTAAAAGCTTGTCAGGGATTTCAGGAATATCAGAAGAATCGTAAACAAAGTCTGCAAAACAGTATTGAAGCTTATACTTCGAGCATAGCTTCTTTGCAGAGTGATACGACAAAAATGGAGCAGCTTGCCAAGGAACAAAAAGAATTGGTTTCCAATTTACAAACGCAGATAAGTGAAAAAGAAAAATCGATTGAGTTGATTGAAAACAACATTAAAGAATTGGAAGAGAAGATTCAGGCAAAACAAGCTGAAATTGATGCTTGGAACGCACAAATCGAAAATCGTATGAAAAATGAACAAACAACGATTGGAACCAATATGATTATAGACTTGATCATGGGATCGGATAGTTTAAGTGATATGCTTCGTCGTATTTCTGGAGTTGAAAGAATCACAGAAGATGATCAGTCGCAAATTAAAAAGTTAAATAAATTAAAGAAAGAACTTGTTTTGCAGCAAGATGAACAAAAACGTTTAGATGAAGACGCAAAAAGTCAAAAGGCAGAATTAGAATCGCAAAAACAGCAGGCCAGTAAATTAGAGGAATCTTATAATAAACTGGTTGAAGAATATCAGAAAAAAATTACAGAATTAGAAGCACAGAAACGTTCCGCACAAGTGGACATGAATAGCATTCGAGACTTTGTGATTTCAACAAACTTCTCAGGATCGATTGAATCCGTATCTGGATTTATACATCCTGTACAAGGTGGAAGCAAAAGTGCAGGTACCTGGGCATATCCTGGTGGAGGCATGCACTTAGGACTAGATTGGGCAGCTCCAATTGGTACAACTGTAGTAGCTCCAGCAAGTGGTGTGATTTTATATGCCGCAGCCCCTGTAGGAAGCAACTCAGGCTATTTGGGTAACTGGTCAGGATATCCTTATGGTGGTGGAAACACAATAGAAATGTTGTGTAATGTGAACGATACACTTTATGCCGTAAGTTTCTGTCACTTGTCGCAAACAATCTACGTAAGTGCAGGACAAAGTGTTTCACAAGGTCAAGCAATCGCGTTATCGGGAAATTCAGGAAATTCAAGTGGGCCACATACACATATTGAAGTCTATAATCTAGGTTCAATGTCTGTAAGTGATGCGGTAGCTCGTTTTAGTGCGGGTGCTGATTTTGCGTGGGGAACAGGCTGGTCAGGCACAGGTACTTCTTGTGAAGCTGGCAAAGCAGCGCCTTGCAGGGAAAGACCAGAAAAGTTCTTTAGTTAGGAGGAACATTATGATTGATTTAAAAGATGTTTCAAAAGCATATCCCAATGGAGTACATGCTTTAAATCATGTAAATTTACATATTGATAAAGGTGAATTTGTTTATGTGATTGGAGCCACAGGTTCTGGTAAATCTACATTGATCAAAGTGCTAAATGGAGAAGAAGTTCCAGATGAAGGTGCAGTTATTGTAGATGGTATTAATGTAGGGGCCTTAAAACATAGAAAAGTTCCATACTATAGACGTAATGTTGGCTGCGTATTTCAAGATTATCGTTTACTTCCAAAATTAACTGTCTTTGAAAATATTGCCTTTGCCCTAGAAGTTGTGGGTATGCCACGCAAACAAATTCGTAAACGTGTAATGGAAGTATTAGAGCTTGTTGATTTGAAAGAAAAGGCTAGAAGTTATCCAGACGAATTATCTGGAGGACAACAACAGCGTGTAACGATTGGCCGTGCCATTGCGAATAAACCAAAAGTTTTGATTGCAGATGAACCAACAGGAAATCTAGATCCCGAAAAGAGTTTAGAAATTATTTCATTATTAGAAAAAATCAACCAAAAACTAGATACAACAATCATGATGGTTACACATGATAAAGTATTGGTTGACCGCTTTAAAAAACGTACGATTATGTTAGACAAAGGATATGTGATTCACGATTCGAATAAAGGTGGGTATAAGAGTTTATGATGAAAGGTTTACGTACTTTTTTATACGAATTGAAGTATGCCTTTCTCCAAATGAAAAGACATATTATGTTGTGCTTTTCTGCCATTAGTGCCATTGGCATTACCCTACTTTTGATTGGTTCGATATTGATTATTGGATTACACGTTAATTATTTTTCGAATGATGTTCAAAAAGATTTGAGTATTCACGTTATTTTAAATGAGGATATCGATGATGAAACAGCTATATCAAGTATTCAGAGTGAAATATCTAAATTGAAGAATGTTTCAAAGGTAGAAGTATCCTCTAAAGATGATGAACTTGAACTTATGATCAAAGAAAAGGGAGATGCTTTTAAAGCTTATCGAGGAGAAACAAATCCCTTATCCAATGCTTTCTTTGTTTATGTAAAGAATGCTTCTTCTATCCGTAAAACAAGTGTGCAGATTCAAAAAATTGATGGCGTATCCAGCACAGCTTTTGGAGGAGACAGCGTTACAAGCTTAGTAGACATGTTGAATATGATTCAAAAGATTGGTTTAGGCATTGTTGCTTTATTGACTCTATTGTCTTTATATTTGATTTATAACGCGATTCGAACGACAATTGATTCAAGAAGTGATGAAATCACTATTATGCGTACAGTAGGTGCAACGAATGGTTTCATCAGTAATCCATTCATTGTCGAAGGTATTTTTATTGGACTAATTGGATCTATCATTCCATATTTATTGGTGCATTTTGGATATGAAAAGCTGTACGAAAGTTTAGACGGAAAACTATTCACACCTATGTTTGCCCTATTTAAACCAAGTACAATCAGCTTTCAAGTAGGACTCTCTATCATTCTTGCGGGAGCCTTGATTGGTGGGTTCGCATCCTTGTTTGCGGTAAGAAAATATTTGAAAATGAAACGATAAAAACATTGCAGAATAAAGGATTGTTTCGTATACTTTCTATATGGAATTATTGGGGCGAATGATTCGTCCCATTTTGTTTTAGAATAGGATGAGCTTATGAGAAAAAAAAGTCAAACAATATTGATTACACTACTATGCATTGCATGTTTTGGCGCAGGCATAAGTGTACCAGCTATTTTAAATAAAAAAACGACAGGAAATAGTAAAGAACAAGAAAAATTTGATACCATTTATTCAATTTTGAATTCAGATTGGTATTATTCGAATAAAATCAAAAATTTGGATTCCAAACTTATGGAGCAAGCTATTGATGGAATGACAACTCTAGATCAAGATGTTCATACAAACTATTTTGACTTAGAACAAGCCAGAGCCTTTTCAAGCAGTCTTGAAGGAAGTAATGTAGGATTAGGGATCTCTTTTTATTTAAATGAAAGTAAAAACTTCGTTGTTTCCAACGTATACATCAATTCAACAGCGGATAAGAAAGGCTTAAAACCCCAAGATGAAATCATTTCATTAGATGATTTAAAATGTAGTGAAAATGATTCTGACACAATCATTAAATATATTAAGGCGCATGAAGGGCAGAATGTTAAAACAAAATATCTTCGTGATGGAAAAGAATATACGACAAATTTGATTCCAGGTACTTTTGATTCAACGGTCGTATGTAACGTATACGAAGGTTATGGAGAAATTATTCTAACGAGTTTCTCAGAAAATAGTGGCAAAGATTTCTCAAAGGCAATGTCTCGCCTACAAGAAGCGGGGATCAAAAAGTTGGTCTTAGATTTACGTAATAATGGTGGCGGCTATTTAAATGCGGCATTGGAAATTTCAAGTTCTTTGATTCCCAAAAAGTCAGTTGTCTTCAAGGAAAAAGATAAAGATGGCAAGTTTACTAAAGAAATGGCAAAAGATGAATTCAATCAAGTAAAAATGGGTAAAATTATTGTTCTACAAAATGAAAATACGGCAAGTGCAGCCGAAGTTTTGATTGGTGCTTTAAAAGATAATTTAGGGGATACAGTGATTACGGTAGGAACAACATCTTACGGTAAAGGTACCGAACAAGTTACAGTACCATTCTCAGATGGAACAAGTTTTAAGTATACAGTGGCACGTTGGTATACGCCAAAAGGTACAAGTATCAACAAGAAGGGTTTTAAACCAGATATTGAAGTAAAACTTGGAGAAGTGAAGACAACGTCCTATTATAAAGTCAAGAAAAAGGATGTCATCAAAAAAGACAGCGTGGATGATAATGCCCAAGCTTTACAAGTATATCTGAAGTATTTAGGATATGATGTGGATCGAACAGATACATATTTTTCAAATACCAGCTCTCAAGCTTTGGCAAGTTTTCAACAGGACAATCGTTTAGAAGTAACGGGAGATTGTGATAAAAAGACGTGGGATCTTTTGATGGAAAAAGTATTGTTGAAGATGAATGGAACACCAAGTGATGATACGCAAAGACAAAAAGCGATAGAAGAGGCACAAAAGTAGGTATAAACCTACTTTTTGTATATAATGGAGAAGAAGGATGTGAACGTATGAAAAATCAGTTTGAATTAGTATCTGAATATAAACCGAGTGGAGATCAGCCAGAAGCTATTAGGGAATTGGTTTCTGGTTTAAAAGAAGATAAAAAATTTCAAGTACTGTTGGGAGCTACAGGAACTGGAAAAACATTTACAATTTCGAATGTGATTGCCCAAGTGAATCGACCAACCTTGGTGTTTGCACATAATAAAACTTTGGCGGGACAGTTGTATTCCGAATTTAAAGAATTTTTTCCACATAATCGTGTGGAATATTTCGTCTCTTATTTTGATTATTACCAGCCAGAAGCCTATTTGCCAAAAACAGATACATATATTGATAAAAACACAAAGACCAATGAAGAATTGGATATGCTTAGAATGGCAGCTGTAAATAGTGTTTTAGAAAGAAGAGATACGATTATTGTAGCTAGTGTTGCCTCTATTTATGGTGCTAGTAATCCAGAACAATATCGTCATATGATCTTTACTTTAAGAAGCGGACAGATCATTGAAAGAAATGAATTGATGCTAGCGTTAGTACATCAACAATATAAGCGTAATGATACAGATCCATTAAGAGGGACTTTTAGAGTACGTGGGGATGTCATTGAAATCACACCAGGTCATACAGATCGTTATTTAATTCGTATTGAAATGTTTGATGATGAAGTGGAAAGAATTTGTGAAGTCGATCCAGTAACAGGACATGTCAATCAATCTTATCAGCTGTATATTATTTATCCGGCCAATGGCTATGCGACAAGTATGGATATCATCAATCATGCAGCAGACACAATTCAAGAAGAATTGGATGAAAGATTGGCTTATTTTGATGAGCAGGATAAACCATTAGAAAAAGAGCGTTTGGAACAAAGGTGTCGTTATGACATAGAAGCATTAAGGGAATTTGGCGTATGTCCAGGTATTGAAAACTATTCAAGGCATATTGATGGCAGAAAACCAGGCGAAAAACCGTATACACTATTTGATTATTTTCCAGATGATTTCTTGCTTGTGGTAGATGAAAGTCATGTTTCTTTACCACAAATTCGTGGCATGTATAATGGAGACCGCGCAAGAAAACAAATATTGGTGGATTATGGCTTTAGACTTCCAAGCGCTTTAGATAATCGACCTTTGCGTTTTAATGAATTTGAGGGGTTGATTAAAAATGCCATCTTTGTATCTGCAACACCTGGAGATTATGAACTGGATCAAACGCATGGGGAAATTGTTGAACAAATCATTCGTCCAACAGGTCTTTTAGACCCGGAAGTCGAAGTACGTCCTATTGAAGGTCAAATTGATGACTTAGTAGATGAAATCAAGGAGCGCCTTGAAAAACATGAAAGAACTCTGATTACGACGCTAACGGTTCGTATGGCTGAAGATTTAACTTCCTATTTAAAGAATATGGATTTAAAAGTAGCGTGGCTACACCATGAAGTTACAACGATTGAACGTACGGAGATCATTCATGATTTACGCCAAGGAAAATACGATGTACTTGTAGGTATCAACTTATTAAGGGAAGGCTTGGATATTCCGGAAGTCAGCTTGATTGCGATATTAGATGCGGATAAAGAAGGTTTCTTAAGATCAAGACGATCATTGATTCAGATTATTGGTCGTGCGGCACGTAATGCCAAAGGTAAAGTTATTATGTATGCCGACAAAATTACGGAAAGTATGCAAGAAGCCATAGATGAAACCGCAAGACGTAGATCGATTCAGATGGAATACAATGAAAAACATGGTATTGTTCCTAAGACAATCATCAAACCAATCCACGATGTAGTTCGTTCTAAGGAAACTAAGGAAATGGCAGCTAAGTATTTGAAGAAGAAAAAGTTGCCGGCAAAACAAAAGGAAAAGATGATCAAAGAATTAGAGCAGGAAATGAAAGAGGCAGCTCGTACTTTAGATTTCGAAAGAGCAGCGCAGTTAAGAGATATCTTATTTGAGATGAAAGGTGAAAAATAGTCACATTGTGAAAAAATAAACAAATTAATTGCATAATGAAAATAAGTGTGTTATTTTATTTGCGAACATAGATTCAATGAGTTCTTCGGGGCAGGGTGCAATTCCCTACCGGCGGTAAAAGTCCGCGACCCACGCAAGTGGCTGACTTGGTGTAATTCCAAGACCGACAGTATAGTCTGGATGGTAGAAGACACAAAAGTATTTTTTGTATTTTTTAGACCCCGAGAAGATTTTTCTTGGGGTTTTCCTTTTGGAAGAGCTTATCCGAATCAAAAGGAGGTAAAAAGATGAAAAAATGGAATGTTCAAACAATTGTATTAACGGCGATGCTTGCAGGTCTTGCCGGGGCACTGATGTCACTGGAATTTTCTTTACCAATGATGCCACCATTCTACAAGATTGATTTTAGTGATGTACCAAGTATTATTGCCCTATTTAGTCTAGGACCTGTATCTGCCACTTTAGTTGAAGTTATTAAATTGATTGTAAAAGTAGTGACTGTAGGAACAAATACAGCTTATGTGGGTGAACTCGCAAATCTTTTAGGCATTGCTCTATTTATTTTACCAACATGGTTTGTGTACAAGAAGATGAATAAGACAAGAAAAGCTGTTATTGTCTCTTTAATTGTTGGAATTCTAATTCGTACTGTATTCGCATGTTTCTGTAATGCATGTATTACTTTGCCACTATATGCCAAAGCTATGGGAATGCCGTTAGATTCTGTTGTGCAAATGATAGGTTCTGTAAATCCAAGTATTAAAGATTTAATTTCATTTATTGCATTTGCGACAATTCCATTTAACTTGATCAAAATCTCAGCTAACTATATCATTGGATATTTCTTGATGGAAAGATTGTCTGCCATTCGTCCAAGCTTTAAGTTTATTTATGAGGCAAAATAAGTATGATTTGTAAGTATCAAGAATTAACACGTTTAGAAATGGAACAAGTCGATCGAGAAAACACAATTGTTTTGATTCCATTAGGTGCATTAGAACAACATGGAAATCAAGCACCACTTGGTACGGATACACTCATTGCCACAGCCATGTGTGACTATATTGAAAAAGAGTTAAAGGATGAGGACATACATTTATTGTTGTTTCCAGTCATTCCAGTTGGATTGAGTACGGAACATAAAGAGTTTTGTGGCTCTATTACATTTAAACCTATGACTTACTATCATATGTTGTATGACTTATGTGAAAGTCTAGCTCATCATGGCTTTAAAAAATTGGCTTTTCTTGTATGTCATGGTGGAAATGCACCGGTCGCAAATTTGATTTCTAGAGAAGTAAGAAGTGATTTTAAAGTGTATCCATTTGTATTAAACTCAGGAGCCTTTGATCATCCAGCTGTAAAGGCAACAATTTCTAAAGGGAATACTTTTGATTTTCATGGTGGTGAAATGGAAACATCTATGGTTATGGCAATAGATGAAGACTTGGTTAAATTAAAGACTAGTGAAAAAGGAATTCCCAAAAATACGGCAATGCAGACACATTTGTCATGGTTAGCTACAGATTGGGTCACAGAAAAGGGAAAACCAATTGGGATTGGTGGAGATCCTAGTGGAGCCACAAAGGAAAAGGGTAAAATCATTTTGAGTGTTAGCGCAAAGGAAATTGTTAAGGATTTGATTTTAATTCGTGATTTTAAAGAATAAAAGCTGCTACAAATCAGTAACAGCTACTTATAGGATCTTACAGCATAAACATATTTAGAAGTAAGAATATATTGTTTGTTGATATACACAACTTGGTTGTCTGGACTCGATACAGTCTGAGTAATTTCTAGTAAGGGAGTTCCAGATGGAATGTTTAATAACTCGGAAAATTCTTTATTGGCATAGCTGATTGTGAATTTATCCTCAAAATTAGACATAATTACATGTTTTTTTTGTATAATGATTTTCATTAATGAAGTATTTTCAATGTTCTCATTCAATAAGAATGAATAGTCATTGGAGAAGTAATCTATTTCGACGATACTTGGGACATCGTCTACATATCGAACTCGTTTAATTGTAACGAGTTCATTTTTTTCGCTTAAAATAGAATGTATTTGTTCATCAGCCTTTTCTTTATCAATCGAAATGATATGTGTATATGGAGTTGCCTTCATCTGAAGACATGTTTCAGTAAAGCTTCCTCCACTAAAAAATCCTTCTGTATAAACAGCAGATTTTACGAAAGTACCCTTTCCATGTTTCTTAATCAATACACCATCATTAACGAGCTGTTGAATTGCATTTCTAACTGTAACACGACTGATTTCATATGTATTCACAAGCTGAGGTTCAGATGGAATCTTATCGCCAGGCTTGTATTTACCACTTTTTATTTGATTTGATAATTCATTGTATAGTTTTTCCTGTAAAGTTAACGGGATGTTTTTTTCGTTCATATTTTCACCTATTCCATTACCATTATATAGATTTTTTTAAATCAGTTCAATAGGGGGTATATGATAAATGTGTATGGATTTGGTTGGAGGTAATATAATAAATGACTAAGTAAAATATTGATAAATAAAGTAAATTTTATAACATGTATTAACTTGTACTAAAATATTGTTGACACCTATTTTAGGGAATGATATGATTCTTGTGGAAATACAAGTTAATACAAGTTAGGAGGTGAATTGGTGAAAAGGAAAATCATTTTAGCTTCTCATGGAAATTTATCAAATGGTCTGTTGGATACAGCAAAAATGATAATTGGAAATATCCCATATGAAGTTGAAACGTATTCTTTGGTTCCTGGAAAATTAGCTGAGGATTATGCGAATGAACTAAAAATAGAGATTGATGCAACTTTGGATACGGAATACATTATTTTAACGGATTTATATGGTGCTAGTGTCTTTACGGCTATGTATGCTTTGGTTGAACGCGAAAATGTTAGATTGTTTTCAGGTATGAATTTAAATTTATTATTGGCAGTTTGTGTAGAATATCCAGATAAATTGATGGATGAAGATGTAGATCAAATAACCAAGGATGCGCAAAGAGGATTAAAGCATGTTTCAAGAGTAGTTGAAGAAGAGGAAGATTTTTAATTGGAGGATAATTATGGAAAGTAAATTTTTGGATTTATTTAGAAACAAAAAACCAATTTTGGGTATGATTCATCTAAAAGGAGATACAGATGAAGATATCTATGAACGTATGAAAAAAGAAGTTCAAATTTATTTAGACAATGGAGTGGATTGTATTATTTTAGAGAATTATTTTGGACAATATCACAATTTAGAAAAAGCTCTTGAATATGTACAAGGATTACATCTTGATATTCCATACGGTGTGAACTGTTTAAATGTAGATCCTATGGGATTTGAATTAGCTGGCAAATATGGAGCTTCTTTTGTACAGTTAGATTCTGTTGTCGGACATGTGAAACCAAGAGATGAAGATACTTTAGATGCATTCTTTAAATTGTACAGAGAAAGATATCAAGTGCTTGTTTTAGGTGGAGTGCGATTTAAATATCAGCCTGTTCTGTCTGAAAAATCGGTAGAAGAGGATTTGAAAATTGCGATGACTCGTTGCGATGCGATTTGTGTAACACAAGATAAGACTGGACAAGAAACGTCAATGGATAAAATTATTCAATTTAGAAACGCGATTGGGGATTTCCCGTTGATTGTTGGTGCTGGCTTAACACCGGAAAATATGGAGAAGCAATTTGAATATGCGGATGGTGCTATTGTTGGTAGCTACTTCAAAGAAAATCATGTAGATGTTGGGGAAATGTCGAGCGAAAATGTAAAAGAAGTAATGGATAAGGTTAATGAAATAAGAGGTAAATTATAATGATTAAATTAACAAGAATTGATCATAGATTATTGCATGGACAGGTTGCTTTTTCATGGACCAAATTCTTAGAATCAGACTGTATTTTGTTAGCTAGTGATGCATTGGTAAAAGATGAACTTAAAATGAGTGCTATGCGTATGGCCAAGCCTACAGGTGTTAAATTGGTTATGAAAAGTATTGATGATTCGATTAAAGCATTAAATAGTGGCGTTACAGATAAATATAAATTATTCATTATTGTTGAGAGTGTCGAAGATGCATATAGATTAGTCAATGCTTGCCCAGCTATTACATCGGTTAATGTGGGTGGCATGAAATCTAGGGAAGATAGAAAACAAGTGTCTAAAGCTGTCTTTGTCAGCGATGATGATGTTGAAAAATTAAAGGAATTAAATAATAAAGGAATTGAGTTGTTTGTACAATTGGTTCCTTCGGATAAGAAACAAGACATAATAAACTTAATATAAAAGGAGAGAGAATATGAGTAATAATTTATTTATACAGTCCTTACTAATTACGTTAGTAGCATTTGTTGGATATATGCATTGCTTCTGGGGATCAACGATGAATAATAGACCGATAATTGTTGCTCCTTTAGTTGGCTTGGTTTTAGGAGATTTAAAAACAGGTATTATGGTAGGTGCAACCTTAGAATTGATTTTCTTGGGAGCTGTTCCGATTGGGGCAAGTAATCCGCCTGATATCACTTCAGGTGCAATAATTGGTACTTCATTCGTAATTTTAACTGGACAAAAAGTAGGGGCTGCGGTTGCACTAGCTGTTCCAGTTGCAACATTAGTTTTACTGTTCGACAACTTGCAGATGATGTTTACATTAACGTGGGCTACTCACCAGGCGGATAAATATGCAGCTATTGGAGATTACAAAAAGGTAGAACGTGTTGCGCGTATAGCAGGTATTGGAAATAAATTAATTCTATCTTTAGTTGTAGGAATTGCTTTCTATTTAGGGGTTCCAGTGATTAAAGATGTATTAGCTATGATTCCAGAATTTATTATTAATGGTATGGATGTTGCAGCAGGTATGCTTCCTGCGATAGGTTTTGCGATGTTGGCAAGAATGATTATCACCAAGGAATTATCTCCATATCTTTTAGCTGGATTCTTACTTGCAGCTTATGTAAATGTGCCTGTATTTGGTGTGGCACTTGCTGGTTTAGTGATTGCAGCATTGGTATTCTTTAAAGAACTAAAGCAACAGAAAGAACAGGTGATTGTAGATGACAACGAATTCTAAAATAACAAAATCAGATTTACGCAAGGTATTTACAAGATCATGTACGTTGGATAGTGCATGGAACTATGAAAGACAACAAAACTTGATGTATTGTTATGCGATGATTCCCATTTTAAAAAGATTGTATGGGGATGATAAGGAACAGATGGCACAAGCTTTACAAAGACATTTAGAGTTCATGTCTTGTACACCACACATTGTTACATTATTGATGGGTATTACTGGAGCGATGGAAGAAGAAAATGAAAGAAATGAATCTTTTGATCCAGCATCAATCAGTGCTGTAAAAACTTCTTTGATGGGGCCTATGGCAGGTATTGGTGATAGTTTCTTCTGGGGAACACTATTAACGATTGCGATTGGTGTAGCTGTTTCATTTAGTAAACAGGGAAGCATTATTGGTCCTATTGCATTCTTATTGATTATCAATGTTCCTGGTTTCTTGGCTAGACATTATTGTTTGAATGTTGGATTTAAATATGGTGTAAAATTCTTTAGTGATGATCAAAATCAAGCAATTGTAGAAAATATCACAAAAGCAGCTTCTATCCTAGGTTTAATGGTTATTGGTGCGATGATCGCATCCACTGTTAGCATTACAATTCCTTTAGAGATTGGTGTTGCTGGTGCAACTGAGCCTTTACAAAACTATATTGATCAAATCATGCCATGCTTATTGCCATTCTTATGCTTTGGTATTATGTATTGGTTGTTAGGTAAGAATATTAAATCGACAACGATTTTAGTTTTCTTAATTGTGATTTCTTGTATTGGAACATATTTTGGGATCTTATAATATCGGAGTGGAATTTCTACTCCTTTAATTGTAACGGTTTACATTTGCTTAAATTGTTTTCAATCTTTATAATAATGAATATGATAAAAGTAGCAATTCTAGAATATGAAAAAGAAACTAAGGACATCGTTTTTCAATTATCTAAATTGTTTATGCATGAGGATTGGTGTTTTCGTCATTACTTAAAGGCGAGTGATCTGGCAAAACGGATGAAGAAAGAAGAGTATCAATTATTTGTGTTTGATGAAATGTTTAAGACGAATCGTATTGAAAGTGTATTTGTACATGATAATCCCAATGCGATTGTGATTTATGTGTGTGAAAATCCAATTAAGACGCGTGGCGATGATGAAAGAAGTCGTGTGTTCTATATTTCAAAAGAAAATATCGCAGACGACATTTCAGCTTATGATCAAATGATTCGTTCGCAATGTATTCAAAGTCATGTATATGAATTTAATTATGATGGAGTTCGTATGAATCTTTCGTATGAAGATATCTACTATTTGGAAAAGAATGAAAAGATGGTGTATTTTTATACAAAAAAAGGCGTTTTTCATAAGCGTGATAGTATGAATGCACTTGAAGAAGTGTTTAAAGAGTTCGGTTTTTTACGAGTACACGTATCCTATATTGTGAATTCTAAATATATTGTGGCTTGGTATAAAGATGAAGTTGAGCTTATAAACAAGGTTCTGATTCCTGTTTCGAGAGGAAAAAAACGAAAGATATCGATGAATAACCGATTTTACCAGTAAAAAGGCGAGTTTTACCACTTGCCTTTTCTTTTTTATGTTGTTGGTTATAATGAAAGTGCAAAGAGAAGTAAGAGCAGAGAAAACTTCTCTTGAGACAAAAAGAGAGCGGTGAGAAGATGACAATAACATAGAGTTGAAACGGAAAGTTTTAACTATAAAAAGTTGAAGCTATGGAGAGAAGGCTCCAAAGGTTAAGCTAGAGGAATTCTAGAAAAAACATTCAGTGGAACTTAACAAGAAAAGGAAATAGGATTTAGATAAAGGGTTTTATTGAGTGAATAATCACAAAAAGGATAGAGTACTTGAAATGTTAAGGATATCATCCAATCTAGATCATGGAACTTAAAGATACTCATATATGGTCATGCTTGAGAAAATGCTTAAGGAAAATGAATAGAATAAAATCATAATGTGGATGATAAAAAAATTGGATAAGGTAGAAAAGTTATCCGGTTTAAAAAAAAGTGAATAAATAAATCAGAGCAGATGGAATGTCTGCTCTAATTTTTGTATAATTGTCTCGGTGATGAAGATATGGAAATTAACTATTATGATAATCCATTCGTATCCAAAAGAACGAATGTGATTGCACGAAACGGAGTTGTCTGCACAGGAAATAATTTAGCTACACAAGCTGGCTTAAGAATGCTTATGCAGGGCGGAAATGCCGTAGATGCGGCCATTGCGACGGCGGCTTGTTTGACGGTTGTAGAACCGTGTTCAAATGGACTTGGATCCGATGGATTTGCGATTGTGTGGATGAAAAATAAGATGTATGGCATGAACAGTTCAGGTCATTCTCCATATGCGATTTCGGCAGATAAAGTGGATGAAATTCCAAAACGAGGATGGATTCCAGTTACGGTGCCTGGTGCAGTAAAGGGTTGGAAAGCTTTAAGTGAAAGATTTGGTTCTTTGCCGTTTAAAAAGTTATTAGAACCTGCCATTGATTATGCAAGAAATGGATATCCAGTCAGTGCAGAGATTGCTCGTATGTGGAAAAAAGCATTAAATGCGATTCCAAATAGTGAGGAGTTTAAGAGCTGGTATGATACTTTTACTTTTGATGGAAAAACACCTGAACCAGGACAGATGATTTGCATGCCAAAACTTGCGGATGCACTAGAAAAGATTGCTGATACAAATACAGATTCTTTGTATTATGGAGAATTGGCAGATCGAATTGATGAAGAATCTAAAAGATTTGGTGGATTCTTACGAAAACAAGATTTAGAAGATCACAAGGTTGAATGGGTCAATCCAATTCATGTAGCTTATCATGGCTATCAAGTGTGGGAATTACCTCCTAATGGACAGGGCATTGTGGCCTTAATGGCTTTGAATGTTTTAAATAATTTTCAATTTAAAGAAAGAGATGCGGATTGTATTCATACGCAGATGGAAGCTTTAAAAATGGCTTTTGCGGATGCCAAAGAATATGTTACAGATCCTAAATGTATGAATATGCCAGTGGATGATTTGATAAGTGTTGATTATGGTAAACAAAGAGCAAGTCAAATTGGTCATTTGGCTTTGCCACCAAGGGTAGATAAGCCGCATGGCTCCGGTACAGTCTATTTGTGCACAGCAGATAAAGATGGCAATATGGTTTCATATATTCAATCAAACTATATGGGATTTGGTAGTGGCATTGTCGTAGATGGAGTTTCCTTACAAAATCGTGGATATGATTTTAGTTTAGATCCATCTCATGTAAATTACTTGATGCCTCATAAAAAGACGTATCATACAATTATTCCTGGTTTTTTGACAAAAGATGATAAACCTGTTGGGCCTTTTGGTGTAATGGGCGGTTATATGCAGCCACAGGGACATATGCAAGTTGTCACAAACATGATTGATTGTCATTTAAATCCACAGATGGCTTTAGATGCCAAACGATTTCAGTGGATAGAGAATATGAAATTTATTGTTGAGCCAGGCTTTGATGAGAATATAATTACTGAATTAAAGAAACGTGGTCATGAAATTGAAATAGAGTCCGAATTAGCAATGTTTGGACGTGGACAAGTCATTATTCGATTAGAAAATGGTGTCTATGTTGCAGGATGTGAATCAAGGACGGATAGTAATATTGCCTGTTATTAAATGTATGTGATAAAATTAGGGTAAATAGAAAAGTTGAGGAATTATACATGAAGCTTTTAGCTACAGATTATGATGGTACATTACGTTATGCACAGGATGTAATGCCAGAAGATTTAAAATCGATTGAAGAATGGAAAAACAAGGGGAACAAATTCGTGATTGTGACGGGTCGTTCTAAAGAATCGATTGATGCGCAAATCAAATTATTTAATTTACCATGTGATTATTTGATCACAAATAATGGTGGTATGGTTTTTGGTGAAAATGGAGATGTCTTGTTGTCGAATTATTTGAATTTTGATGTTTGCGTAGACATTTTACATAATGTTAAAAAATTAGACACTGTGATTAGTTATGTTGTAAATGATGGAATTCACCGTCATCGTATTGTATTGCAGCCAGATGCAGTGGATCATCGTTATCCAAATTTAAAACCAGATGTTACGGAAGCCGAATTGTTGGATATGACACATTTTGCGCAGATCGTATTATCAATGGAAGATACAGATTCAGCTTTAGAAGTGGCAAGTAAAATCAATGATTTGTATTATGAACAAGTTGTTGCTTATCCAAATAATTTCGTTGTTGATATTGTTCCAAAGGGGGTTTCTAAAGCGACAGGTATAGATTTCTTGATTGAATATGCGAATATCAAAGAAGAAGATGTATATACAATTGGTGATGGACATAATGATATTCCGTTGATTGAATTTGGTGTGCATGGTTCAGTTATGTCGTGTGCAGATGAAGATGTAAAAGCACATGCTCAAGTTGAGTATGATTCAGTAAGTGATTTAATTTCAAAAAATTTATAAATAAAATAAGGGGGTATTTTAGATGAGTTTCAGCTTATCTGATATTACATTCCTAATTCGATTATTATTGGATATTTTAGTAGTATGGGGATTGATATATTCTGGACTAAGAATTGTGCGTAATAATTCACGTACGATCCAACTTGTGAAGGGTGTATTGATTATCGTTTTAATCAAGGCTTTAGCCGTATGGCTAGGCTTAAATGCTTTAAATTATTTGATTGAAATGTTCTTGAATTGGGGAGTTGTCGTTATTTTGGTTGTTTTCCAACCTGAAATTCGTGGTATGTTGGAGAAAGTTGGTAAAACAACAGCCATCTTAACAACGGATGTCTCCGTTTCACAAATTCAACAAATGATCAATGAATTGGTAGAGGCATGCGCAGAAATGTCAAAATCAAAGACAGGAGCCTTGATTTCTATTGAAAGAACACAGAGCTTGTCCGATTTTATTCGTACAGGAATTGTGATGGATTCGGAAGTTTCAACTGAATTATTAGGAACAATATTTCAGTATGGAACACCAATGCATGATGGTGCCGTTATTATTCAGGGGAATAAAATAGCGTGTGCAGCAGCTTATTTTCCTCCAACCACAAAGGATCTTCCTAGTAAGTATGGAGCAAGACATAGAGCGGCTGTCGGCATTAGTGAAATTACAGACTCAATCACAATTATTGTGAGTGAAGAAACAGGAAATATTTCAGTTGCGGTCAACGGCCAGTTAACGCAATATCCACCAGAAGGTTTACAGCGTTATCTAACAAATATGTTAGTGACAGAATCAAGTCAAAATCCGTCTTCAATTCTTGTTCCTATGTTGTCTCAGGCCAAGTCCATGGGCAAACGTGCTAAAAAGCAGACTGAGGACGCAAATAAGGATGAGCGTGTGAAGGCAATTGAAATTGTGAATTTATATGAACAGAAAAAGGAGGGCAGTCAACATGGAATCTCCAAATAAGAAGAGCCCTTCTGTATGGTTTAATGAGTTGCGTGGTTTACTGACTTTGATATTTCAAAAAGTTAGTAAACTCGTAGACCGTGTATTATTTGATAAAAAAGGATCTGTAATTATTTCTTTGGTTTTATCCATCATGATTTGTGTTGTGATCAACTATGAAGATATTAGTTTAAAATTGTTTAACGATACCAGAACAACTGTGGATCTAAGAAATGTAGCTGTTGAAGTACTAGCAGATACAGATAAATATGATGTGGCTGGTGTGCCAAGTACAGTAGATGTTTTATTAACTGGAGATGCGACAAGTATTCAGGTATTCCGTTCAAAGGGTAGTGTGCAAGTCGTAGCTGACTTGAAAAAATATTCGGAAGGTGAAAATATCATCAATTTGAAGGTAAAGAATTTGCCAGAAAAAATTGAAGCTGTTGTAGATCCTGCTACAATTGATGTTACACTTTCTAAAAAAGTTACAAAATCATTCACAATCCAACCAGAATTGTTGGTGGGATCAAATCAAAAGTTAACTGATTTTGAAACACCTACATTAGATGTGATGACAGTTAAGATTACGGCAAGCCAGAATCAATTGAATTCAATTCGAATTGTGAAGGCGTTGATTGACTGTACAGGTCAAATTCAAGATTTTGAGGCTAACGCAGCGTTGGCGGCTTATGATGCGAAGGGTAATCGAGTAAATGTTACACTATCACCAGAGACAGTACATGCAAGTGTGAAATTAGCTAAAAATACATCATCAGACAAGGAGGATTCAGAGTAATGGGTAAGTATTTTGGAACAGATGGAGTTCGTGGAAGAGCGAATGAAGGTTTAACTTTGGATATGTCCATTAAAATTGGACAATATTTAGGCTGGTATTATGGAAAAGAAAAACATGCGAAAATCTTGATTGGTAAAGATACAAGACTTAGTGGAGACATGTTTGAATTAGGTCTTGCGGCGGGTGCTACAAGCATGGGGGCTCAAGTCTATTTATTAGGTGTATGTCCAACTCCGGCTATATCTTATTTGGTTCGTAAAGAACGCTTTGATTGTGGAATCATGGTAAGTGCAAGTCACAATCCGTATTATGATAATGGAATCAAGTGTTTTAACCACAATGGAGAGAAGATGGAAGAAGAACTTCTTCTTGAAGTTGAAAAATTTATGGATGGATTAACCGATTTAGATCTAGTGACTGGAGATCACATTGGAGAATATTTCGAATGGGAAGATGGACTAGAAATCTATATGAGCTGGTTAAAAGAATGTGTTCCTGTAGATTTATCTGGTATGAAGATTCTTTGTGACTTGGCAAATGGGTCTGCGACAAGTACAGCGGTAGAAACATTGGATTCTTTAGGTGCTACAGTAGATGCCATCAGCAATTCACCAAATGGAATCAACATCAACAATAAGTGTGGATCTACACATCCTGAAGGACTACAAAGAATGATGCGTGAAGGGGACTATGATATTGGTTTGGCATTTGATGGCGATGCCGATCGTTTGATCATGGTGGATTCAGATGGAAAGCTTTGCGATGGAGACTACATCTTATATATTTGTTCTCGCTACATGAAATCAATCAATCATTTAAACAAGAATATGGTTGTCACAACGGTTATGGCAAACCTAGGTTTATATAAGGCTTTAGATGCCAATAAGATTGATTATATTCAAACGGCAGTAGGAGATAAGTATGTATTTGAAGAAATGCAGAAGAATGACTACTGGGTTGGTGGAGAACAAAGTGGACACATCATTTTCTTAGAACATGAAGTAACGGGTGATGGTTTAATGACGGCATTAAAGATTCTAGAAATCATGAAAGCTACAGGAAAATCATTAAAGGAATTAAGTGAAGGATTGTTTATTTATCCACAGTTATTAAAGAATGTGACTGTTAAAGATAAGAATGCATGTCTAGAAAGTAAAGAACTACAAGAAGTTGTAGATGCAGTTGCGAATGATTTAGGAAATGAAGGACGTATCTTAGTTCGTCCAAGTGGGACAGAACCATTGATTCGTGTCATGGTGGAAGCGAAGACAGATGAGTTATGTGCTCAATATGTTAAGCGTGTTACAGATTTCTTAGAAGAAAATAATTTTTAGAAAGAGGGTGGCCCAATGAAAAGAGTCATTAGTATTGTTGAAGACGAGAAGGATATCAATAATCTAGTTGCCCAATACTTACGAAAAGAAGGATATGAGGTTCATTCTTACTATACATACGAAGAGGCAAGTGCACATGTTGCGGATGATGATGTGCATTTGTGGATCTTAGATATTATGTTGGATGACAAATCTGGTTTTGACTTGATTGAAGAAATTCGTCTTCAAGGACCAGAAACGCCAGTTATCTTTATGTCTGCGCGTGATAAAGAATTTGACCGTATTATTGGATTAGAGAAAGGCTGCGATGACTATATCACAAAACCATTTTCACCTAAAGAATTAGTATTAAGAGTCAACAATATTATTAAGCGTGCTTATCGTGATGATAATAATCGCATTAGCATTGATGGATATGAATTGGATGAAGAACAACGAAAAATCTATGCGGACAATGTAGAAATTGAATTAACGACAAAGGAATTTGACTTGTTGATGATGTTTATCAAAAACAAAGGAATTGCCTTCTCACGTGATAAAATTCTTGAAAATGTTTGGGATGAAAACTACTTTGGTAGTGATCGTGTCGTAGATGATACTTTGCGTCGTTTGCGTAAAAAACTTCCAAATTTAAACATTCATACAATCTATGGATATGGATATCGTTTAGGGTGATACAAATGTATCCCCTTTTCTTTTTCTTATGGTAAAATGTTTATGATGAGGTGATATTTTATGAAGGGACCTTCCTTTTATTTTCAAAAAATGTCATTAACGCGACAAATTTTAACAATTATTTTGACGGTTTTGATGTTTTTTATCATGTTTTTCTTTGTGTTTGTCAGCGATAATATTGATCGAACCATTACTAAACAAATGTATGAACTGATCTTAAATCGACAAACATCGATCGTTGGATTAGTGGATTCGAAACAAACCGATAGTATAGATGACATTTATGCTTTCTTAGCGAGTGACAGTGTTCAAACAAACTGTATTATTCAAGATGGTAAAATGAATGTGATCTCAAATCAGAGTTCCAAAAGAAAACCAGTGAATCATAAAGTATATGAATATTTATTAGATCAATCTAAACAAATGAATTCCGAAAATGAAGAAGCACTACAGGGAACGATTATAGTCGCAAATTCGAAGTATTATTATCGTTTGATCTATTGTCATGACGGTATAATTTTGGCAAGTTTTGTGGATGATACGTACGCGACACAATTTAGAGATTCATTGATTGATTCTACGGTATACGTTATTGTGATTGCGTTTATGATTGTATTCCTGATTATTTTAATGTGGGTATTCTCAATTATTCATCCTTTGAATTTAATTCGAAATTATATTGAACAAATTAAAGATGGAAAAGAAGTAGAACTTCATTTAAATCGTGATGATGAAATTGGTGAAATGGCGACTGCGATTGTGAAGATGAATGAAGAATTGAAAAAGCAGGATAAAGCCAAAGAAGATATGATTCATAATATTTCGCATGATTTAAAAACGCCGATTGCGACAATTAAATCGTACGCTGAATCTATTAAAGATGGTATCTATCCTTATGGAACTTTGGAAAGCAGTGTTGATGTCATCTTAGATAATGCACAGAGATTAGAAAATAAAGTACATTCTTTATTGTATATGAATCGTGTTGAATACTTGGTGGCAAGTGATGCTGAGGGTGTAGTCACAAATATGAAGGATGTTGTGGAACAGGTTGTATTAAATGCAGCCGTGATTCGCCCTGAAATTCAAGTGATTACAGATGTAGAAGAAGTCTTCTTTGATGGTTTGATTGAAGCATGGCGTGTAGCCATTGAAAACATTATGGAAAATGCATTCCGTTATGCGAAATCTTACATTAAGATTGAAGTAAGAGAAGACTGGTTGTGTATTAGTAATGATGGTCCAAAGATGCCTGAAGATCGCATTCAATCTTTATTTAGACCTTATGAAAAAGGCGAAGGAGGACGTTTCGGACTAGGATTATCCATTGTTTCTAAGGTTTGTAAGGCCAACCACTATATTGTGAAAGGTGAAAACAGCGAGGATGGAGTTCGCTTTATCATTTATCGTAAAACAAAAAAACAAAAGAAGAAAAAAGAAAATAACTGGGTAAAAAATAAAGGAGAAAAAGCATGATGAATGTCGCAACGATTGGCTCTGGTGTTATAGTAGAGCGCATGATTGAAGCTATGCGTTTAGATGGTCGATACAATTTATATTGTGTATATTCTAGAACGGAGAAGCGTGCTAAAGAATTTGCCGAAAAACATGGGATTCAAAAGTATTACACGGACATGGAAGAAATGTTGAATGATGAAAATGTGGATATTGTTTATGTGGCAAGTCCAAACTCTTTACATTATTCACAATCAAAAATGGCGTTGGAACATAAGAAGCATGTTATTAATGAAAAACCATTTACGCCAACTTTAAAAGAGTGTAATGAACTATTTGAAATAGCAGAAAAAAAGGGTGTCTATATTTTTGAAGCCATCACAAATGTGCATTTACCAAATTATAAAATTATTAAAGAAAATATGTCGAATTGCGGAAATATCAAGATGGTTCAGTGTAATTTCTCACAATATTCATCGAAGTATCAAAAGTATAAAGATCATGTTCAAACAAATGCCTTTGATACAGCTTTCAATGGTGGAGCATTAATGGATATCAATGTATATAATTTACATTTTGTGACGGGAATGTTTGGTAAGCCGAATGAGGTTCATTATTTTAAAAATGTTGGATACAACGGCATCGATACAAGCGGAATTATTATTATGCAGTATCCCAATTTTATCGCAACTTGTACGGGTGCTAAAGATTGTTCAAGTCCTTATGCAGTATATGTACAAGGGGATCAAGGAACGATTATTGTCTCTGGTGCGAGCAGTGGTGTATGTAAAGATGTGTATTTTGATGCGCCTAAAAAGGATCAAATTGGAAAAAAAGCTACAGACACTAAAGAAAAAATCAGTATTGAACAACCAAATCACATGTTGTATGAGTGTCAGGACTTTATGGATATCATCCTAAATAAGGATGAAGAAGCTTATACAATGTATAAGGAACAAACTCAAATGGTTGTCGAACTATTAGAAAAGCTATCATGATGATAGCTTTTTTTGGAATATATATAATTTTTCAGTGCTTTGACTCGCATCAAAAGTGTATCCTAAATCTGAAAATAGAGTAATATCTTTGATGTTTTCAATCTTGTTTTCGGCAAGATAGCGAACCATAGCACCTCTTGCCATCTTGGCATAAACACCTTTTTCTTTACCATTTTCTTCGACAAAACGAACATCAATCAATGGCTTATATTTTCGTATGATTTTGGCATATTCTTCACTCGCCAGATTTAAAATCGGTTCATCGATTTGTTTGGCAAGATCGTCTTTCCAAAAGTCATACAAAGAGAATGGGCATTTTGTCTGCATTTCTAAACGATAGGGTGTGATCGCATCCAGTGGCTTTAAAAGACCATAAAATCCAGAAAGAATGTACAGATGCCCTTGAATATATTTGATTTGATCATCTGTAAATACATGGGGTGCCATATATTGATATTGTATGCCAGAATAGCTCAGTATGGCTGGTGTTGTATTTTCTTCTAGACTCATATTTTGGAATTGATCATATGTAGTTTGGGCAATTGTGTCTGAACATTTTAAATAAGATTTTAATTCTGAATAGTCTAAACTTTTAATATGATTTAAAAGTTCAGTTGTCTTGGATAAGAACATGGGTGTTGTACACTCTATGTTGATATCATCGATCATTTTCATTTTCTTAGCGGGTGAGATAATTATTTTCATAATAATATTGTATAATAGGTGTCAAGAAAAGGAAGTGAAGATTATGGTGAAAACTGAAGAAATGTTAAAAAATTTAGAGGAATTGATCAATACACCGAGTGTGGTTGGTTTTTATCCTGAAATTCATAAAAAATTAGCGGAGATGGTAGGAAAGTTTGGATATGAACTTGAGTTTGATAATAAACGTACTGCCTATGTTCGTGTACCAGGTAAAGATTCTAGTAAGATTGTATGTGTAGGAGCTCACTTAGATACGATTGGTATGCAGGTTCGTCATGTGATGGACAATGGATGGATCGAAGTAAAAAACTTGGGTGGAGTCAATTTCCATAATGTGGAAGGGGAGAATGTCTATATTCACACTCGTAGTGGAAAAACATATGAGGGTATGGTAATTTGTAAGTCGCACTCTACACATGTATTTGATGATGCGAGAAGTCGTGAGCGTGATAAATTTAATGAAGCTATTTTATTGGATGAAGATGTTAGTTGTGCTAAAGATGTATATGATTTAGGGATTGAACATGGGGATTTGATTAGTGTAGAACCACGTTTTAGACGTACAGAATTTGGTTTTATTAAATCACGTCATATTGATGATAAGGCTATGGTTGCAGCCGTGATTGATGTGTTGCGTCAATTGAAAGAAGAGAATCTAACACCGGCTTATGATACTTTGTTTGCGTTTCCTATTTATGAAGAAATTGGCCATGGAGGAGCATATGTTCCTAGTGAAGTGAGTGAATATGTAGCTTTGGATATCGGCTTGATTGGGCCAGATAATCATGGATCTGAAAAGAAAGTTTCTATTGGAGCTAGCGACAACTATTCTCCTTATGATTGGGGATTAACAACTAAAATCATCAATTTGGCAAAAGCGAACAATATTAACTATTGCGTAGATACATATTATCGTTTTGGCTCAGATGCTACAGCGGCGATTCGCGCTGGAAACAATATTATGCCTGCTGTATTTGGGGTTGGTTGTATGAATTCGCATGGCTATGAAAGAACGAGTGTTCAAGCTATTGAGGATTGTGCACGTCTAACATTGGCTTATGTATTAAGTGAATAGAAAAAAGAGATATCTTTGCGATACCTCTTTTTTGGTTGAACTAAAATGTGAAATGGATTTGTTCAACCATATACATTCTAAATGATTTTCAAACGTATTCATAGACCAAAAAACGATAAATGGTCGATGAAAGAAGAAAAAATGAATATTTGTTAAAGAATTTCACATAATTCATATCCATTATGGATTTGATTCAACATTTTTTCTTTTGTTTGTTTAAATAAATCAAATTGCTTTTTAGCCTCATTCACGTTTTGATAGACCTTCCAATCTCCGACTAAGTAATAGGGCTTGTGTTCAATAAATCCAATTACATCATCTAAGGGATAACCAAGAAATACACCTATTTCATGAGGAAAGTTTTTTGTGTTAAGTCTTTTTTTGAGTTCTTGTATACACAGTTCAAAAGTATTTGGGTATTGATAGGATTTTAGAAAATTTTGAACTGCATTTGAGGAAATATAGTCTTTAAGTTTGGAATTGTATACATAAATGGTGTATTGAGTTTCTTGTTCTATGAGGATAAAGAAGATCCCTTTTGAATTGAATTGTTGATTGTATTGTTTGATAAATGATCGAATACTATCATCGTCTTTTGGAAGGTGGAACATATTGGCATATTTATATTGCTTCAGTGCAGGTGCACAATAATTGGCCAATAATGATTCAAAACGCTGTTTCGGCATAATTAAGCTCCAATCGCTTTTTTGATGTTTTCGATATCTTCAGGTGTACCGGAATTTTCTACTTTATATAGAATTTCACAACCATAATCTTCACTGATTTTATCAGCTGCCTGGCAATATGCGTCACCATAATTTGTATCTCCGGAGCAGACAACACCTTGAATCAATGTGCCATTGGCCATCAAGAAGTTTTCGACTTCAGCTGGTACATCCCCATAGCCATCTGTATAAGTAAATAAGATGTATGGTTCATCAATGCTCTCAGATCCATCATTGATGCGTAATGCATCAATACCTAATGAACTGATAATTTCTTCCACATTACCAGTACGACTTGCGAATGCATATTTCATGATTTTACCTCCTTAAAAGTTAGGCGTAACTAACTGTTATTAGTATAACTCTAAGGCAGTTAGTTGTAAATAACTTTTTTAAGAAATTAATTGTATATGATATACTATTTTTGTTTAATAGGAGAGGTTTTATGCAAGTGAAAGATATGACGAAGGGAAATGAATTAAAGTTGATTTTTTTGTTTTCTCTACCTTTAATGCTTGGAAATATATTTCAGCAGCTATATACAGTTTGTGATACTATCATTGTTTCTAGACACCTTGGTGTGAAGGCGTTAGCAGCCATAGGATGTTCGGATTGGCTAACATGGATGGGAATTGCAGTCGTGACTGGTCTTGCCCAAGGTTTTTCAATTCCGATAGCTCATGCGTTTGGTACTCATGATAAGAGTAATGTACAAAAATGTATTTCTACTTTAGTTGTGAATGCGATTATATCAACAGTGGTTTTATTAGCCGTGATTTATCCGCTTCTGCCAAATATTTTGATTTTATTAAAAACACCAGCTGATATTATGGATCGAGCTCTAGCGTATACACACGTTATTTATATCGGTTTGTTTGCGACTATGTTTTATAATGCACTTGCTAGCATTTTACGTGCTTTTGGCAATTCTAAAACACCACTACAAGCCATGATTATTGCCAGTATTTTTAACGTAGGCTTAGATATACTATTCGTGATGGGATTTGAGTGGGGAATCATTGGTGCTGGTGTTGCGACAGTTATTGCACAAATTCTAGCTGGATGCTTCTGTTTATATCATGTATTAAAATTAAAAGAATATATGCCTACATCAATTTGTAAGGACGTAACATACTATAAAAATCAATTTAGATTAGGAATTCCTATGGCACTACAAAATGTCTTGATTTCAATTGGTGGTATGGTATTAACAAGTGCCGTAAATCGATATGGAACTTATTTCCTTGCTGGATTTACAGCTATGAACAAGCTATATGGAGTGCTTGAAATTTCAGCTGTTTCTTATGGCTATGCCATGGTTACATATACGGGACAAAATTATGGAGCACATCGTTATGATCGTATCAAGAGTGGTGTGAAAAAAGTTGTTTTATTATCTTTGGCAACTTCCATCTTGATTTCTATCATACTTTGGATTTTTGGACCATTCTTCTTATCTTGTTTTATATCAAAAACAAGTGAAGGTGCTAATGAAGCAATGACATATGGATTGAATTTCTTGCGATGTTTAACCGTTTGGCTTCCAATTTTATATATGTTACACGCCTATCGTTCTACTATACAGGGCTTATCCAATGCCTTTATTCCTATGGTATCTGGCTTATTTGAGTTATTGATGCGAATCTCTGGAGCTTTGATTCTACCTATCTATTTTGGTAAAGCTGGCCTATATCCTGTAGAAGTGTTGGCATGGATTGGTGCTGTTATAATCTTGGTTCCTAGTTATTATCACATGGAAAGAAATTTTCAAAAAGTTTCAGAAAAGCGTTGACAAATTGTTTCATTCGGAATAAAATACGTTCATACATAAAGCAAAGGTGCTTATAGTTCATGAAATACATGAGCTGTAAGTGCCTTTTTACTTTTGTATAAGGGAGCTAACTATATAAAATTCAAGTATTTTTTATGAAAAAGTTTGAAAATACAAAATAACTAGATTTTTTAGTTAGTTTTAAATTGATCTTTGAAAATGTGAATATTGGATTAAATTTAGGCATGACGAAAAGAACTTTTAAAATATGATTTTTTAAAAGTTCAGATGCTTTAGATGCATATGTCTTATCTTAATAATGCAGGATCAAATGATTGTCCTGTTTCTAGTAAATGATAAATGACTCTAAGCAGCTTTCTAATGCAGTGACCTTGAGCACAACGGTGTCCTTTACCTTGAGATATCTTCAATCGATAGTATTTCTTAAATACAGGATTATTGTTAATTACAGGCAGTATGACTTGATACAAAGTCTTTCTAAGATATTTAGATCCTTTCTTAGTTATGGCAGTGTGCTGGGCGTTGTATTGACTCGATTCATAGTGATAGGGGGCTACTCCTGCAAATTTAATGATCCGAGAAGGCTTGGAATAATTGCCAATATCTCCTAATTCGGCTAAAATAGAAGTACCAGAGAAAT
>OLOW01000124.1_pt1 | contig 42856 bp, 37 predicted proteins | sample 1672801 | NCBI WGS metagenome assembly OLOW01 (sample SAMEA3136725, study PRJEB25190) | human gut metagenome | biome: human gut; feature: human-associated habitat; material: faeces | place: Austria | collected 2013 | reverse complement strand
TAGTTCGAATATGCGTAGAAGTGCCCCACCATCTCATCGGCGGCCGTCCGGCGGTGATTGCCGGCAAGGAGGCGGCTGCGGAGAAGGCGCGCTACATGGTGGAGGCGCTCACGAATCAGCAGGCGGATATGACGCTCCTTTCGCCGCTTTCCGGTATCGTCAGCTATCGGAGGGCAGAAGCGGGCGAGTGGGCCACGGCAGGGGAGAAGCTGCTCACGATCGTCGATGCGAGCGAATTGTATCTAGACTGTCAGGTGGCAGAGCAGGATGTCGGGATCCTGCAAGAGGGGATGAGTTTGGATGTATCGATCGATTCGCTCGGGGAGTCGGTGAAGGGGACGATCCGCTATATCAGTCCGGCGATGGATGCGGATACGCATGCATACAAGGTGCGTCTTGTCCTCATCGATCCCGCAACGACCATCCGCGGGGGGATGTTTGGCCGGACGGAGGTGACGGCGATGCAGAAGAAGGATGTGCTTCTCCTTCCGAAGGCGGCTGTCATCGATCACAATGGGAAGAAGCTGGTGTATGTGGTGGGGGAAGATGGCCGCGCAGAAGAGGTGCCTGTCACGCTCGGCGCTTCCAATGATGAGATGGTGGAAATCCGGAGCGGTCTGGCAGCTGGCGAGAGGGCGGCTGTGACGAATCTGTCTAAGCTCAAAAATGGAATGGTCGTAGAGGTGAAGGACTAGTGACTAGTGACTGGTGACTGGTGACTGGTGACTAGGGGGCAAGGTTCAGGATTAGCCCCTGGGGCGTACCGTCCCTTGATTGCGGATGAAAGCCTCGCATGAATGAGAAATTAGAAATGAGAAATGCGAAATGGTGGTGCGGCGCATAAAATTATGGAAGCGCCGCGAAGTATAGATAGTGGCGATAACCGCAACTGATATGCCAGTCACTAGTCACTCCCAATCCCTAATCCCTAATCCCTAGCTACCAGTGACTAGTCACTTAGTTCCCGTTTCCATCGTTATTTCCGGAGGCATGCATGAAGTCATTCAATCTGACTCGGTATTCCGTGACGCACCCGATCGGCATTTTTATGATCGTGCTTTTTTTCGTGGTGCTGGGTCTGTACAGTTATTGGCGCATCGGCGTGGAGCTGTATCCGAATATCAATGTGCCCTATGTCATCGTGTCGGTGCGCTATGATGGCGCGGATGCGGAGTCGGTGGAGCAGCAGATCACGAAACCCTTGGAAGATGCGTTGTCTTCGGTGTCGAATGTGAAGCACATCACGTCGAAGTCGCGCACGGGGCGTTCGGATGTGACGCTGGAGCTGAATTTCGATGCGGATGCGGACGCGGCGGCGATCGACGCGTCGGAGAAGGTGAATCGTATCCGCAGGAAGCTGCCGGATGATGCGGATGATCCTGTCGTAGAGAAGCGCGATATGGATGCGGCGCCGATCATCAATCTGGCGGTATTGTCGAGCCATCCGCTGGATGAGATGTATTCCATGGCGGATAATACTTTCACGAATGATTTCACGAAGGCAGACGGTGTATCGGATGTGGAGCTGCACGGGGGGCGAAGTAAGGAAATCGCGGTGAAGGTGGATCGTGATAAGCTCTCTTACTACGGCATCACGATGAATGATATCATTTCCACTTTGAAGAAGGAGAATAAGCTGGCACCGGCGGGCTCGTCCTACACGGATACGCGCCAGACGCAGATCCGTCTCTCGGCGCAGTATGATACGGTGGAGGATATCCGCAAGATCCATCTCACTTGCGCAAACGGCGCGGTGATCCCGATCTCTGCGGTGGGGGAGGTCGTGCGTCAGGACCAGAGGGTGTCTCGCTTTGCGCGCATCAATGGACAGGATGCCATCGGGATTTCCATCTATAAGAACAGCAATGCGAATCTTGTCTCGACGGCAGATGGTGTGATGAAGGTCTTGGAAAATATGCGTGTGGAGTATCCGGACTACCAGTTCATCGTGGTGAATGACTCGGCGGACTATGTGCGCACGGCGCTGCATAATACGCTTTCGACGCTCATCGAAGGGCTCATCACGACGGGGCTCGTGCTCTTCCTCTTCCTGCGCGGCTGGCGCTCGACGGCGTCTGTCATCATCGCGATCCCGACGTCGCTCATTTCCACGTTCTTCGTCATGTACATGGCAGGCTTTTCCTTCAATATGATGTCGCTCATGGGGATGACGCTCTGCGTGGGGATCCTCGTCGATGACTCGATCGTCGTCTTGGAGAATATCCACCGTCATCTGGCCAAGGGGGAGGACGCAAAGGAGGCGGCGGTGGCGGGCCGTATGGAAATCGGCATGGCTGCCATCGCGATCACGCTCTGCGATGTGGTGGTTTTCCTCCCGATCGCTTTCATGTCGAGTATGACGGGGCAGTTCTTCAAGCAGTTCGGCCTTACGATCGTCTTTGCGTCTCTCTTTTCCCTATTTATTTCCTTCACGCTGACACCGATGCTGGCGTCGAAATTTTTCAAGAACGGCGTGCATGTTCCCGATACGAAGCTCTGGCGCATGGTGGAGAAGATCGAGCAGAAGATGGAGGACGAGTACGGGCTGGCTATTGCATGGAGTTTCCATCATAAGAAGAAGCTCTTCGGGGGTGTCACCATCGCCTTCTTCCTTTTCATGGCGATGGTGCCGCTCGGCTGGATCGGGATGGAGTACATGCCTCGCACGGATGAGAGCGGTTTCAATGTGCAGATCCAGCTCCCGACGGATGCGTCTGTCGAGCGCACGGATGCTGTGACGACGCGGCTCGAGAGATACCTATCCGAGGTGCCTGAGGTGAAGTCCTACATGGCTATGGTCGGCGGGGGCAGCGGGGTAAATTCCGGCCGTATCCGCGTCTCGCTCATCGATCGGCAGGACCGCAGCCGCGATATCTGGGCGATCACGAATGAGATGCGCACGTGGATCTCTGAGAACATCACAGACGGCGATGTCCGCATCAAGGAGGACCAGGCGTCTGTCTCCGGTACGGCAGGCGGCGGGCTCGGGCAGGGCGGCGGCGCTTTCCGCCTCGAGCTGCGCGGCAATGATATGGCGGAGCTTATCACCGCCTCCGAAATGGCGCAGCAGATGCTGAAGAGCGGTGCCTACGGCGTATCGGACGTCAGCTGTACCTATCAGGAAGGGCTGCCGGAGATCTCCCTCATTCCTGACCGTGAGAAATTGAAACACTACGGCGTCACGGTCGGCTCTCTCTATGACACGCTATCATCCGCGATCAGCGGCGCGGGCGCGGGCGTCCTGCCGAATGATCCGCTGAACAACGGCAATGACACGGATATCAACGTCTATTTCAAGGGCGGTGAATCGTACAGGACGAGTGACCTCGCGGCGATCCCCATCAAAGGGCAGACGGGCATAGTCCGCATGTCCGACGTGGCGGAGCTCAAAGATGAAACGGGGCCGATCACCATCCTGCGCACGGATAAGCAGCGCGCTATCATCATCGGCGCGAATCCCGGCGGGCAGGATCTGAACGGGCTCATCCAGCGTTTCACGAAGGATCTCAACCAGACAGGCCTTCCCAAATCGGTGAATTTCCGCTTCTCCGGGCAGGCTGACAGTATGCGCGAAAGTTTCATAGAACTTCTGTCGGCGCTTCTCATGGGGATGCTCCTCGTGTACATGATCCTTTCTGTCCTCTATGAATCGGTAAAGACTTCTTTCATCCGTATGTTCTCACTGCCTTTCGGACTGATCGGCTCGCTTCTCTTCCTCTTCCTCATGAATGACACCATCAATATTTATTCCATGATCGGCATCATCGTCATGGATGGCGTGGTCGCGAAGAATGGCACGCTGCTCCTCGACTATACGCTGACGCTCATGCATCAGCACGGCATGGCGGCGAAAGAGGCTGTCATAGCGGCTGGCCGCGCGCGTCTGCGCCCGATCTTCATGACGACCTTCACCATGATCGTCGGCATGCTCCCGACAGCCCTCGCACTGACGGCGGGCTCGGAGACACGAAGCTCTATGGCGTGGGTCATCATCGGCGGCCTCATCACCTCGACCCTTTTCACGCTCCTCGTCATCCCGATGATTTTCCTCTTCTTCCAGAGAGAAAAGTGACTGGTGACTAGGGACTGGTGACTGGTGACTGGTGACTAGGGACTAGTCACTTGTAATCCCTAATCCCTAATCCTTAGCTGCTCATCCCTGCTTTCAACCTTAAACTCTCCGTTTCCACTTTTCTTTCCCATTCGTGGTACAATATGACCAGAAGAATGACACTATCATTTCCGGGAGGTGTTTCTATGAAAAGATGGAAGAAGCGCAGCATTTCTGCGGCTCTGGCGCTGTTCTGCGTGGCTGCGCCCATAGCGTATCCGATGACAGCGTATGCAGCGACGACGGCGCAGAAAATCCTGTATGGCGCGGCGGCGATGCTTTTCATTTCCAGCTACTACTCCAGAATGGACGATCACAACCAGCTGCAGCTTCTGGATCAGTGCCAGCAGGAGACGGGCGTCTATGACTCGGCGGAGGCGGATAACCGTGTGCAGACCGTGTACCGGAATCTGAAGGATACGGGGCATGTGCTGCGTGACTACAAGGTCTACGTATCGCCGAGCGAGGACATCAATGCGTTTGCCAGCTTAGGCGGCGTGCTCTGTGTGAACAAGGGGACGCTCGATGCGATGGATGATGATGAGCTGGCCTACGTCATGGCGCATGAGATCGCGCACGGCGAGAAGCGACACAGCGTGAGCGGCGTCAAGAAGCGCGTGGGGCTGGTGACGGCGCTGAATATTTATCTCGGAGACGCTTCGTATGGCGAGTACCTTCTGGGAAATATCGCGGCGAACTATGTGTCGAATGCGGTCTTTACCAAGGATCAGGAGAAGCAGGCGGATGACTGGGGTTTCCAGTACCTTGTCGAAGCGGGCTACAACCCGGGCGGCGGCGCGGCGTCTATGGAAGTGCTGCGCGCGAAATACGGCGAGAGCTCGCCGTCAGGCATCAAGGCTGTCCTTGCCCCGGGCAATCACCCGAAGACCAGCGACCGCATCCATAAGAATCTCAAATGGATGAATGCTTACTCGGGCAAACATGTCGAGGTCAAGGATGACTGGATCGTGGTGAATGGGGAGAAAGCCTTCTCACCCGTCGCGGATAATGCGTACAGCCAGAAGGAGCGCCTCTATCTCACCGCGGGCAAGCTCGTGAAGCTCTATCACGCGGGTCATGTTCCTGATGCGGTTCTCGATGAAAATCAGATCTACTGCGGAGATACGGCCATTTACGAGCTCTCTTCGGGAGAAAATGGCAGAGCCTATACCGATGCGCTGAATCAGGGGATCCGGAAAGACCGCGGCGAACGCGTCGTCAGTGATTTTGATATCGATAAAAGGGGGAAGAAAGACGCTAGTGACTTGTGACTAGTGACTAGTGACTGGGGACTGGGGACTAGGAGTGACTAGTGACTGGGGTTCTCTGGTATCGTCATCCCGAGCGCAGCCGAGGGATCTTTCTTGCACTGCGGGAATCAGCGTGTATGCGCTGAGGGAAAACGATGTCCTGGTGCTGCCTCACATCAGGCGATGAGCGTTCTGCAATAAAGATCGAGGGCTACGCTCGAAATGACGATGCGCGTGAAGCGCTATCAAAGCTCCGCGGCGCTTCTGATTTTTATGCGCCGCACCATCACTCCTCACTCCTAACTGGCGAGTAGAGCTTTCAACCATAATCAATGGACGCCCCGCCCCACGGGCTAACCCTGAACCTTGAACCTTCATTTTCAAAGGACGATTTCCATGAAAAAACTACTATCCATTTTACTTCTGCTGCTTATTGTTTGCGGCTGCGGGCTGGGCGCGCTCATCTGGGTGACACCGCCGCCGCCTACGCCGCCGATGATCGCGCCGCCGCCTCCTTCGAAGGCGGTCGCGGCTGCGCTGATCGATGGAAATACGGGTGAGGTGCTGGCGGATAAGGAAGGACATCTGCGTATCTATCCTGCAAGTACGACGAAGATCCTGACCTGTATCATTGCGCTCGAAGAGGGCAAGGCGAAGCTGGATCAGAATGCGGTGATTTCTTCGCGCGCGATGCGCCAGGATGGCACGAATATCGGTCTTAGGCCGGATATGCCGCTCTCGCTTCATCAGCTGCTGTACGGGATGATGTTGATTTCCTGCAATGGCGCGGCTGTCTCTGTCGCAGAGACGGTGGGCGGCTCGTATGATCGTTTCATCGAGATGATGAATGAAAAGGCAGCTTCCATCGGGGTGCATGATTCCCATTTCGCAAATCCGAATGGTCTTACGAATCCGAACCACTATACGACGGCCTATGATATGGTGAAGATCGCGGCGTATGCGATGAAGAATCCTGATTTCCGTGACATCGTGAAGCGTCCTGTGTATCCGATGACCTATCGGAACGGGGTCTATCGCAATGTGGAAAACCGCAATGAATTTCTGACGAGCCACTATGAAGGGGCGAATGGCGTGAAGACGGGCATGACAGAAGCGGCGGGGGAATGTCTCGTCGCTTCCGCCGAGCGCGATGGTCGTCTCATGATCGTGGCATTCTACAATGATACGAATCGCTGGAAGGAAGCCCGGACATGGCTGGACTATGGATTTGCAGAAGCGGAGAAGAAGGCGGAGTATGAAAGACAGCTCGCCGCAGAGCCGAAGGTGTACAAGCTGGTGAACCAGTTCTTAGGGAGGGAGCCTCGTGACTAGGAGAAGGAAACCGCCGTTTCTGGTGCGGCTTTTCCCGCACAGCCCGATCTTGCGTGTTCTTTTCGTCGTCATGCTCCTGTTCTCGCTCTGCATTGTCTTTCGCAGCGGGTATCATTTCTATCAGATCCGCCAGCAGGAGGCGCTGCTTCTGGAGGAGAAGGAGAGACTGTCCAAGGAGAAGGAGGAGCTCTCAAAGAAGCGGGAGGACCTCAAGGATGACGGACAGCTGGAAAAGAAGGCGCGTCAGGAGCTCGGCCTCGTCAAGCCCGGAGAAGTGCCGTATGTGAGATGAGGCTGGTGACTAGTGGCTAGTGGCTAGTGGCTAGTCACCTCTCATCTCTCTTCAATCTTCTTGCTATTCCTTAAAAAATCACGTATAATTTAAACCGTATTTATATCGCAGGCATTGGGGAGGCGGATGCCGTTTCCCAGAGAGGATTTTTTTGTTAGATGGCTTTAGAAGTCGGAAGTATTGTGGAAGGAACCGTTTCAGGGATTGCAAAATTCGGTGCGTTTGTGGAACTGCCGGAAAACAAGGTGGGGCTGGTTCATATTTCAGAAGTCGCCAATGAATATGTGAGTGATGTGGCGCAGTATCTCAAGGTGAAGGATACGGTGAAGGTGAAGGTCATCTCCATCGATGAGAAAGGCAAGATCGCGCTCTCGATCAAACAGGCGCAGCCGAAGACGGAAGAGAAGACGGCTCGTTTCCCCAGAAAGGAAGGCAGCGAGCATCGTTTCCAGAAAAAAGAAGGCTTCGAGGGAAGAGCTCCTTTGCACGAAGCGCCGCGTATGCCCGAGCGTCGTCCGTTTGCCGGCGGTTATCGTTCGCCGCGTCATGAGGCGCCCGCTTCTTTTGAAGATAAGCTGAACCGTTTCCTGAAAGACAGCGATGAACGGCTTCTGGATCTGAAGAGAAATGTAGAATCCAAACGTGGTGGTCGCGGCGGCCGCCATTCTGATTGAGCATGAGAGGAGATGTAACGGGATGAGTTATGTCTCCTTTTGTTATGCGTTTTAGGGATGATGTATGCGGATTCTGTTGCTGAATTTGCGTGACAATTAGGGAAACGCTGATTAAATCGCAGAGTCGGATTTCATATAGATTTTTATACATAGCTTCGTCATCATCTTCCTTAAATAGCTCGCTATTCGCGTTAGATGATTCCTCGCTCTGTATAAAAATCCAAGAATGAAATCTGACAACGATTGAATCAGTGTTTCCCTAGAGCAGCTGATGCCTCATGCAAGTCCTGCAAGCGGAAGAGGAGACGGGCTCTCGGAGAAGACGGGAGCAGGCTTGTCAGCTTCACCTTCCCTCTCAAGGACACGCCGCAGGAATTTCCTCGTTTCCTCCTTCTGCGGACGAGTGAATACCATCTCCGGTGCGCCTTCTTCTACAATGAGTCCGTCTTTCATGAAAATGACTTTCGAAGCCGCCTCTTTGGCAAATTTCATTTCATGCGTCACGACCACCATAGTGACACCTTCTGATGCCAGTTTCTTCATGACCTTCAAGACGCCGCCCACCAGTTCCGGATCCAATGCTGAAGTCGGTTCATCAAAGAATATCACTTCCGGCTTCACCGCAAGCGCTCTGGCGATGCCGACACGCTGCTGCTGCCCGCCGGAAAGCTGAGAAGGGTAGTAATCCTTCCGATCTTCAAGACCGACTTCTTCGAGTGCTTCCAGCGCAATTTGCCGCGCCATTTCTTTCTTCATTCCTCGTCCGACAGTCAGCCCCAGCATCACATTTTCCAGCGCCGTTTTATTGGCAAAAAGATTATAGCTTTGGAAAACGAAAGCTGTATTCTTTCTCACCCATGAAATATCCGCCGGTCTGGCTTTCTTCAGGTCCAGCGATTTCCCGTCGAAGTCTATCTCGCCACCGTCCGCTTTTTCCAAAAAGACCAGACTGCGAAGGAGCGTGGTCTTCCCCGAGCCGGATGGTCCCAGAATGACGATGACATCCCCCTTATTGACCTTCATAGAAACGTCTCTAAGGACATGATTCTTCCCAAAGCTTTTCTTTACATGTGAGATTTCCAGCATAGTTATCCCTCCTCGCCGGCCGTGCGATACCAGCTTATTTTTATTTCAAACAGTTTATAAATCACCTGCACCACGCTGCAGATGACAAGATACAGGATAAAGACTTCCAGATACGCTTCAATATAGTTATAGCCATACGCCGCCTGTATCTTAGCCATGGCCATGATGTCCTTCACTCCGATGAAAAAGGCAAGCGACGTTCCTTTGATCAGGTTCACTGTCAGATTACAAAGATTCGGCACCGCAGAAGAGAGGGCCTGCGGAATAATGACTTCTCTGTAAGTCTGCCAGCGCGACAATCCGATGGTAAGCCCCGCCTCCATCTGCCCATCCGCCACACTGGTGATCGCAGAGCGGAAGATTTCCGACATGAGCGCGATCGTATTCAAAGTAAAGACGATCACTGCATACCAGAGAGGATTCACGCCATGAAATACGTCGAATGACAAACCTGCCATTTGGACGAGTGAATGCAAAAGACTGGGAAGCAGTGCATATAGCAGAAGGATCTGCAGCACAAGCGGTGTCCCCCGGATGAATGAAATATAGAGTGTAATCAGCTTCTCGCCCCAGCCTCTGCCCCGTATCCGCCGGTCAGCCAGAAAAAGCGCCGGCAGGAAGGACAGTACCAGCACCAGAAATGTCAGCCCCAGCGTGACCGGGATCGCTTTCAAAAGAAACGGCAACGCCTTTTCCATAAATGCATAGTCCAACATTCTTGTCCTCCTTTCAGCTCATTCTTCGCTGATGAGACAAGGATGTCTCCAGCTTCAGAAAACTTCGCTCAATCACAATCGACAGCGCCCAGTATAGAATCATGCTCGCTGTGTAGAGTTCGATCCCATATCCGCCATAATTCTTGGCAATGATCAGATTCGTCCTTCCCAAAAGATCGATGAGGCCGATCGTGTATGCCAGCGCGCTTTCTTTCAAAAGATTGATCACAGAATTTCCAAAATTCGGAAGCGCGATCACGGCCGCCTGCGGCAGTATGACATGAATGAATGCTGCTAGCGGAGAGAGCCCGATCGTCACGGCTGCCTCGTACTGTCCTTTCGGCACCGCCAGATAGGCCGAACGGAAAACTTCTGATACATAGGCGCCAAAGAGCAGCGTGAAAGTAATGATTACAAAAACTGCGCGGGATAAATCATCGATATAAACAGAAAAAGCAAACTCCATCCACTTGGGCAGACCATAGAAAACTATAAATAAGAGAACAATGGATGGGGTGCAGCGGATCACATACGTATATCCGTCTGCTGCGCACCGAAGCACCTTATGGGAAGAAAGCTTTGCCCATGCAAGCAGCATGCCAAGGATGGATCCCGTCAGGATACTGATCAGCCCCACTTCCAGCGTCACCAGAAGATACGGCAGCAATGCCGGAATCGATGAGAAAATAACTTCTGGGGAAAATGGTCTATTCTGCATTTTGCGCTCCTTTCTTCCCGTCTCAGGATCACTGCTTGTCTAAGAGCAAATCCAGTTCTTCACCAAAATATTTCTTTTCCAGCTCGGCGATCTTTCCTTCCTTCTTGAGCTCGCCCAGTGCCTGGTCCACTTCCTCGGCCAGTTTCGTCTCCTTCTTATTGACAAGAGCATAAGTCGGAAGTGCCTTGTATCGGAAGTAGGTCAACTTATCCTTAAACTGCCCATACGGTGCATCCTTGGCAGTTACATTCTTCTGATAGGCCAGCTCAATAGAGAAATAGCCATCATAGCGACCTTCCAGCACCCAGCTGTACGCATCTGCGACTTGGAAATTTTCTGAAGCCTCCAAAGCAATGGGATGATCCGGGTGTGCTGCATTATAATCCGTAACGACCTGATACTGTGCATTCTGCGGAGCGATCGGTACGAGCTTCTTGCCGGCCTTAGCAAAATCATCCAGATTCTTGATCGTATTCGCATCCTCACTGCGGATCGTCACACCGATCACGCTGGCAGCGATGTTATTCTTCGGGAAAATGTATTTCTTTTCGCGAGCCGGTGTCTTCCAGATCCCCTTCGTCCCGATATCATATTTGCCTGATTCTACCCCGATCAAAAGATCATCGTCAGATGTCGGCACATATTGAAATTCATACTGCGGCAGCTTCTTCGCTACTTCCTTCATGACTGCCACTTCAAGGCCATCTGATTTGTTGTTATCATCCACGAAATCATAGGGGAAGTAGTGGGCTGTATGAGCGACTTTGACCACTTTCTTTCCACCCTCTGCTGCTGAGGATGCCGCTTGATCTCCGCCGCAACCAGCCGCTGCGAGAACCACTCCTGCCGCTCCGGCCAGCAGCGCCATTTTTGCTATATTTGTCCATTTCATCATGAAGTCTCCTTTTCTCTTATCCATCATTTCATCTGTATCCGTCACTCATTGGCTGCCTCTCGCACCCATTTCAGATGAGAAACCGGTGTATCTCTCGGGATCGTGCAGTCAGCACCAAGGATGACCCCGATTCGCCCTGCTTCGTCCAAAAGCCGTCGGGTTTCTGCCTTGATCGCCTCTTTCGTTCCGCTATAGATCAGATCCTTCTCTGTCTGACCAAATCCCCCGATCACCGCCTTGCCCTGAAACAGCTTTTTCCCTTCAGAAAGAGATACGCCCTCGACCTTGGCCGCCCAATTCACCGCCAGGAAAGGATACTCCCGATACCAGCTGAGATGATTATGGAAGCCATGATAACCGCAGATATGCAGAATGTTCTCTCCACCGGCTCTATTGGCTGCTTCCAGAATCTTTTTTTCATAAGGTGCGATGATGCTCCGGTATGCTTCTTCTGTCACTTCATCGTAGCTGATGTTATTGACAGAAAGATAAATCCCATCGACCTTCGCCTCCTCCACCAGCGCTTTTGCCAGCTCTGCATAGTCATCAGAAATCACATCCAGCACATGCGTCAGTTTATTAGGCTCCTGCTTCAGCCAGTCCGAAAGATGGACCGGATGGCCGATACCGTTCTGCATGAATTCTATGGTCCGTGGGACAGCGAATAGATTGTAGAAAAGCGGAGTTTCTTTCCCATATATCGACACCAGTTTTCTGGCATATCGGATCTGCGCGGCAAACCATTCCGACTCTCGCCCCAAAGGGGTGATCGCCATCAGCTCCTTCGGACTTTCGACTGCTTTCTGAAGCAGTGGATGCGGGTAGCCAAAGAAACCATCCGTCATGATCTTGATCATGTCTGGCTCAAAGGCCTGATAGAAATCCGCCTGACCTTCCAGCGCCTTCTCTGTCAGCTGCGGATGTGAGAAAGCATCCGCTCCCACCTCGTCCTGCAAAAAATGATGCCAGAATCCCACCGGAATGCGATCTGTTTTTTCATTGTGAAAAACGGCTTGTATCAATTCTCTTTTATTCTGTCTCATAGGTATCTCCTTTTCTTGTATCATTATTTTCGATCACTATCTGTGTTATCTTACAGTTTCTACATCGTCTCATCGCTTTACCTCAAATAAAAAAAGTCCCAGGAGAAAATTTCTCCTGGGACGAGGACTCGTGTTTCCACCCAGATTCGCCATGGGATCACTCCCCTGGCCTTATAAGGTACATACCATACCCATGCGCTGTAACGGGCGACTCCCGAACGGCCTACCGGCTTCTGCTTTCGGCCCATTGGCTCCGGAACGCACTTCCATATCCCTATCCATATCCGCTCTCACTGTCCGGACTCGCTTTGCTGGCCTCGGGAAATGTACTCTTTTCCATCCTTGCCTGTATTTTTTTGCTGATCGATTGTTTATCGGCTCTTGGTCATCTAGCTCCAGACAACGGAAAGCCTGTCATGACTTTTTATAAAACTGATGAAAGGCAGGAGACGAAATACCGATGAAGAGAAGGCAGCCTGCCAGACCCCATCTCAATTCATCCAGTTCTTTTGCGATCAGCTTGCCCATTCTTCCTCATCCTTTCTTTCCAAAACAAAAAGCTCTCGTCCCATAAGGGACGAGAGCCGCAGCTTCGTGTTTCCACCCAATTTCATACACTTGTCGCCAAGCATACCTTAAAAGGTTCTATCAAACCCTGACCCTGTATCGGGAGTTCCCGGGAAGACCTACTATAGTTTCAGCCTGCCAAACTCAGAAATGCACTTCAGCATCTTATCCATGCCCGCTCTCACTATCCGGACTCGCTTTGCTGTCATCAGACTGCTTACTCTTTCCTTCATCGTTTCGTTGTGTGTACTTTATCACCATTTAGAAGCTGTGTCAAGGGCTTTTTTATTTTTGAGTGGTCGTTAGAATATGTAGCAGAGGGTTAGCGATAGATGACTTCAAATTCGCGATCCCCTTTTCGCTCCATTTTTGCCGCGCGGCTGTGACCGACCGCGACGGCAAGGAGCGGATAGGTGCCTTCCGGGAGTCCGAGGGCTTTCACATAGTCCGCGTCGTGGCCCAGATGACGGATGAAACCGTAGAGGACGACAGAGCCGAGGCCGAGATCGGAGGCTTTCAGGTGGATATGTTCAGCGATGATGCCGGCGTCGAATTTCTTCAGGTAATCAAAGGCCGCCTTCGTCTCGCAGATGAAAATAAGCGCCGGTGCCTCAAAGAACATATGGGGCTTGCCGAGCTTTTCTTCCGCTTCTTTGTCGATGGCAGAAAGCAGCGAAGGGTCTGTCACGACGCAGAGGGTATAGCCCGCATCATTGTGCTTTCCGACAGAAGAAGCGAGCGCCGCCTTCACCAGCGCATCCAAGTCTTCTTTAGAAACAGTTTCGTCCGTGTAAGAACGGACAGATTTACGAAGTGCAAGTACCTGATCAAATTCCATGATGATTTCCTCCTTGAAAATGCTCGCAGATCAGATGGCAAATGTCTGATGTCTGATGCCAAATGTCTAATCCCTAGTCACTAGTCACCAGTCACTGCTTCTGAAATAAATTTGTCAGAATCGCCCCCGCCATCTCGTAGTCATCAATGCGGACGGCTTCCGGTATTTCTTTCCCTTTTTCGAAAAAGCGAAGGGGGCCGCGGTCGAGCTCTGCGTGGTCGAGGTCTTTGATTTCCAGTGTGAAAGACGCATTCTTTCCGCGGAAACCGACACGCTCGGTCGTGATCCAGAAAGCGCCCTGAATATCTTCTTTCCACGGGCCATTGCTGGGATCCTTGAGGCTTCCCGCCCGGAAGGGCGAGTCTTTAGAAATCACCAGTCCTTTCTCATTGGTGCCGGAAAGCTTCATGAGCTTGGCCGCTGCGGCAAAATGAAGTGCTTCGCCCTCACGATACTTCACGCTGGCATAGTCCGGATTGATCTTCGGGAGCAGTCCTTCTTCCTGGATCTTGTAGATGGCATTGCAGCGCTTCGCGATGGTCTGATAGCGATATTTCTCCTTTTCTTTCATCATGTAGCAGGCCTCGATGAGAGACTGGTATAGTTCATAGTCCTCATCGGTCATATATCCTTCCTGATACAGCTCTTCAAAAACTTTGTCACACGCCATCGCCTGTGCACTGGCGAGCTGCTTGTTGCTGAGGTCCTTCTCCTTCGCGTAGTGGATCAGCTCTTCCAGGACATCTTCATCCAATGCATCCTCCAGCACAGCCTCTGCGAGCTTTCCCGCATAAGCGGTGATGAATTCATCTTTATTCTTGCCAAACAGATTGAAAAACATAGCGTATCCTCCGTAATATATCCATTTCCTAAAGACCGGCTGGTCCCCGGCGTCGTTAATAGTCAGAAACGAGAGATGGAGATGCGCCGCATAAAAGCAGCTCCACCCCTGGTTCCCAGCCACCAGTCACTAAGTTTGAAAGCAGGGATTAGGGATTAGGGATTAGGAATTAGTGGCTAGGGATTAGGAGTCTTAAGGAAACGCAATACTAGCCCCTAGTCACTAGTCACTAGGAACCCTTAAGCTCATTTTTTCTATTATAGCCCATAAAATAATTTTTTGCTCGCAAGATATACCAAGCTGCGCGGAATGATGTTAGAATAAAATAAGAAAAGCAAATCGTTGGCAAAACAGGATTCCCTGCCAAGTCAAATGACGGGCTCGCCCGCTTTACTTTATCCAAAGGAGGTACCCCAAATGGAAATCAAAAAAATTCTCGTACCGGTAGATGGTTCGGATGCTTCGAAACGTGCTTTCAAAATGGCAGTAGATGTCGCAAAGGTTCATGGCGCTGAACTCGTCGTCACCTGCATCGCGGATGTCAGCGAAGCCGCCTATCCGATCATGGGTGTCACTTTGGATAAAAATGGCTTCATCAATATCAAGACCAAGGCTGAAAAGCTGCTCGCAGCGCTGAAGGAAGAAATCCCGATCGAGCTTGACTATGAAGAAATCATAGAGACCGGCATCCCGGGTGCCGGCATTACGGAAATCGTCGAGCAGCAGGGTATCGATATGGTCGTCATCGGCAACAGCGGCAAGGGCGCTGTCTCCTCCTTCGTCATGGGGAGTGTCAGCCAGTATGTCATCCACCACGTCAAATGCCCGGTACTCGTCGTGAAATAAAATACAAAAGAGGAGCTGTGAAAAAATGAATCCTCATTTCTTCACAGCCCCTTTTTACTTTGCTTTCATTTGGTTCAGGGTTCAAGGTTCAGGGCTCTCGTGGCGGCTTCGCCGCCTTTTTTTAGAAGATGGTATTCTCGTATCGCAGCCTTCCCCTCTAGGGGAAGGTGCCCCGCAGGGGCGGATAGGGTGACTATGGCATGAAAGACAGCTGGGATAAGGTTTCCCGGTCACTCCTATGAGAGCTGCAAGTCCCCCGCGGCAGATGGAACGCGAAAATGAGATGATCGTTATTTCACAGCCCCTCTTTTGTATGAAACGGCGAGACTTTTTCATTTAAAGGAATACCGATCCATAGTGCTACGAGGCTGCCGCATCATGAAAACACTTCAGCAGGGCAGCCACCAGTCACTCATACATTACCTTTTCAAGGCAAAGCCCGCAGGGAGGCGCGGTGAAGCCGGCGCGGCTGCGATCGCGAACCGCGAGGATCTCCCCCATCTCAGAAGGTCTCCTCTTCCCCTCGCCCACTTCGACAAGCGTCCCCACGAGGATACGGATCATATTCTGCAGGAAGCCATCCCCGATGAAATCCATGACCAGCTCTCCCTCCGTCACGTGAAGAGAGATCTCCTTCACGTGACGCACGCAGGACTTCTTCATGTGCCGATTTCCACAGAAGGACTTGAAGTCGTGCCTGCCCTCCAGAAGATGCGCGGCCTCTTCCATAGCGGGAATATCGAGCGCTTCTCCCAGCTGCCATACATAGCGCCGCTCGAAGACGTTCTTTTCACTGCTGGTGCGGATGCGGTAGCGATAGAATTTTCCTGTCGCGGAAAAACGACTGTGAAAACGCTCACCCACCACCCTCATGCGCGACACACCGATGTCATCCGGCAGAAGACGGTTCAGCTCGTCCTCCAGCTGCCTGACGGGCAGCGCCACAGAAAGCTGAACATTCGCACGCTGCCCCCGCGCATGGACTCCGGCATCCGTCCGCCCTGCGCCGATGACCTGCACCTCTTCGCCCGTCAGCTTTCCGAGAGCCTTTTCCAGCTTGCCCTGGATCGTTTCTTCCGTGCGTGTCTGCCGCTGCCAGCCGTCGTAGCGGCTGCCATCATAGGAAACGATAAATGAATAGTTTGCCATAACGTTTCTCCTTACGAAATCAGAATGAGAAGTTTAAAAGCAGGGATTAGTAGCTAGGGATTAGACTAGGCGACTGAGAGACATCAGAGCTCTGACTTCTATCCTCCGGCCTTCGGGCATTGCCCATATATATTCGCTGCGAAGCCACCCCCTTCATTCCTAATTCCTCACTCCTCACTTTGAGTCAAAGCGTTTAACAGCTTTGTTGGCTCATATCCAGTCACACCAGTCCCTTGATCACCTGTTTCCCTACCGCTTTGTACACCGCGAGAAACAGTCCCACTTCCATGGGGAAGCAAAGGAGATTCTTGATGACGCGGGACAGGAAGATCGCCGAAGCCGCTTTGTCATAGTAGAGAACAAGCCAGAGAGTATTGAGCCCCAGATGGATCAGGAGCATGACAAGAAGAAATGGTACACAGACATAGGGAAATCGGATTTCCTTATGATAGAAGAACCATCCAAACAGAAAGCCTGTCAGAAAATCAGACAGCGTGAAGCCGGGAAAGAAAATGCTCGTCCCGATGATCGCAGTACCGATGAGGTTATCCAGCGCGCCCACCAGCCCCGCTTTCCACGGTCCGTAGAAAGCACCCGCGAGTGCGATGGGCAGAAATCCGAAGGTGATGCGCACAAAGGGCGTCTGGATGGCAAAGACGTAGGACAAAAGCACGGCAAGCCCGGTCAGAATACCGAGCACGACCCACTCATGAATTTTATTTTTAGGCATGAAAAAAGACCTCCTCCTGCTCGACTTGCTACAGGAGGAAGCCTTCTGCAGCAGCGGGATGCAACTTCCGTACCGCGAGACAGGATGACGATGACGGACTCATCGCATCCCTGTCTCTTCGTCCGAGTGACAACTCCCTGTCCACTCGGCACTTCACGCACGGAAGCTTACTCTGCTTTATTCTTTGTCATTAATTGATTGCTAGGGAAACACGGCTTTTCTATTGCCTTGCGCAAATGTGTTTATCATTATACCTGACGCACTACCCAAGAGCAATTTTTTCTTTCAAATGACCCAAATCGGAATAACATAACGCACAAGAGTCACAATTTTGACTCTTTCAAGCATTATAGTGCAAATTTAGCAGACAAGACAAACGTTCTTGGATTTGACAGAATAACAGTATCCACTCCGGACTTCGCAATCCAATAATTTCTATCGAAGACGTTATAGCAGGTTAAACCAAAAGTCACCGGTGTATGTGATAGCATCGTCTGATACTTGATTCCCAGATCAAACGTTGTATAGGATGGTACCCGCAGCTGATTCGTTACCTCCTTATTCCAGATTTCAGAGGATCCATTGTACAAAATACGCCCAAAAGCAGCTAATTTATCATTAGCTGCATATTCCAGCGCAACAACTGCGTTCCATTTTGCAGCACCACTGATCCGAGTATTATCCAAAAGCTTATTATTCGTTTTATGATGTTCGGCATCCAAATACATGATGCCTCCCATTATATTCCACTTGGGAGACAATTTGCCATTGACTGCAAATTCAACACCTTTATACTCGTCTTCACCATCTTGGCGCAGGTATGTTTTTCCGTTTTCCTCTACGGCAACATTACCGGCTTTTTTTATATCAAAATATGATAGTGTAGTCAGTAAATCATTTTTTAGATATTTGATGCCAATTTCATTTTGCTTTGTTTTAGCGGCCGGTAAAATAGCTCCCTGATTCTCATAACCTTTTCCATTAGGAACTAAACTTTCCATATTAAAGCTTTCCGAATGGCTCGCATAGAAAGACAGATCGTCATTAGGGCTATACACTAATCCATAAGTCGGGCTCTGACCAGTGCTAGACTGTACATCTGTTACCTCTTCGTTCTTATTGTAAGTAAAAGTCTTGGAATGATTACTTACATAGCCAAGCAGAACATTTAACTTGCCATATTCAATATTATCATTGACCGCCCAGGACCATCTTCTTGATGTGCTCCCCAATGCCCCCCAACGAACCTTATCCGCATTATAATTTACGAATTCACCATGCGGTACGCCTGTATAAATGTTGCCATTAGCGGTCTGGAATAGCTGGTTATCCTTATCAATCTTATCAAGACATCTATAAGAGTCATACCAATTCTTGTCTACCGAAACCACTAAATTATGCTTTACCTTGCCGGTATATTCGATTCCTTTAAATCCCAATTGCCCATAATAACCGGTAATTGGAAAATTCTGCACCCAGTTATCTGCCTTAAACTCTCCATTTTTGTTGATAATGAAATATTTACTACTTTTTGAATTTACATTATTAAACAAGTCATATCTGTTATATCCAGCATTAACGAAGAATTTCCAATTATCGGTCATTTTCTGTTCATGATTCAGTGTGACAGCCCAATCATCATATTCAAAAACTTGCCCGTCAAAGCTAAGATTTTTAGAGGCATCAGGAGCTTTCAAAACGCTTTTTAATGTTTTGAAATCATTTCCAGAAAAGCCAAACCATCTCTGTCCATTTTCCTGCTTAGAGTAAAAATAGCCCATAAACAAATTCGTATAACTATTATCTGTCTTTCTATCGATATTCACAGAAACATCACGATTGGTCAACTTTTCATTATTGATTGAAGTCTCTCCGGAAATGTTTTCTGCATTTACGCGAATGCCCCATTCTTTATTCTGTCCGAACCGACGACTTACATCTATATGCTCACCAAACAGGTTCTTTCCGCTAAAAGTAAAAGACGCATTCGTAATATCTTCTGCTCCAGCTCTCTTGCTAACCAAATTGACAATACCGCCAGCAGACTCGCTTGCTGTTGTCCCAGTAATTCCCTGATTTGGACCCGCTGCCACTTCTACTCGTTCAATAAAATTTGACGGGGTATTCGCCTGTTTAAACATTCCTGGAATTCCATTCAAATACATCTGGTATCCATTAATATTTAAACCACGAACAGAAAAATCATTATACATGGTGCAGCCACTAGTTCTAACAGATGGCATATTAATAATAACACCATTTATAGGTTGACTGGGATCACCATAGTCCTGGATCGTTTTTTCTGTAAAAGAAACCTGGGTAAATGGCGTTTTTAATGTATTGGTAACACCAAGGTACCCCAAATTAGCTCCATCAGAAATATAGCCACCTGCTAAATCTTGTGGCATTTCGCCAATGCTGACTCCATGATTTTTGTTTCCCCAAACAATCACTTCATCCATTACGGAAGATGTACTATTAGCTGCGTCAGCCTGCCATCCCCCCCGAAAATTGTCAACATGGCAGCAGCCATCAATGCGCAATAACTTTTTTTCTTCATTAAAATACTCCTCTTCTGTAAATAATACATACATATAATTCCAGTATTCCTCTTAGCTTCTTTTGCAGAAGAACACAAAGAATCCAAATCTTTTTTTAAAACTCTTCTTCACTAATTACCACTACAATTCAATAAATATCAATCCGATCCTAAAATTGATTTATTGCAACTGTATTAATTATATCATCTATGATTTTTAATTCAAGATACGTGTGTTCTTATTTCTTGCGCTTATTTGCTAATATTTTCTCAAAGATTTCTTTCCATTACTTTTAACGCATCCAAAGTTTTAACTCAACTATTATACGCGAATGTTAACGGAAGCAAATAGACTCGTCGATTTTTGACTGCTGGCAAACTATTATAAATGCGATTCTGCATAAATTCATTCTTTACGCAGATATCTGAATTACTTTTGTAAATTAGAAAAATCACATCGGGTTGAGACGCCATAATTTCCTCCATTGATGGACGATTTCCTAAATCAATCACTTCCCCACCCATTTTTTTGTACCATATCCCCTGGCAGTCTATCTTTTCCATAAGAAGCAATCACATGAGGCATTAAATCCCAAAATGAGAATTCTAGGCTTCTGCCTATTTGCATACCGTTTTTGTTGATTATGAACAAAATGCTCAATCTTTTTTACCATATCATCTGCCTGACAAACATTATTTAATAATTTTCCTATATCTTCTATATATTTACATTCGCCCTCAACGCACTCATTTACTTTCCCTTGTTCATCATACTGAATAGACATATAGCAGAGAACCCCTCTGCTTGACCAAAATTCAGTTGTACCCAAAGACCAAATACTAGTAGTTGCAAATGATGAATGACACCTCGGAATCAAATCTGGCTGGAACATCAAGGCTGATGCTTTATCTATACCGAATAACCCAAAATAAGGGACTTTTTTGAGCAGTGCTTACTGCTGTTTTTGCGACTCTGCTGTAATAGAGATAAATCCCCCAACCGTTGCCACGATGTTTTCTTCTTTTCCGAAAGCTACCACGCTTTCGATATTATTCTGATGGTATGCAATAATACGCTTTGACTCTGAATGAATAATCACCTTGCTCCTTTCTCTTTGCGTATTATAGCTCTCTACCACTGCCTGCCATGCGTATTCATCATCGGCCTTTTTGCATAAGGTTTCATTTCCAAATACGCCAAAAACAGCCGATCAAAGGCGCCTCCCTGTACATTTAATAGTTCCTTTAAATATCTTCGATTGTGTCACATATTTTATTTTCCAATTGTACATACACTTTCCCCTGTTTAATATTAACACGAGTATTAACCCCATAAATAGCTTTTATATTTTCTTCAGTCAAAGCAACAACAGCCGAATCATCTTTCCAAATTCGACCATTCTTCAGCATTATAATACGATCACAAAATAACCCCGCTAAACTTAAATCATGAATAGTCATAACAACAATAATCTTCCTCTCACAAATCAGCCGTTTAATCAAATTCAACATATTCAGGGAATTCTTTATATCTAAGCTACTTGTTGGTTCATCCATCAATATCACTTTAGGCATCCCAGCCAAAGCACGAGCGACAAACACTCTTTGGCGTTCCCCACCAGATAATTTCCTTACATCTTTTTCCTGATAAGCAGAAAGATTCGTTTCTTCAATTGCACGCCGTGCTGCCTCATAGTCTTTAGAACAGTAGCAATAGGAACTGTAGGGAATACGCCCCATTAAAACGAAATCCATCACACTGACAGAAAACCGTATATATGTGTTTTGAGGTACATAGGCAATACTTTGTGCGAGCTCTTTCAATGAATAGCAAGTAATATCTCGCTGATCAAAATAGATTTTCCCTTCTTCAACTTTGCAAATCCCATTGAGGCACTTCAAAAGTGTACTTTTCCCAATACCATTTGGGCCTAAGAGCCCAACAAGACATGGCTCATGTAACTCAAAATTAATTGCCTGAAGTATATTCTTATTTCCTTTATATCTGAAACTTATATTTTTGGCTTCGATTCTGCTCAAAACTATTTTCTCCTTGATGAATGAACCAGATGTACGAATAAGGGTACCCCTACAAAGGAAATTATAATTCCTACAGGGACTGTAACAGGATATAATACATATTTCCCAATAACCTCCGAGTATAACATAAGCAATGCGCCAATAACTGCAGCCATGGGTAAAAATACCCTATGTGTATTTCCAACAACCAGTCTTGCCATATGTGGTGCAATCAAGCCAACAAACCCAATAACGCCAGTAAAACTTATAATAGTTGCCGTCAGTAAAATAGCTATTCCGCCAATAATGACTCGTAAACGCTCAGGATTAACGCCTAAACTGATTGTCATTTCATCATCATTGTTTGCAATTACATCTAAATATAAATTAAGCCAGGCAAAAACAGCGCTAGAAAAAAGGACTATTACAACTGATATAGCTAAAGTCTCCCATGTAGTTCGGTTAAACGATCCAAATGACCATTGAATAATTTCACCCAATTTATATTCATCGGCAAGAAACTGTACTGTAGCACTCATAGCACTAAATAAATAATTCATCGATATGCCTATGAGAACTAAACGTGATGAGCTCATCCCAAAGCCAATAGAACTGCTATATACCAATATGGCACAAGCGCCTGCTGCCACAAAAGCTCCTAAAACAGTTCCAAACATACCATGAAGCCATGCGTCCCCAAATACAATGCAAATTGAAGCGCCAAAAGCAGCAGCAGAGGATACGCCAAGAGTAAACGGACTGACTAAATCATTGTGCGTTATAGATTGCATGACGCTTCCGGCTATAGCCAATGCTATACCAGAAATAACTGCGCTGAGCATCGCTGGCATGCGCATATAGCAAATGATTTTTTCGGGCGCAGTTAAAGTTTCTCCACTGATAAATCTATATATGATATTTGGAAGATCCGTGATTTTAATAACAGATGATATTGTCAAGAAAACAGCTAAAGACACAATAATACATATTACTGCCATCAGAGTAAAAAGAATCGCTCGTCGCTTTGTATTACCATATTTATCTTTCATAGCTACTCCTCAAAAGAAAATGCAGGGCAAGTATGGCCTTCTACATAATCTAACCCCTGATACTTGGTTACCCACGTTTTAAAAATTTCCTCTGGATGCAGTTCTGACAACTGATCAGGATACAAAAACTTGGCGATATACATGGTTCCTACCAACTTTGCTGCTCCTCCATGAACATAGTGTGATAGCAGTAAAACATGATTATTCTTCACTGCATCGATTTCATCCCACCCAGGGCGACTACGAATTTCATTCATAATTCTCTGCATATCCTCACTTGTTGGAGGTAAGTAGGACGAATAAACCTTCGTTTCAGACACTTTTACAATATACTCAGGGTTTCGGTTAACCACTTCTTCTAAATTTATTTTTGTTGCTTTAGCATCTTTAAACAAATTATCTCCTCCTGCATACTCAACCATCTTGTAAAAATAGTCTCCTGGTACTGTCGTATTTCCTGGATTGCGGTACTCAAAATACACTCTTTTCTTCTCAATGTTTTCCAGCCTTTGTTCAATGTAATCTAACTTGGACTGGAAATAGCTGCAAAGCTCTTCTGCTCTTGACTGCTTACCAAAAACAACGCCAAGCATCCTAACACTATTAAAAAACTGATCTGTATAATAGGAATTACAAACAATAACTTTAATTCCAAAAGGTTCCAATTTCTTTTGCGCTACGTCCCAATCGCCATTGCCTGTCAAAATGAGAACCTGAGGATTTAATTCAATTATTTTTTCATAATTCAACTCTCTCTGGTTTTTGCCAATAACTTCATTTTCTGTAAATCGATTCTTAAAGCCGGCTTGATCTTGGTAAATATTATAATCCACTCCTTTTATAGCATCACTAGCTCCTATCGCGGTAATCAGTTCAACATTATATGCATTCGCGACCGCCGCACTTGTAACTGGCACAGGAATGCGAACAGAACGACCTATACTATCTGTAATTTCAATCGTCTTCGCATCAGCATTGGAAGATGATACCGTAATATTTTTTCCACAACCAGCGACAAAAAGAATAATTAAGCAAAATGCAATTACATTCCGTAATAATGTCATCTCTAATCTCCGCCTTTCCAATTAGTGCAACCCTAGTAATTATTAAGCAAATAAATAAGCAGGCTCTTATTATCATTATACACTACATTCATCAAAACTTAAATATTTATCTAAGGAAACGCTGATTAAATAGTTTTTGCGTTAATTCTCAAAGTAAGTGCCGGATTATCGGTAAAAATAGCACTTACATGTGGAACCACCTTTTGCTAGACTTTAGATAGAGAAATCTTGCGCGTAAAATCTCATAGTGACTGCAAGTCTAACTAGACCTTGAGTCACTATGAGATTTTACGCTCGGCAAATATATAGGTTATCAAACTATATTTGCACCACTCCGCTAAACGCAAAAAGGACTGTCTCCTTACGGAGGCAGTCCTTCTTAATACAGATAATAAAATATTAATACAGCTTTGCACCGGCCGGGATATGACGATCGACCATGAGGAGATGCAGCTTTTCTTCGCCCTCTTCCTGATGGATGGCCGAGAGGAGCATGCCGCAAGAGTCGATCCCCATCATCTTCCGTGGCGGAAGGTTTGTGATCGCGATCAGTGTCTTGCCGACCAGTTCTTCCGGTTCATAGTAAGCATGAATGCCAGAGAGAATGATACGATCTGTGCCTGTGCCATCATCCAAAACGAACTTGAGGAGCTTCTTGCTCTTCGGCACAGCGCTGCATTCCTTGACCTTGACGGCACGGAAGTCAGACTTGCTGAAGGTATCGAAGTCTACGAAATCCTGGAAGAGAGGTTCGATCTCTACCTTGGAGAAGTCAATGGCTTCTTCAGCCTCTTCCATATCAGCCGCTGCGGCTTCCGCCTCTTTAGCGACCTTCTTCTCGAGCGCCGTTTCCGGTTTCATCGCCGGGAAGAGGAGAATGTCGCGAATGCTTGCGGAATTCGTCATCAGCATGAAGAGACGGTCAAGACCAATCCCGAGGCCGCCGGTCGGAGGCATGCCATATTCGAGAGCCGTCAGGAAATCTTCATCGATCGGATGCGCTTCATCATCACCGTGCTTTCTTTCCTCGACCTGCATCTCGAAACGCTGTCTCTGGTCGATCGGGTCGTTCAATTCCGAGAAGCCGTTTGCGAGTTCGCGGCCATAGATGTAGGACTCGAAGCGGATGGTGTAGCGCGGGTCAGCCGGGTCCAGCTTGGAGAGCGGGGAGACTTCGATCGGGTGATGGGTGATGTGAACCGGCTGGATCAGGTGTTCTTCGACATAGGCATCGAAGCATTCTGCCAGGATCTTGCCAAAGCCGTCAAATTCACTGTATTCTACATGCAGACGGTCAGCGATAGCGCGTGCATCTTCGATGGTCTTGCATGCATCGAAATCTTCATGGGTTGGCGTATATTTCTTCACAGCTTCTGCCATGGTGAGTCTTGGCCACGGAGCCTTGACATCGATTTCCGTATCCTCGTACTTGAACTTGGTCGTACCGTAAGCAGCCATCGCGCAGGCTTCTACGATCTGTTCCGTCTGGTTGATGACGTCTTCGATATCCCCATAAGCCTGGTATGTTTCGATCGCGGTGAATTCCGGATTGTGGCGGGTATCCATGCCTTCATTTCTGAAGTTTCTCGTGATCTCGAAAATTCTTTCATAACCGCCGACGAGCAGTCTCTTGAGGTAAAGCTCCGGCGCGATACGCAGATACATGGTCATATCGAGAGCATTGAAATGGGTGGTGAATGGCTTCGCATTCGCACCGCCATACAGCGGCTGGAGGACCGGGGTCTCGACTTCGAGGAAGCCGTGGTCCGTATACCACTGTCGAATGGCGCGCATCATAGCCGCACGCTTGATGAAAGTATCTTTGACTTCCGGATTGACCATGAGGTCAAGGTATCTCTGGCGATAGCGCTGTTCCTTGTCGGTGAGACCATGCCATTTTTCCGGCAGTGGACGAAGCGACTTGGACAGCATCGTGAAATGCAGGACGCGAACAGTGAGCTCACCGGTGTGGGTCTTGAAAACGACACCTTCGACACCAAGGATATCACCGAGATCGACGAGTTTAAAGAGAGCCCATTCATTTTCCGGCAGCTCATCTTTTCTGAAATAGAGCTGGATATCGCCGCTCTGGTCACGCAGGACACAGAATGCGGTCTTGCCCTGTCCGCGGCGGATCATGATACGGCCAGCGAGGCGGACATGCGTTTCATTCTTTTCGAGCTCCTCAGCCTGCTGTCTGATGTCAGATGCATGGTGATCGTAGTCAAACTTCTGACCATATGGTTCTACGCCGAGCGCACGGATCTTCTCCAGCTTTTCACGACGGATCAGCATCTGGTCATTCAGCTTTGGCCCGTTATTCTGATTCATTTTCTCTGTCATTTTTACCCTCATTTTATAAATAGCACAAAAAGGGTCCAGAGTCCCGTGCACCGAGAGAGGGCAGGCACTTTTGAAAAAGCCCGTCCTGCCTCCGTACCTTGAATCCTGAACCCTGCATCGCCAGATCATGGCGGATTGTGCAGGATGAAAAATCATTTTAATTATCTTTGATCTCGATGACTTTGTACTTCAGTACAGCGGTCGGAGCATCCGCTTCGACGATATCGCCCGCTTTCGCGCCGACAAGGGCACGGCCGACCGGAGATTCATTGGAAATCAGTCCCTCGAAAGGATTAGACTCGGTGGAGCCGACGATGGTGACGGTTTCCTGCACATGCTCTTCCATATCTTCGATAACGACGGTAGAACCGACATCTACACGGTTCTTCGTTCCCTTTTCAATGACCTGTGCGGTACGGATCTGCTGTTCAAGCTGCTGGATGCGGCCTTCGAGGAACGCCTGTGCATTCTTCGCTTCATCGTATTCGGAGTTTTCCGAAAGGTCGCCCATGGCAATGGCTTCTTTCAGACGCTGCGCGACTTCCGCACGTTTGACACTGCGGAGTTCGTCGAGCTCCTTCTGCATATTTTCAAGGCCTTCTTTGGTGACCAGGGTACGCTGCATTTCTGCCATGACAATTTGCCTCTTTTCTGAATAATTTTATTCCTTATATGGGATATCCCATGGGAAGTCATATTTAATAGTATATAGCATGTACAAATGGGGTGTCAAATGGGAAAGCAGGGATTAGGAATTTCAAGCAACTGGTGACTTCAATGCCACTTTCGAGCATCCCCCTATTTATACTCTTTATACCTTTGAGAGCGTCTGATTTTTACGCGCCGCACCACCATTTCGCATTTCTCATTCAAGCGAGGCTTTCAAATGTAAGCAAAAAGAAGCACGCCTTAGGGAAACACTGAAAATGACATTATAGATTTCTTCTTTACCATGGGTAATAAAATATATTTATTCTCACTTACAAAGGTTATATTCTCATGTAGATTGTCGTTTTTGCCTCTGTGAGGCGTTGTGGGGCAATTTCACCCCATTTCAGGCACTCAGGGGATAAACAGCAAAAAGAACCCAAAAGATGCAAACGCATAGAATTGCATATTCTTAACATGAATATGCATAATATTCACAAATCAATTTCTGCTGGAAACCCCAGAAGGGCGATAAAAAGGGCAGTTTGAGGTTTTATGAAATTTTGGTAGGAAAAATCATGATACATTCTGATTTATCATTCCAATCCATGTCAATCCGTAATAGCTGCCATTTTCTTCTGTTTTTCTCTTTTTTCCTTTGAAGTCCTCAAAAGTTCATAGGAGTTGCTCTGAAAAAAATATCAAATTTTTTCAAAAAAAGTCTTGTCATATGGGTTCGATTATGATATATTGCAGTAAATAAAAATTCACGCGCCCTGCTTCGGCAGTTGAGCTGCGAATCGGTCACTCTGTGATCGGTAGGTTTTCTTTATGCCCTGTTTCTTTCACCGTTATCGAAAGCAAATGGGGCTCGTGCATGCCTTGATGATTTCAGACTGCATCATCCGGAGACATCCGGGACAACATTTTTCCCCCCTCATGACAATGTCATGAGTTGGATTAAGAAAGAAGGGAACAAACCTTGTCTAAGAGCAAAAAAATGGGAGTAGTACAGCTCACAACAGTCACAGCCATCAACATGATGGGTTCCGGTATTATTCTTCTGCCAGCGACACTGGCTGAAGTCGGGACAGTTTCTATTTTCGCATGGATCCTCGCCTCGATCGGCGCGACCATCCTCGCGTATGCGTTTGCCAAGTGCGGCATGTTCACAAAGAAGGTCGGCGGCATGGGCGGCTATGCAGAGTATCGCTTTGGCCGATCGGGAAATTTCGTCTCTAACTTCTGCTATACGATTTCCCTCATCATTGCGAATGTCGCTATCGCAAGCGGCGTCGTCAGCTACGGCTCATATGTCTTCGGCTTTGACCTTTCGCCGGTCGAAGTCTGCCTCGCTACCATTGCTACTCTCCTTCTTGCAGCGACCATCAGTCTGGTCGGCCCGAAGAAATTTGGCAAATTCACCTCTCTGGGTGTCATCTGCGTCGTGACTCCGGTCATCGGCCTCCTGCTTGCCGGCGGTTTCTTCTTCGATGCAAACATCTACAGAGAAGCCTGGAATCCGTCCGATATGCCATTCTATGCGGCAATGAAAGACTCCATCGCTGTCATTATCTGGGCTTTCCTGGGTCTTGAAACTGCCTGTGCAAACTCTGACACGGTAGAAAATCCGGAAAAGAACGTGCCGATCGCAGTCCTCGCCGGGACGCTTCTCGCCGGTGCCTGCTACACTACCTCGACGGCTATCATCGGCGGACTCGTTCCTTACCAGCAGCTCATGGTCTCCGGTGCGCCCTTTGGCCTTGCGTATGCCTCCATGTTTGGCGACACGGTCGGCCACATCGTTTCCTGCATGCTCGTCTGCTCCTGCTTCGTCTCTCTGACCGCATGGCAGTTCACTGTATCGGAAGTCGCTCGTGAAGCCTCCAGCATCGGCCTTTTCCCGCGCTTCCTCTCCAAGGTCAACAAATTCCGTTCGCCTTATGTAGCGATCGCCTGCCTCTTCGGCATCCAGCTCTGCATGACCCTCGCTACCATCAGCCCGACCCTCCTGAAGCAGTTCAACATCCTGATCAACCTCGCGGTCATGATCAACCTCATCCCTTATCTTCTCGCGATGGGTGCTGTCTCTGATCTGCAGAAAGCGGAAGGCGTACCGATGGAAAAAGCAAAGATCGCCAACATCGCTGCTATCATCGGCGGCATCTACAGTGTATATGCGGTTTACGGCTGCGGCTGGACCGTCATTCTGGAAGGTGCCTTCGTCACTGCTATGGGTTACGTGATCTACGCGATCGTTTCGCCAAAGCTCCGTTACAGCACAGCACAGATCTCCACCTTTCCACCGATGGAAAAGAAATAAATAAGATAAAAAAACTCCCGACAAAATCGGGAGTTTTTTATTGCCAGATGCAGAGTGAGCCCAAGGGGCGGATCGTTCCTTTGATTCCGTTTGAAAGCTCTGCTCAAATGAGGAATGAGGGATGAGGGATGAAGGTGGCGGCTTCGCCGTGAGTATATATGTGTCGATGCCCGAAGGCTTCTTGATAACAGGCTTCCTGTTTTAGCTCTTTCTAACATCGTCCGATGAGCCGCGAATAACAAAGATTTCTCGCTTCGCTCGAAATGACAATACGAGAGAGTCAGATGTCTCCCAGTCACCAGTCATTGGTCCCCAATAGTTTCGTTTCTATTTCTTCCATGGCCTTCCTGACAAAGGAAAGCATATCCGGATCCAGCGGATAACGGATGACGCAGCCGGGCGAGAGAATGACACGGCGGCCGCCCGTCTCTCTAAGTGTCTCATAGATCTGGTGCTCGATCTCATTTTTATGTCCGTCGGTGATATCCATGCGTTCAAGGCCGGCCATGATGCACTTGCCTGTCATGACCTGCGCCTCGTGGATGCCCGGCAGAGATTCCCATGCATGCCAGTTGAAAATCTGAACGGGGTATTTCCGAAGCAGAGGGAACATAATGTGCTTTCCGTGGGCATGCAGTACATTGCACCAGCCCTGCGAAGCGGAAAGGACGGCGACATCATAGGGCATGCCGTACTCTTTGTAGAAATCCTCCTTCATCAGATCGTAGGAGGAGAGCTGCGTCGCAAAGAAAATGCCGTCCGCGCCCAGCTCGATGACGCGCTGGACGAGGGCGCAGGTGGTCTCTGTGATGGCAGTGAGGGCTGCCTTCACCTGTTCTCCATGGCAGGAAGCGATGTGCTCCATCAGCTGCGGGCACAGTTTGTTTGCCGTAGTCAGCGGACTGAAGACGGTGAAAATGACAGGCACTTCGCCATTGGTTTTCTTCAGCAGGCGCTTCAGATAGTCCTGCTCCCGAGCGAGCGCCCCCTCATGCAGTGAGACAGGCTTGACTTTCAGCCAGTCTTCCGGCGTATGGACCGGAGTGGAAATGATTTTCGCCACGCCGCCTCTCTCAATGTCTGCATAATCGACTGTCACGCCGAAGTCTTCGACGCTGTACATCCCATTATTCATCGTCTTCAAGATATCGACGTCATAGGTCTTATAGAACTCATAGGTGTGTTCCGCATTCGCCACCGGATCGAGATCGATCGTCGGCAGATGAGACCACAGCGAGTACGGTACACGGTCTACGGCATCACCGCGAATGGCAGCAGCGATGCGCTCTGCCTTCGTCATAGGGGCAGTTTTTACCCTCTTCATAGAAAAGCTCCTTTCTGAAATGCGCCTCGTTTTTCCTATTATACTATAAATGATGTAGCGGTTTAAGGGTTGGCTCGTGAGCCGTGCCTTCCTTTGTTTGCGTTTGAAAGCTCTGCTTGAAATAGGAATGAAGGCGGCGGCTGTGCCGCAAATATGTATAGGGCAATACACAAAAGCAGTATTCAAGTCTCCAGTCACTTGTCACTCCAATCCCTACTCCCTAATCCCTAGCCGTTCACCCGTCCCTTATCCCGCTTTGCCACTTCAAGGCTCGGGAAAGCAGGATCGCCCCTTCTTCCATCTATCAATCCGATGCTGTTTATCTATGAATGATTCTTTCTGACTTATCATATATCCCCAATGTTTATCTTTCTTATGCTCGATAGTTTGTTGCTATTTCAAGTGCTTCGAATAAGCAGTTGCAACAGGGAATAGAAAGGTAAGTAAAATTTCCCTCTCAATTCTTAAACTTTAGTGCATGAGAAGAAAGATTGATTGATAATTTCCATATGCGAGAGTATAATACTTATAAGTAGTATTCGATTTTTTGTTTTGGCTATCAATCAAATTGGGGGATCTCCATGAAACTCACATTGCTCGCCCTGAGCTATTTCCAAAAAACAGCAGAGCTGCAGCACCTGACGCGCGCAGCAGAAGCCCTTCACATTTCCCAGCCGTCCCTGTCCCATACCATCAAGGTGCTTGAGACAGAGCTCGGCGTGCCGCTCTTTTCCAGAAGCGGTCGAAACATCGTCCTTACAAGGTATGGCGAGATCCTGCTCCGCCATACGAACCGCATCATGCAGGAACTGCACGGCGCGCAGAAGGAGCTGGCGGATACCAAGGAAGCACAGAAGCTCACCGTCACCATCTCCCTCTTCGCAGCTTCTATGATCATCCCAGCTTTCCTCACCCGTTTCCGTCAGGAGCATCCGGATATCCGTTTCGAGATCCTGCAGCAGCATAATAAGCCGGGCCAGCAGAACCAGAACCATGTGGATCTCTTCCTGTCCTCCTCCATCAATCCGATCGAGAATGACCACTCTGTGACGCTCCTCAAAGAGGACATCATGCTGGCTATGCCTGACACGGATCCGCATGCCAGAAAATCGTCTGTAAATCTGGATGAATTTGAGAAAGCAGGATTCATTTCTCTGGAAGCCGGTTCTTCCCTTCGTACCATCACAGACTTCTATTGCCGCATGGCGGGATTCGTGCCGCACGTGGTACTCGAGAGTGATAGCCCGATGACAGTGCGTGAATTCATCCGCGCCGGCCTCGGTGTATCCTTCGCGCCGCGCATCACATGGCACGGTGTCGGCGGTGACCATGTCGCGCTGGTACCGATCTCCTCTCCGAGCTGCTCGCGCTACATCAGCCTTTCGTGGAAAAAGGGCGAAAAGCTCTCTCCCCCGGCGGATATGCTGAAGCGCTATATCATCGAGAATTTCTCTGACTTCGCCAGAGAGTATGCGGGACTTCCGCCGGAGCGGTAATGCATTTTCGGTTCTTCGCATTTCTCCGCTTAAATTTGGTGACTGGGGATTAGGGACGCAAAGTGACTAGTGACTTGTGTCTAGTGCCTGAAATGCCGCCTTCGGGCATCGCCACCATCTATACTCCGCTGAACCTCTTTCGCACGCAATTAAAGAACGCCCCGCCCCTGAAGCTACCTCACAAGCAAAAAGCCCATCAAATGATGGGCTTTTTGCTTGTGAAATTGTCTATACCAGGCGGGAACGCCGTGGTTACATCAAGTGGGTAATGCTATTAAGTTAAGCAGCAGAACGTTCTTGGCTCCCCATCGGGGGAGCTCCCCGATGGGGAGAGGGGGCTGCGCAGCGGTATTGCATGAAAGTGTTGAAATATCGATAGCATCGGACTATTCAACATAGCACGCTATACCGCTAGCATGCCCCTATTGCCTTCGGCACTTCCCCCGAAGGGGGGAAGCAAATCATTACGGCGCTAACAATTTCCTTAACTTAACAACATTAATCAAGTGGGGGCTGTCCGCCTGAAGCATCACTATCCCGATCACCCGAGAAATGCCATCTCCTGTTTCCAGGCGTCCATAGTTTCCTTCATGGAAGCGATGGCTTTTTCTGCGTGTGTCTGCTGACGTTCTACGGACTTCGGCCCTGTGCCGCCGTAGCTTTCACGGTTCTTCACGCAGTTTTCGATAGACAGGGCTTCTTTGATATCTTCTTCAAAGAGCGGGCTCATGGCTTTGAATTCCTCCATGGAGAGATCGAGGAGCACTTTGTGGTGCTCGATGCAGTAGTAGACAGCATTTCCGACGACAGCATGCGCCTGACGGAAAGGCAGGCCTTTCTTTGCAAGGTAGTCGGCCATGTCGGTCGCATTCGAGAAGTCGCTCTCCAAGACCGCACGGGTGTGCTCGCCATTGACAGTCATGGTGGAGATCATGCCGGCATAGATGTCAAGGGCGAAGTACAGGGTATCCAGAGCATCGAAGACGCCTTCCTTATCTTCCTGCATGTCCTTGTCATAGGCCAGCGGCAAACCTTTCATAACGGTCAGAAGACCGATGAGGTGTCCATAGACGCGGCCGGTTTTGCCGCGAATGAGCTCGCACATATCCGGATTCTTCTTCTGCGGCATGATAGAGCTGCCGGTGGAGTAGCCGTCATCCAGCTCGATGAACTGGAATTCGCTGGTCGACCAGTAGATGAATTCTTCCGACAGGCGGGATAGGTGCATCGCACAGATCGAAGCGAAGGAGAGGAACTGGAGAAGGTAGTCGCGATCCGAGACCGCATCGAGGCTGTTTCCATAGACAGAAGCAAAGTGAAGGTCATTCGCTTCTTCCTCGGGATGGGTCGGGTACGTGGTTCCGGCGAGGGCGCACGCGCCGATCGGCGACATGTCACACATGTCATAGCAGTCTTCGAGCCGCTTGAAGTCACGCTCAAGCATCGCAAAGTAAGCGAGCATATGGTGAGCGAAGAGGACTGGCTGCGCGCGCTGCATATGGGTGTAGCCCGGCAGGATGACGTCCTGATACTTCTTGGAAGCAGCGAGGAGGGCTTCTAAGACGGCGATGAGCTTTTCAGACAGGCGCGCGATATTTCTCTTCATGTACATATGGAGATCCAGCGCGCACTGGTCATTGCGGCTTCTCGCCGTGTGGAGGCGGGCGCCGGCATCACCGATCTCCTCGGTGAGACGCTTTTCGATATTCATATGAATATCTTCGAGTTCGACAGAGAAAGGGAATGTCCCTTCATCGATCTCTTTTTTGATAGAGAGAAGACCCTTGGTGATCTTTTCCTGATCTTCTTTGGAAATGATCCCATGAGCCGCCAGCATTTTGGCATGGGCGATAGAGCCGGCGATGTCCTCACGATACATGCGGCAGTCATAGGAAATGGATGCATTGAAATCCAGTGCATTCTTTTCCTCTGCCTTCGTGAAGCGTCCGCCCCACATCATATCACTCATTTTGCATTCTTCTCCTTCATGAGGGCACGGATGGTGAGCGGCAGGCCGAAGAGGTTGATGAAGCCTTCTGCATCTGCCTGATTGTATACATCATCTTCACCGAAGGTGACGAATTCTTCATTATACAGGGAGTACGGGCTTTCTGCGCCATTGGACATGATATTGCCCTTGTAGAGGCGAAGGGTGACTTTGCCGGTAACGGTTTCAGAGGTCTTGTCAGCGAAGGCCTGCAGTGCTTCGCGCAGCGGTGCGAACCACATCCCGTCATATACGAGTTCCGAGTATTTTACAGCAGCGATTTCTTTGAAATGGAAGGTCGCGCGGTCAAGGCAGAGGCGTTCCAGTTCGGTGTGTGCGTAGAAGAGGATGGAGCCGCATGGGTTTTCATAGACGCCGCGGGACTTCATGCCGACGAGGCGGTTTTCTACGAGATCATCGATGCCGATGCCGTTACGTGCGCCGATGGCGTTCAGGGTATTCACGAGCTCTACGCCGTCCATCTTCTTGCCATTGACAGCGGTCGGGATGCCTTTTTCAAAATCAATGGTGACGATCTCCGGCTTATCCGGAGCTTCTTCCGGATCGCAGGTGACGAGGTACATATCCTTGTGCGGCGCATTTGCCGGATTTTCCAGATCATCGCCTTCATGGGACAGATGCCACATGTTCCAGTCCATGGAGTATGGGTATTTCTGTGCAGCCTTTTCTTCATCAGTCTGCTTTTCATCATACTTGTCGATCGGCACACCATGTGCTTCTGCATAAGCCATTTCATCTTCACGGGACTTCATATCCCAGATACGCCATGGAGCGATGATTTTCATGTGCGGAGCCAGTGCTTTGATGGTGAGTTCGAAACGAACCTGGTCATTGCCTTTGCCGGTCGCACCGTGGCAGATGGCATCAGCGCCATATTTCTTTGCCATGTCGACGAGGCATTTGCCGATCAGCGGACGAGCGAAAGAGGTACCGAGCAGATACTTGCCTTCATAACGGCCATCTGCCTGAAGGACTTTGTATGCATATTCTTCAATAAATTCTTTGCGAACATCCAGAGTTTCTGCATATTCAGCACCGGATGCGAGTGCCTTCTTGTGGATGGCATTGAAGTCTTCCGGCTGTCCCAGATTCACGGTGCAGGCAATGACTTCGCAGCCATAGTTTTCTTTCAGCCATGGAATAATAACGGAGGTATCCAGACCACCGGAATATGCAAGAACTACTTTCTTTACGCTTTTAATATCTGTCATGATAATGCCGCCTTTCCAATATAATATAGACAATTTCATCAGCCCTTTCACATGGGCTTGTTTGACGATGTGATAATTATACGGCGTTGTGCATAAAATTGCAATAGCTTTTCCAAAATTTTTTCAATAAAAAACGTGAGAGGCTTTGGCTCTCACGTTTTGGGATGTCATGATGTTTATGGTCAATGGCAGCGGTCTGCTTCTTAGAGGCTTAGCCATTCGCAGTCCTCAGGCACTATTTCTGATGCACACTGCTAAGAATCACTCCGATGATCTCGCTGCATTCATCCTCGATCTGCAGCATGAAGGAGTACAGTTCTTTGATGTCCTTTTTCTTCAGCCCGAGAGACAAGAGGATGAGGGAGGCAAGCTCTCTTCGAAGCACACGGATAGGACCGGTGCGGTCAAAGTCGAAGGCTTCCATATAGCCGAGCATGGCGCCTTTGGAAAGGAGCATGCGTGCATAATATTCATCCGGCTTCAGATAGCCCATACAGTCTGCCTCTGCGAGGTAGTGATCTGCGAGATCCAGATGCGTATGGAGCAGGGCTTCAAAAAGCTTTGGCTCCGTATAGGCCTCATAGTAGAGTTCACGGAAAACAGATTCCTTCTCGATCGCATACAGCTCGACCGCCAAGATCGCTGCATAGTGATATTCCAGCGGTTTATCAGAAAAGCGCTTCTCCACTTCCTCCACGATCACCTGGCAAAGCTCATTCGTAATCGCTGAGAAAACAGCGTCTTTATTATCAAACAGATTGTAGATGCTGCCCGAGGTGATCCCGGACTCCTGTACAATCTGGCGAATGGTTGTCTTTTTATACCCCTGTTCCAAAAAAAGTCTTTTAGCGGTGTTAAGAATATTCGCACGAACACCCACCATACGTTCAGCTCTTGTTGCTGCTGGTGCCATGATTATGTCCCCTTTTCATGAACAATGAGGCCAAACTCAGAATGGCCCCGGAAACTCAAAATCAACTCTTCCCCAAATAAGAATATACTTTTTCAAGAGTATCTGGTTAATTATAAAATATAATAAAACGAATTGTCAATTTAACAAATAAGGAAATCTATCCAATGGGCCTGTTTTTCTACAAAAAGATCAGAAACCCATTCTTCCAGATGCATTCACCGAGCCGCTTTCCTCTTGATTTGTCAGAACAGCTTTCCCTGCAGGGCACGGAAGGTGGATATCCCCCGATTCCAAGCCGGTCATCCATCCAAAAAGCGCAATAGAAAAAGAGCGGGAAATTAGGGGAGACCCGCTCTTTTCTGCCTGCGCTCTTATGAAGGCGATGGGATGTCATCGGGGCTATGGGGAAAGCGGGAAACCGTGGTATAGGGGTATACCGCGGCGGGATGACTCGCCAGTCACGCGAAACGCAGGCAATGGTTTGCTTTAAGGCACAGACAATACACTCATGCTCTTAAAACATGCTTTTATTATAAATCATGTTTCATACTTGTCAAGTATCTTTCCTTACTTTTACGCCAAATGACAGGAAAAGATAGACATTTCTCATAAAGACCCATCAGAAATGCTTCGTCCAGCCGATGAGATCGCCTTTGCCTGCAGGACCAGAGAAAGGGACAGTCCCCCAGAGACCTCTTTCCGTCTCGTCTCGCCCCAAAGCACATACTCATCATGCATGCAAAAACAAATTCTGCGATTTTATCAGTGTTTCCCTAACCAAGTTCAGAAATTGCCCCATCGCAATACCAGCCGCCAGTCACTCGTCACCAGTTACTACCTTGGGAAATTCCTGATTGATGACCTCCGCCATCATGCGCTTCATATTCCAGTCGCCGTGAATGCCGTCCAGCGCGAGCCAAGTGGGCAGCTCTTCCATCTCTTCAAAGGGCGCGGCGGTATCGATATGGACCTCACCGCGGATGAAAGCATTCACCTCATCGAAAGAATCTTTCCATTCCTCATAGGTCGGCTCATCAAAAGCCTTCTGGATGTTTTCGGTATTGATCGGCGGCAGCGTCATCAGGATGGGCGTGATACCATGCTCGCGGCACTTTCTCTGGATCTCCTTCAGGTCGGAGATCACATCCGCTGCCGGGACACCGGCGCGAAGGCTGTTCGTCCCGCCCAAGATGAGCAGGTAGGCCGGCGAAAAAGGAAGCACGTCCTTCTCGAAGCGCATGACCATCGCCTCACTCGTATCCCCGCTTTGGGAAAGATTGATCGAAGGGAAGTCCAGATACGACTCATAGCTGTAGGCGAGGTCGGCAGGCCCGAAAGAGAGATGACCGCCGCCGTGAGAAATGCTGTCGCCATAGACAGCCGCCTTCCAATGCTTCACCGGATTTTTGATCTCCTGCGGCAGGCTCCACTCACCCACGGGCTTCCCCGTACTGTCCATTCCCCTGACGCGCCAGTAGTACGTCCCCGTCCGCGGCGCGTCATCATAGAGATCCGTGAGCTCGGTCGTATTCGCATAGATGCGATGGACGGAGGGCGAGAAGCCGTGGAGGTTTTCCGGATACTTCGACGTGACTTCGACCTCATAGCGCGTAGCATTCGGATTTCCGGTGTAGGCATAGACAGGATAGAGAAGGACGCTGCCATTTCCCTTGCCATAGGGATTGTGCGGAATGGGCGCATTGCGCTCCGTCTTGAAAAGTGCGCTCTCCACATCTGCCGGCTGCGAATAGGAACCGATCGGATGCCCATCCAGATCGTACGCCCGTACACGATAAAAAAGAGGCTTCTCTGCCTGCAATTGCTTCATGTCCAGCATGAGGCTATTCGTGTATACCTGGGTATTCCTGTAAATCGCATTGGCTATCGGAGTATCCGCTCTGAGGTCTTTGGGGATCTCTTTGAAAATCTCCACCTCGCTTCTGACGGCATTCAGATTCTGCGGCCATGTAAGGCAGCCGTATGGCCCTTTCTCCTCTTTTATCACCTGCGCGGCGCGGACTTCAGTGCAGTGAAAATACAAGGATCCCGCGGTCATGGTAAGCGGCAGCACCGCAAGCACAAGTCCTGCAGCAAGCCGCCTTTTCCATTGGGTTGTCATAGTTCATGTGCCTCCCTTCGTTTCTTCTGTCATTAGTATAGGCAGAATGTTGCTACATAGCAAATACTTATGGATTATGAATTTGGATAGTGAAAAGGCATGAAAAAACGTTTAATGGGTTCAAGGTTCGGGGTTCAGGTTGATGGGTTCAACAGGGTGGTGCGATGCATAAAAATAATAAACGCAGCGAATGATTTGAAAATATCGTAAGAGGGGTTTCCCTTTAGAGAAGTAATGCTATTAAGATAAGCAGCAGAACGTTCTTGGCTCCCCATCGGGGGAGCTGCCCGAAGGACTTGTGCAAGCGAACTGGATTTTTAGGAGCGAAGCGACGCGAAAATCCAGTGAGACGCCATGAACCCGACAACCACAAAAGACGTGCTCACGCACGTCTCTTTCGTTAAAAGCTGTATGTTCCCTTATAAATCAGGTCTTTGATGAAATTCGGAAGAGCAAAGCAGCTTTTCTGGATATTTTTATTGTAGTACTTCATCGGCTGCGGGCCGTCTTCACGGACCTTGGCTGTGAGCGGGTCATATTTCTTCGAACCGATCATGAAGGAGTGCATGCACTCCGGGTAAATCGGCACGTGCGAAAAATACATGCGGACGATGGGGAATACGTCACGCATCGCCTCAAAGACATCGTGGACGGTCTTCTGCTGGACGATCGGGGACTCGGTCTGCTGGACGATGAGCCCATCTTCCCTAAGAGCCGCCTTGGCGCTTTTGTAGAATTCTCTCGTGAAAAGGCCTTCGCCCGGCCCGATGGGGTCAGAGCAGTCGATGATGATGACATCGTAGAAATCCTTCACGGCAGCCGCAAAAGCGATGCCATCCCCCACATGGACATGAAGTTTCTTCGGTGGATCCAGGAGAACTTTGGAAATCGTCGGGAAATATTCCTTCGAAAGCTCGATGACGCGGCCATCGATGTCGCAGAGATCCACCTGCTTCACACACTCGTGGCGGCAGACTTCGCGCGCGACACCACCGTCTCCCCCGCCAATGATGAGCACACGCTCCGGATGGGGATGCATCATGAGCGGGACATGCGCGATCATTTCATGGTATGTCCACTCATCCTTGACGGAAGTCTGGAAAACACCGTCTAAGATGAGAAGGCGTCCATACTGCTCCGTCTCGACGATTTCAATGTGCTGAAAGGGGGTCTGCTCTTCATGCAGTCTTTTGGTGATCGCAAGGGTGAGTCCCAGATGGTCATTGGCCCACTCAGTCACGGTCTGTTTCGTTTCCATAGGCTTAGTTCTCTTCTTTCGGAGCCACTGTCTTAGCCGCCTCATCGAAAAGATTTCCGCCGGCAGGCGCAGGAGCGGCTTCCTGTGCTTCTACAGCCGGCGCTTCTTCTTCTACCGGAGAAGAAGACTCCGCCTCAGCGGCCGGTTCAGAAACTGCAGGCTGCGCAGCCTGCACCGCCTGCGGCGCACGAGCGGCTTTGGCTGCTTCGATCAGCGCCAGCGCAGATTTGAAATTTGACAAGAGCTTTTCGATATACAGATTCATATCACCTTCTGCCTTCAGAAGATCTGCATTCATCTTGCGGCGAGCCGCTTCAGCATCGGATACGATCTTCTGCGCTTCGCTCTGGGCTTCCTGAATGGAAAGCTCGGCTTCCTTGTGTGCATTCTTCTTCACATTATCCGCGGTTTCCTGCGCCATGACCAGCGTGTGGGACATGGTCGACTCCATCTTTTCGTAGTTGCGGAGCTTCGTGCGGATGGTGTCCATTTCTTCTTCCATCACACGGTGTTCGCGGTAAATCTTCTCATAGTCACTCGCCAGCTCTTCCAGAAAGGCATTCACTTCATCCTTCGAATAGCCGCGGATCTGACCGGAAAATGTTTTATTATGAATATCCATCGGTGTGATCATATTGTATGCTCCTTTAATGATATTCTTACTTATGAGTTCAAGGGTTCAGGATTAGCCCCTCGGGCGTGCCGTCCCATGATTACGTGTGAAAGAGGTTCAGCGGGTTCTATAGGTTCAAGAGTTTCAAAGGGGTTGGTGCGGCGCATAACAATCAGAAGCACCGCGGAGGTTTGAAATTAGCGATTTTCCCGTATCGCAAACCTAATCCCTAGCCACTAATCCCTGCTTTCAAACTTCAAGGCTATGGTATTCACGAAAGATGAGAAATCTATGAACCTGTCGAACCTACAGAACCCATTGAACCTATTAACCTGAACCCCGAACCCTTACTTATATCTATCAATCAACAATCCCGTCCGGCCTTTTCGGCTCGTGCCGGTTTCCTCTTTGATCTCGATACGGCCGCGCCCGCGGATGCTGATGATGTCGCCAGCTTTCACCGTCTGGGACGCACTCTTGGCAGGCTGCCAGTTCACTTCCGTGCGCCCGTCATCGACAGCCTGCACCATCTTGGAGCGGGAAATGCCAAAGCCCGCTGCCCCGACGGCATCCAGACGAAGAGAGGCCACTGTCGCGCGAACTTCCTTGGCCGTTTTCTTCGGGGGCTCGATCTCCTCCATCGGGATCTCTTTGACCGTGACCGGGACCATAGCAACTTTATGGAAATTGTCTCTGATCCACCCAGCCATGGTACTGTCTGCTACGATCTGGCAGCCGGCTCCCTGCATGAGGATGTCGCCCAGAACGGCACGATCGATCCCGAGACCCATCAGCGAGCCTAAGACATCCCGATGCCCAATCAGGCGGTAACGGTCATCCCAAGTGACAGAGAGGAGTGTCATGCCAAAGTCGATGGGGCCGTCATAGTCGTCTCTGGAAAAGGCGATGCGCACGCGCTCTGCCTCATGATAGCCGCCTTCACTTTTCACCGTGACCGTCTTCATATGTGTTGCGATAGTCTGCCCGATCTGCGCGGCAAAAGGCGACATGAAAGGTCCGACAGCAAATGGCCGTCCGCGGTCGACAGCATCAGCCAGATCCAAGAGACGGATCGCCATGTCTTTGGCATCGTCACTGGTGGCTGCAAAATAACGAATAATTTTTTCTCTATCTTTCATCTATTGGTTCCTTGGAAAATTGGTGCCTAGTGACTAGTGACTAGTGACTGGGGACTAGTGACTAGTATTGCGATTTGTCAACTTCCGGACTTAGTTAGAAGTTAGAAGTTAGAAGCGCTGGAAGGGGCACACAATTCATATAGTGTCCCAATCCCCCTCATTATATAATAGTTTGTTCATCATTTATATAAAACGCTGCGGCGCTTCCTAATTTTATTCGCCGTACCTTCACTCCTAACTTTAATCAGTGTTTCCTTAAGTCGCTAGTCACGAGTCACCAGTCACTTTGTACCCCTAATCCCTAGCTACTCATTTCTAATTATTTCCCCGCCATCTGATCCGATTTGGCAAGGCAGGCTTCTACGCCATCCATGAGCGCCGCACGGATGCCCGCGCGCTCCATGGCATGGATCCCCGCGATGGTGGTACCGCCCGGGCTGGTGACCTGGTCACGCAGCTCCGCCGGGTGTTTCCCTGTTTCTAAGACCATCTTGGCTGCGCCATACAGCGTCTGGGCAGCGGCTTCGATGGCGAGTTTTCTCGGAAGACCGATCAGGACGCCGGCATCTGCCAGCGCATCGATGATGACAAAGGCATATCCCGGGCCTGCCCCGGAGAGCGCACCGAGCTCATCGAGCTGGCGCTCCGTCACGACGGCTTCCTTTCCCAGCGCGCGGAAAATATCCTCCGCCGCAGCGATGAATTCTTCCGAAGCCAGCGTCCCCGGAGCGATCGCTGCCATGCCTTCTCCGACCGAAGCCGGGGTATTCGGCATGACACGGATGACCTCTGTCCCCTTCGGGAGAGCCTTTTCCAGTGTCTCGATCGTGACAGCAGCTGCAATAGAAAGAACCCGGCGGGGCGCATGCCGGGACAATTCTTCCAGCACAGAAGGAACCACGTTCGGCTTCACGGCCACAATGACCAGATCCGCCTCACCGGCTTCGCCCCCCTCTTTGGAGACACAGACTCCATATCGTGCTGCTTTTTCTTCCGAAGCCTCGACGGAATGCTCCTTGACGAAGACCTCTTCTTTTTTCCATAAACCTTTAGCAAGGCAACCGGAGAGGATCGCTCCTCCCATCGCCCCGCATCCGATGATCAGTATCTTTTTCATAGGTTCGGTCCTTTCCAGGCAGGAATGCCTTGGAAATCAGTCAGCCGATCCTTATCGAGCCGTACACTCTCCGGCAGGCAGATAAGGACATCATCATTCAAAAGCTCGATGCTTCCGTGGGCCAGATACACAGCCCCGCTCATGAAATCAACAAACCGGCTGGCTGTCTCATCATCCACACTGTCATTCAAAACGACAATGACGGCGAGCCCTTTTTCCAGAGCATCCACCCCATGCCGTGCATCCGCATACATGCCGGGTACCATGATCACCAGTTCCAGCGGACGGAGACTTCGGGCCGGCAGCGCGCCTGCCTCCGGAAGTGCCTCCCTCTCCTCTGTCGGTGTCTCATAGACATCCTCGTCCTGGTCTCTGAACTGTTTTTTCAGCCAGTCCAGACCCCCTTCCCAGAAAGACATCAAGCCTCTGGAGCCGAGGGTCCCTGCGGCTGCTGGGCATTCCACTGCGGTGCACCGGCAGGTGCGGCTGCCTCTTGACCCGCATAGGCAGCGAAATTCTCACGGGAAACGCTCATATTATTCGGCGCGCAGAGATAAATGCTTTCAGAAATCTGGTCGATGCGGC
>OLOW01000121.1_pt1 | contig 43409 bp, 28 predicted proteins | sample 1672801 | NCBI WGS metagenome assembly OLOW01 (sample SAMEA3136725, study PRJEB25190) | human gut metagenome | biome: human gut; feature: human-associated habitat; material: faeces | place: Austria | collected 2013 | reverse complement strand
TGCTGCGGGGCAGAGTATCACTCTATGAGAAGGACGGGCAGTACCAGTTTTACGCCGAGCAGATGTTCCCCGTAGGCGCGGGGGCGCTGGCGTTGCAATTTGAGCGCATTAAGGAAAAGCTGAACGCCGAAGGGCTGTTTGATGTTTCTCGCAAAAAGCCGCTGCCGAAATACCCTAAAAATATAGCGGTAGTAACATCCGATACGGGCGCCGCCGTAAAAGATATTTTGAGCATTTTAAAGCGGCGCTACCCTGTGGCGCGGGTTATAATGTGCCCCGTTACCGTGCAGGGGGAGACCGCCGTGCCGCAAATGCTTTCGACCCTTGATAGGCTTTACAGGCTGAACGCTGCCGATATTATAATAATTGGCAGGGGCGGCGGCTCGGCAGAGGACTTGTGGGAGTTCAACAGCGAAACGCTTGCGCGGAAAATAGCCGCGTCCCCCGTACCCGTAATATCTGCTGTGGGGCACGAGACTGATTTTACCATTTGTGATTTCGTGGCGGATATGCGCGCGCCCACACCGTCAGCCGCGGCGGAGCTTGCCGTGCCCGATAAATCGGAGCTTGAAAGCCGCTTTGCAAGGTTTGAGTCTTTATTAAAATCCGCTTTGACCGCGAAATATGAGCGTGCTTCAGCGCGGCTTGCGGGGGTTTTATCCTCCCGATTCTTCAAAAGCCCGGAAACGGCTATAACGGAGCGCCGCGCCGAGCGGGCGGACAAGGCGGCTGATAAGCTTTTATCGGCGTACTCAGCCTTGCTTTCCGAAAAAGGCGGCTGTCTTGCGGAATTTGCCGCGCGGCTTGATACGTTAAGCCCGCTTAAAACCCTTGCGCTCGGGTACGCAGTGGCGATAAAATCCGGCGAAACGGTGCGAAAAGCCGAAGAACTGAATGCCGGAGACAGTATAACCCTTAAATTTACCGACGGTAACGTTAAATGCAAAGTAACCGAAAAGGAGCAGACAGTATGAGCCGAAACGCGGATTTTGAAAAATCAATTTCGGAGCTTGAAAATATAGTGGCGCAGCTTGAAAGCGGAGATATAACGCTTGACGAGTCAATAAAGCTTTTTGAGCGCGGAACAAAGCTTACAAACGATTGCAGAAAAACGCTTGAAACCGCGAAACAGAAAATAATAACCCTGACCGAGGCGGAGGAAGAAAATGAGCAAGAGCTATGAACGTTTTTTACCCGATATAGAAAAAAAGCTTGAAAGCAGTATTACCGCTGATAATTCGGCGGCGCAGGCTATGAAATACAGTCTTTTATCGGGCGGAAAGCGCATAAGACCCATTTTACTGCTTGAATTTTACGCGCTTTGCGGCGGTAAAGGCGATAGCGCGCTGAATTTTGCCGCCGCGCTTGAAATGATACATACCTACTCGCTGATACACGATGATTTGCCATGTATGGATAATGACGATATGCGCCGCGGCAGACCCTCATGCCACAAGGCGTTCGGGGAAGACACCGCGCTGCTTGCGGGCGACGCACTGCTTACCTTGGCCTTTAAAACGGCGGCTGAAACCGACGGTATACCGGCGGACAGAGTGTTAAAAGCCATAGCAGTGCTTGCCGAAAATGCGGGAATAAGCGGTATGGTAGGCGGTCAGGTTGAAGACCTTGCTTTCGAAAAAAGCGGAGCGACTATTGAGCAGCTTCGCGGAATGTACCTTAAAAAAACCTCCTGCCTTTTATCGGCGGGGGCGGTTTGCGGCAGTATTTTAGCGGGGGCGGACGAGGAAGAATTAAAGTATGCCGCCGAGTACGCCGAAAAGCTGGGGCTTGCTTTTCAGATAATCGACGATATTTTAGACTGCACATCCGATGAGAAGACTCTCGGCAAACCGATAGGCAGCGACGAAAAGAACGGAAAAACCACCTATGTGACTCTGCTCGGAATTGACGGCGCTAAGGCAGAGGCTGAGCGGCTATCAAACGAGGCGCTTACGGCGCTTTGCAAAATAAAGGGCGATAACGCCGCTTTGCGCGAGCTTACCGCCGACCTGCTTGACAGAAAGTTTTAAAAGGAATGTTATAATAATTGGAGTACAAGCTATTAAGCAAAATAAAATCGCCTGATGATGTCAAAAAACTTAATTATGACGAAATATCGCTGCTTTGTCAGGAAATACGCGATTGCATAGTATCCACCGTTTCAAAAAACGGCGGGCACTTAGCGTCTAACCTCGGCGCGGTGGAGCTGACGGTTGCTTTGCACAGGAGCTTTTCTTCACCCGAGGACGCGCTTATTTTCGACGTCGGTCACCAATCCTACACTCATAAACTTTTAACGGGCAGGTTTGATAAATTTTCTACCATACGCACCGAAAACGGGCTTTCGGGCTATATGCGCCCCGATGAAAGCGAGCACGACCCCTTTATAACGGGGCACAGCAGTAATTCCATATCAGCCGCTTACGGCATTTACCGCGCTAAAAAGCTGAAAGGCGAAAACGGCACGGCGGTCGCAATTATAGGTGACGGCGCTATGACGGGCGGTATGGCGTATGAGGCGCTTAATAACGCGGGCTCGGGCAGGAGCAATTTTATTGTGGTGCTTAACGATAATAAAATGTCCATTTCCCGCAATGTGGGGGCGCTTGCGCGCAGCCTTACAAAAATGCGCAACAAGCCGCATCATCCCGGATCTCCGGCGGGTCCGCCGGATCAAAGGTGGGGCTGGACACCATGCACAGCACGTCGCCGGTGCGGTAGTTGTACACCGCCACGGCCCCCTTCCGGCCGTTCAGGGCCTCCAGGGCCGCAGCGTTCAGCTCTGCGTCAATGGTCAGATATACCTTGTGTCCTCCGGCGGAGGTACCCGTCAGCGGGTCAAAGCCCACCAGGCGCCGCCGCATAGCCGCCTTGGCAGAGGTGGAAATGTTGTCGTCCCGGTCGCCCACCACATGGAGCGTCGCCCGGCGAATGACGCCGTCCTCTGCCCAGCTGCCGGAGGCCCCGTCATACAAAAGCACCCCGTTGCGGTCCAGCACCTGACCCAGGGCCAGCCGCCCATTCCGATAGGCATGGTCATTGGCGGAGAAGGCGGCCCACTGTCCGCCCTGCACCACATACCGCACGCAGAACAGCACCACTCCCGCCGCCAGCACCGCCACCAGCGCCGCCAGCAGCATGGACCGCAGCTTTACCTGTTTCAAGACCGCCCCTCCTTCCCGAATATCTCGTCCACCGGGATCTCCGGCATATCCTCAAAAAACCCCTCCCGCTTCGGGGCGGGCTTCTCCGGCTTGTCCTCCGGTGACCTCTCCTCCGGCGGACGGCGCACGTCGGCGGCCTTCAGATAGGCCAGCAGCCCCCAGCAGGACAGCATGCTGGACCCGCCCATGGACACAAAGGGAAACGTAACGCCGGTCAGGGGCAGAATGTCCACCGCACCCAGCACGTTCAGGGTGGTCTGGAAGATCAGCATGGACGCCGCGGCGCAGGCGGCGATGGCATAGAAGCCGGACCGGGCACTGTCGCCGGACCGCAGGGCAAACACCGCCAGGGCCATCACCGCCCCCACGCACACCAGGGCCAGCAGCAGCCCGAACTCCTCGCTTACCACGCCGAATACCAGGTCCGTGTTGGCCGCCCCCACATATTTCAGCCACGCATCCTCCGGCCCCGTGCCGAACAGTCCCCCGGAGGCGGCGGCGGACATGGTGCGGCTCTGCTGATAGCCGGTGGTCTGGGTAAATTCCCAGGCGTGCCGCCAGACGGTGAACCGCTGGGCCACATACGGCTTGAAGTGCAGCACCAGGCCCCCGGCGAAGCCCGCCGCCGCCGTCATCATCACGATGGAGGCCAGGTCACCGGTCCGCAGAAAGGCGATGCACAGGAATGCCACAAAGAATACCAGCGCCGTGCCGAAATCGCTCATCAGCGCCAGGCATCCCACGCAATAGGCGGAGAACAGCACCGTGAAGATCAGGTTCCGCTTGGCAAACAGCCGGTCCAGGGTGGCGGCCCCCGCCAGGATAAACGCCAGCTTCACCAGCTCCGACGGCTGGAAGGAGATGGGTCCCACGGAGATCCAGTTTTTGGCTCCGAAGATCCGCTCGCCCATCACCACGTTGAAGGCCAGCAGCGCCGCCGCCAGTCCCGCCGCCGGCCACCGCAGCTTCACCGCCAGCTGCAGCCGCCCCAGCAGCCACACCAGCACGCAGTAGATGCCCATGCCCAGGGCCACCGCCGCCAGCTGCTTGTACAAAGCGCCCGGGTCCCAGGCGGCGGTGATGGCAAAGCCCACCGTGGCCAGCAGCAGCGCCAGGGTCTCCAGGTCAAACTGCCGCCGGTGCAGCCTCCGGCTGACGCCGTACAGCACCCATCCCAGGCCGCACAGGCCGAAAAAGCCCGCGCTGACGGGATAGATGTTCTCCGCTCCGAAGCCCGGGGCAAACTGCCCCCACAGCAGCAGCTGGATAAACGTCAGCAGCCACAGACTGCCCACGGGGCTGGGCCGCTTTTTAGGCTGCCCGGTGTGCTGGGGCTGCTCCGACGGGAAGAAGAACAGCTCCACCCCGCCCAGGGCGATGGAGTCCCCGGGGTTCAGACTGGCAGGCACCAGCGTCCGCTTTCCGTTCAGCAGCACCCCGCTGCTGCGGTTGATGGGGTCGACCCGCCATATCCCGCCGTCGTCCCGCTGCAAAATGGCGTGTGTCCGGGACACGGAGGGAAAATTCACCCGGATATCCGCCCGCCGGGCCCGGCCGATGACGTTCTCCCAGTGATACAGCTCGTACCGCGCGCCGTTGGACAGGGTCACAAAGCCCCAGCTCTCCCGGTCCCGGCCCCGGAACAGGGACTTGCAGCACCGCACCAGCAGCCACACCGCCAGCCCGGCGGTCACGCCCCGGAACAGCCACAGGATCACCGGCAGCGCCGGGGAAATATATTGTTGCAGAAATGCCGTCATAGTTTACGCTCCACTTCGGTCCGTTGTCTTTCGCGTCATGTCTATCATACCATTTTTGTCCGGAAAAGCAACCTTGTTTAAGGATTATTTAACCACAGCCGCCGCATTCTGTGGTATAATCAGCCTGACTATAAGGGAGGAGTGGTTCTCATGACCATCCAAAAACGATTGGCCCGGTCCAACATCGCCATGCTGACGATCCCCCTGATAACGGCGGCGGTTCTCGGCGTGGCCATCGGCGAGCTGGTCTACCGCCCGGGCATGGGGGCATGGGACCGTCTGGCGGCACTCCGGCGCGCCAGACAGACGCGGCCCTGACCATGCTTCGGCTATCCGGCAAGCAAAAACCTCCGGCCAGGCCGGAGGTTTTTGCTTGCTCGTTTTATTTACTTACAGCAGGATGTCTGTCAGGTCGTCGAACACCTGGGACTTGGTGACCACCACCACATGGTCCCCCTCCTGGATGGTGGTGAGACCGCCGGGGATGATGATCTTGTTTTCCCGGGCAATGGCCGCCAGCAGCACGCCCTTTTTCAGGGTCAGATCCTTCAGGGGCTTGTCCAGCACCGACCGGCTGGAGGCCGTGGCGGTAAATTCCAACGCCTCCACGGAGCCGTCCAGCATTTTGTAAAGGCTCTCCACGGTGCTGCCCTGGGAGTTGGCCAGGGCCCGGACATAGCGGGTGATCTGGTTGGAGGTCAGGTCCTTGGGGCTGATGATGCTGCCCAGCTTCGTCTCCTGCACCAGGTCCATGTAGTTGGGACGGGTCATCTTGGTCAGCACCTTGGGCACCCCGGCCCGCTGGGCCGTCAGCGCCATCAGCAGGTTCTCCTCGTCCCGGTCCGTCAGCGCCACAAAGGCGTCGGTCTCGAAAATGTTCTCGCTTTCGATCAGGTCGGCGTCGGTGCCGTCGCCCTCGATGATCATGGCCCCGGGCAGCTCGGCGGACAGACGCAGGCACTTGTCGTGCTTCATCTCCACGATCCGGACCTTGGTATTGCTGCGGGCCAGCTCCCAGGTCAGGTACATGGTGATGCGGCTGCCGCCCAGGATGGACACGTTCTTCACCTTCTGCAGGGTGCGTCCGATGCCCCGCAGCATCTTCTGCAGCTCCGCCTTGGTGCCCACCATGTACAGCTTGTCCCCGCTGCGGGGCACAAAGGAGCCGTCTGGGATGATGATGTCGTCCCCCCGGTGAGCGGCGCAGATCAGCACCTCCGCCAGGCGGTTGCGATGGAAATCGTTCAGGGACACCCCCGCCAGGGAGTCCTCCTCCGTCACCCGGAAGCCGATCATGTCGATGCGCCCTCCAGCGAAGGGCTCCACCGAGAAGGCCGCCGGGAAGCTCAGGATCCGGGCGATCTCCCGGGCCGCTCCCAGGTCGGGATTGATGAGCATATCCAGGCCGATCTCCCGCTTCAGCATCCCGGCGTCCCGGCGGTACTCCGGGTTCCGGACCCGGGCGATGGTGTGCTGTGCCCCCAGCTTTTTGGCGATCAGGCAGCACACCAGGTTCGTCTCGTCCAGATTGGTGACGGCGATGACCAGGTCCGCGCCGCGGACCCCCGCCGCGTCCAGCACGCTGATGCTGGCGCCGTTGCCCTCCACGCACATCACGTCCAGGGTGCTGTCGGCCCGGTGCAGGGCCGCGGCGTCGTCGTCCACGATGGTGATGTCGTGATCCTCCACCGCCAGCTGCCGGGCAATGGCATAGCCCACCTTGCCGTTGCCCACAATGATGATCTTCATGCTTGCTCCTCTCCGCTGCTCTCCGGCAGCCGACTGCGCCTACGGCGCAGTATCACGGCGCTGTACTCCGCGCCCATAATCAGCACCGTGCCGCTCATATAGAGCCACAGCAGCACCACCACAATCGTGGCAATGGAGCCGTACAGCACGGAATAATTGGCAAAATTCTCCACATAATACGAAAAGGCCAGGGACAGGACCATCCACGCCGCCAGGGAGATGCCCACCCCGGGAGCCACTTCCTTCAAAGGCCGCCGCTGCCCCCGTGCCAGCATATACAGCACCGTCAGCATCAGGAACATCACCACGCCCAGAACGATAAACCGCAGATAGCTCCACAGGTCGATGAACCCCGCCGGCAGCTCGATGAGGCCGGAGAGAAACTCCAGCGCCCGGCGGCCCACCGTGACCAGCAGCAGCGTCAGTCCGATGGTCAGGATCAGCCACACGGTGAACAGCAGGATCCCCAGCTGATTGACCAGCATTTTCCGGGGCGGACCCAGGCCGAAGGCCTTGCGCAGGGAGTGCAGCAGACAGCTGGTGGCCCGCATGGGGAACCAGACGGAGAAAATCAGGCTGAACCACAGCAGCTGGCGGCTGGCGTTGGCGGACACATATTCAAGATACGACTCCAGCACCGACATCACGTCCGCCGGAACGATCTGGGACAGCATCTGGGTCACGCTGTCCACGTCCAGCTTCAGGATGCCCAGCAGGGTGCTGATGAACACCAGCAGCGGAAACAGCGCAAACAGCAGATAATAGGTCAGGGCCGCGCTGTCCCGGCCCACGTCATGCAGATAATACCGGCGCACCAGCTGCACCGTGATTTGCCCCGCAGCCGTCCGGGGCGACCACTTTTTCTTCACAGGAGCCCTCCCCCCTATCCTGTACAGTGTATCACACAGGTGCCCAAATGAAAAGAGGAAATTGCCCCCATACGGATTTATTTATAGCGGCAGATTGTAAAAAAATTATTATTTTTCACGTTTCCCTATTGCGATTTCTCGTACGGCTTGTTATAATTAGTTTATCCGAAAGCAAAGCTGCTTCTGGAATCTACAGTAAAGAGGGTCGAATTATGGACAAACTTACCAACATCGTACGGGACGAAATTTCCCGCCAGTACAAGAGCGTCCGGCAGTTTGCTTTTGCAGTTGGCATTCCTCTGTCCACCATCAACAGCGCACTGCACAACGGCATCGGCGGTTCTTCGTTTGACACGGTGGTCCAGATTTGCCGCACACTGGGCATCTGCGCCCTGGGCGAGGAGAACATCCACCTGACGGAGGACACCCAGCGGATCCTGGACCAGTACGCCAAGCTGGACGACTATGGCCGCCACACCATCGCCTCCGTGATACAGGTGGAGTATGACCGCTGCACCAAGACGTTTGAGGATGGCTCCGACCTGCGGGGCGGCTATTCCAGCGTCAATCTGTCTGCCCCCGTTGCCAACGACGAGCCCGTTTCCATGAACGTGCTGGCTAGCCGCGAGGACTGAGTGGATCCCCATAATTGCATAAAATGAGAGCTTCCGGCCGCGCCGGGAGCTCTTATTTTATGCGTTTCATCCAAAAATTTACCTGATTTTTGGCGGGCACGCAGCAAAAAGCGGTTGATATTTCGCAGTGTGCCTGTTATAATAGAGTGTAATTAGCGGAACAGCGGCGCATTATCGTGTAAAATTGCCCGCAGCCGCTCTATCCTTTCAGATGGGAGAAAGATGCATGAAAGTGATCCAAAAATCCGGCGCCTGGCTGTGGGCGCTGCTGGCGGCCCTCCTGCTGACGGTGCTGCTGACAGCCACGGCCTTCGCCGGAGACAACGATTTCCGCTGCTGGACCGTGGATGCCCGGCAGTGGACCAACCAGGGCTGCCGGTCCGAGCAGGACGGGGTGTGGTACCTGTTCCTGCCCAGGGACGAAAGCCCGGCGGACACGGTCCTGTCCTTCAGCGGCAGGGTAACGGCGGCCTCCGCCGGCGCCCTGGACCGGGAGGGCGGCACCCTGACCGGGGCCTTCGCCGACCGTGACCGGGTGACCCTGACCCTGGAGGGCGGCAGAACCGAGACGGTGTGCCTGCGGCAGAGCAGTCTGCCCAGCCTGCGGCTGACCCTCAACGGTACCACCCTGGACCAGATCCACCAGGACAAGGACGTGAAGTATCCCGGCAACGACCTGGTGCTGACGGACGGGGACGACGTCCTCACCGGCGCCGTGGAGATCAAGGGCCGGGGCAACTCCACCTGGCGGGAATACGCCAAAAAGCCCTACCAGATCAAGTTCAGCAAAAAGACCTCCGTGCTGGGTATGCCCGCCGCCAAGAAGTGGATTCTGCTGGCCAACGCCTCCGACGACAGCATGATCCGCACCCGGCTGGTGTATGACGCGGCGGAGCAGATGGGCTTTCCCTTCGTGACGGAATATCAATATGTGGACCTGTGGATAGACGGCCAGTACCTGGGCGTGTACCTGCTGGGCGAAAAGGCCGAGATCGGCAAGGGCCGCCTGAACCTGCAGGACCCCGCCGGGGCCATGTTCGAGCTGGACAACGGCTTCGCCACGGACGAGGACCACTATTTCTTCGAGGGTCGGCTGAACAGCTACTTCGCCCTGAAGGAGATCGTGGAGGAGGACGACGAACACATTCAGCAGGCCATGACCAATTTCCAGACGGCCATGACCCGCCTGACCACGGCGCTGACCTCCCAGGGCTGGGAAAATCTGTCCCTGAGCCAGCTCAATGAAATGATCGACGTGGACTCCCTGGCCCGCTACTATCTGATGAACGAGTACGTTCTCAACGGCGAGTCCTTCTTCACCAGCTTCTTCTGGTATCAGGACGGCGCGTCCGACGTGCTCCATGTGGGCCCCCTGTGGGACTTTGATACCTGCATGGGCAACAAGAACGAAAAGGTCACCGACTACAACGCCAGCAGCACCTCTGTGCTGATGAAGAAGATGCTGAACATCCCGGCGTTTTATCAGCGGGTGCAGGAGCTGTACACCCGGTATAAGCCGGTGCTCACCGGCATGGCCGGTCAGGTGGACGGTCTGCGGGACGAGATCGGCGTCTCCGCCGACCTGAATTACCTGCGCTGGAGCACCCTGGGCGCCGCCAATCCCAAGCCCGGCGGCACCCCCTTCGCCCCCACCTATGACGAGGCCCTCAGCCGGGTGCGCACCTGGCTCGCCGGCCGGGCCAATGCCTTTACCCCCACCGTGCGTCCCCAGCAGCTGGGGTACTACTTCAACGCCAGCCGCACGGTGATGTACCTGACCTACTCCGCTCCCAGCCAGACCTCCCTGCGCTTCGCCGTCTGGGGCCAGCAGGACGGCCAGAACGACCTGCACTGGTATCAGGCCAAGCAGCAGAATGGCCGCTGGGTGGCCGAGGTGCCCCTGACCAACCACCAGGAAACCGGCACCTATATGGTCCATGTCTACAATCAGAACGGCCTGCCCCAGGGTCTGCTGGACCACGGCACCGTGGTGGTGGACAACCTGGTGCAGCCGGAAAAGCCCGCCCTGAAGGCGGCCCTGTCCGCTGACGGACGGTATCTGAACCTGACCCTCACCGGCGGCAGCGACCTGACCCAGGTTTGGTTCCCCACCTGGAGCGAGAAGAACGGCCAGGATGACCTCCAGTGGTACGAGGCCAAGAAGCAGGCCGACGGCTCCTGGACCTATTCCGTGGCCCTGTCCCGCCACAACACCACCGGCACCTATTTCATCCACGCCTACGGCAACAACAAGAAGAACCTGGTGGCCCACACCACCGCCTATGTGGAGAAGATCCCCGGGCCGGAGATGAAGGCCGCCCTGTCCGCCGACGGGCGCTATCTGGACGTGACCCTGACGGGCCGCGGCGACCTGACCCAGGTCTGGTTCCCCACCTGGAGCCAGGTCAACGGCCAGGACGACCTGCGCTGGCATGAGGCCGCCAGGCAGACCGACGGCTCCTGGACCTGCCGCATCGCCCTGTCGGACCACTCCGGCACCGGCGTCTACTTCATCCACGCTTACGGCAACAACAAGAAGAATCTGGTGGCCCACACCACCGTTACCGTACCTCAGGCTTCCCAGCCTTCCCAGCCCGAACAGCCCCCCCAGCCGGTCCGCTCCGGCATGCAGGCGGTGCTGTCCGCCGATGGGCGGTACCTGGATGTGACCCTGGCGGGCCGCAGCGACCTGACGAAGGTCTGGTTCCCCACCTGGAGCTCCGTGAACGGCCAGGACGATCTGCGCTGGTACGAGGCCACCAAGCAGCCGGACGGCTCCTGGACCTGCCGGGTGCCTCTGGCCAACCACAAGAGCGCGGGAGGCTTCTTCCTCCACGCCTACGGCAACAACAAGAAGAACCTGGTGGCCCACACCACCGCCTCCGTGTCCCAGGTGGTGTCCCCCCAGGTATGGACCCGCCTCCACGACGGCGGCCGCTATATGACCGTGACCCTGACGGGCCGCAGCGATCTGACGAAGGTCTGGTTCCCCACCTGGGGCGCAGCCAACGGCCAGGACGACCTGCAGTGGTACCAGGCGGTCAGGCAGTCCAACGGCGACTGGTCCTATACCGTGAACCTGTCCCAGCACCGGGACAAGGGCACTTACTTCATCCATGTCTACGGCAATACCAGACAGAACCTGGTGGCCCACACCACCGCCTATGTAAGCTGAAAGGAGGGACCGCACCCCGGAGAGATCACCCCGATCAAGTGTTGGAAATCAAACTGTAACGGAGGAAAAAGATGAAAAGAGCACTATCACTGCTTCTGGCGCTGCTGATGGCCGCCAGCCTGGTCATGCCCCAGGCCTGGGCCGCCGGGCTCCAGGAGCCGGAGCCGGATGCTGTCGTCCAGCAGACCCAGCCCGACACCGCCGAACCCGATGCCCAGCTGCCCCAGGCGGATACCCTGGCCGGCAACGCCGCGGGGCTCACCCCCATTACCCGCACCAAGAATGCCGTGGCCAGCGGCGTGACCCTGGAAAAGGTGGTCATGCGCAACGTCAACGGCAGCCAGGTGGTGGGCTACCTTTCGGAGATCGACCTGTCCAAGGACGTGACCCTGAAGGCCAGCTACACCGGATATTACTATGACGGCAGCACCGCCGCCCAGCGCAAGGCCATGGTGGACGGCGGAAAGCTGAAATGGGAGATGTCCCAGACCACCGCCCAGGCCGCTGCCTACGGACGGGCCTCGGATACCGAGGGCCGCGTGGTCCTGGCCACCAACGCCGACTACTACAATATGCAGACCGGCGCCCCCACCGGCTATCTGATCATGGAGGGCAACCTGGTGAAAACCGGCGCCGAGCCCTTCTTCGCCATTCTGAAGGACGGCTCCGCCGTCATTCGTCCCGCCGGCAGCGATACCTCCGACGTGGTGGAGGCCGTTTCCGGCCCCTATATGCTGGTGGAAAACGGCCAGATCGTCCCCGGCCTGGACCAGGGCGACCGCATGCCCCGCAACAGCGTGGGCATCCGTGCCGACGGCTCCGTGGTGTTCTTCGAGGCCGACGGCCGCCAGGAGCCCATGTCCATCGGCATGAGCATGTATGAGGTGGCCAGCTTCCTGAAGGACGCCGGCTGCGTCACCGCCATCTATCTGGACGGCGGCGGCTCCGCCACCGTGGCCGCCCGCTATGAGGGCACCGACGAGCTGCTGGTGCGCAACAGCCCCAGCGACGGTCTGGAGCGCACCGTGTCCGATGCCCTGCTGGTGGTGTCCACCGCCCGCTTTGACGGCGACTTCGACCACGCCTCCGTCAGCCCCCAGAATGAGCTTTATACCCCCGGCAGCCAGGTGGCCTTCACGGCCCTGGGCGCTGACTCCGCAGGCGGCGCGGCCGACCTGCCGGAAAGCGGCCTGACCTGGGTGCTGGACACCCCCGCCGCCGGGCGGATCGACGCCTCCACCGGCGTGTTCACCGCCGCCAAGGGCTATGTGGGCGAGGTCCGGGTCCGCCTGACCTATCAGGGGCAGGACGTTGGCTCCGCCTCCGTCACCATCGCCGAGCCCGACCAGGTGTATTTCGCCGGCAAGAGCCTGTCCCTGGACTATGAAAAGACCAGCGACCTGGGCCTCACCGTCAAGAGCAGCCTGCGGGATATCCATTATCACGACGGCGACTTCACCTGGAGCATCCGCTCCCTGACCGAGGGCGTCTCCGCCGACGGCATCGGCACCATCGTGGACAATCGGCTCCACACGGCGGCCAAGGCCAGCCAGACCCGCAAGGCGGAGATCACCGTCACCTACACCAAGGCCAACGGCCAGAAGCTCACCGACACCGTCACCGTGGAGATCGGCAAAATGCCCACCATCCTCCTGGATTTCGAGGATGAAAGCTCCAAGTCCGGCGTCAGCGTGGGTGCCAACGCCGTGTGGGGCAACCTGAATAGCTTTTCCGGTCACAGCGCCCATAATCTGCCCGGCGTCAGCGACGCGGGCTTCGGCGTGGCCGGTCAGGTCAGCAAGGATCCCAACGGTCTGGACATCCCTTACGGGCCCATTACCGATTTCGGCCTGGCATGCCCCGACTTTATCAGCAGCAACGCGGAATGGGACTGCAACTCCGCCGGCGCACCCTACAGCTGGGACTGCGCCCAGGACCCCGCCACCCTGTTCCGCTCCATGGGCTATGAATACTATGTGGGCGCCATCGCCACCGCCCAGGAGGGCGCGTGGGATATGTACGCCCGCCGGGTAGGCTCCGATGAAGGCCCCGTGCGCTTCGGCCAGAAGTCCCTGGAGTATCATTACGACTATACCAAGATCTCCGGTACCAACAACACCAACGAGTATCTCCGCTACAGCGGCGAGGACGTGGTCATCGAGGGCAAGCCCACCGCCCTGGGTATGTGGGTCTACGCCCCCGAGGGCACGCCCAACTACTGGCTGTCCACCAGCGTGTCCTACTGGAACGGGGAAAAGTATGTCACCACCAGCCTGCTGCACCTGAAGACCACCACCGTCAACGCCGCCGGCCAGACCGTGGACACCACCACCCAGTATACCGGCATCAACTGGACCGGCTGGAAGTATGTGGAGGCAGACCTCAGCAGCGTGTATGACAAGGCCCAGGATGTGGAGAATCATCCCCTGAAGATTACTGCCGGTCAGGTGCTGCTGTGGACCATCATCATCGAGGGCGGCACCGGCGACGTGGACGGCAACAAGATCACCTGCGGCTCCCGGGCCGCCGGCAGCCTGTATGTGGACAACATCCGCGCGGTGTATGGTACCACCGCCGATGACCTGGAGAACCCCGTCATCACCTCCGTCCGGGGCGGCAGCTCCTCCCTCACCGGCTATTCCGACCTGACGGAGCTGGCCGAGGACGGTTCCACCGTCCTGACGGATAATGAGCTGCAATTCTTTACCGGGTATTATGATCCCCAGGGTGAGAACCGCACCGGCGTGTCCGCCGAGAACACCGTCATCACCATCGATGGCCAGGACATCAAGAACTTCGCCAACACCGACCAGGCCGTTACCGGCACCGTGACACTGCCCAATGGCCGCCACAGCATTAAGGTGGAGATCATGGACGGCTTCGGCAACCGGGCCAGCGTCACCCGCTCCTTCACCGTGAAGGGCACCGCCAATATCCCCACCGTGACCCTGGACACCCCGTCCTATGCCCTGGTGGGCGAGAACTACGTGGTGTCCGTCACCTCCCCCAACGCCGGTAAGATCGACTCCGTCACCGCCCAGATCGTGTACGGCAACGTGGACCTGTTCGACACCGACGAAAACGGCGGCAAGGGTGCCTTCAACACCTGCGCCTCCCTGGCCTACGGCTCCGGCTTCCAGGGCTCCAGCTCTGCCGCCCGCCGCACCACCACCGAAAAGACCGTCACCGTGAATATGACCCGCACGGGCTCTGCCGGGAAGGACCTGTTCACCTTCACCATGCCCATGCCCGCCGGGGCCACGGCGCTGGACAGCCTGCCCATCTCCGTCACCGTGACCTACACCTGTGACGGCGTCACCTACACCACCTCCACCGGCAGCCTGCGTCTGCCCATGCAGGGCTACTACACCGTCACCTCCGACATCATGGTGGAGGGCGCGGCAGCGGCCCGGCTGTATGTGAAAGACATCAACGGCAAGGCCGCCTCCGGCGTGGACCTGTATGTGGGCGACACCCGCATCGGAACCACCAACGCCTCCGGCCAGGTCAGCACCGACTACTTCAACAAGCTCTCCGCCGGCTCCCGTACCGGCGTCACCGCCCGGAAGGACAATCACCGCTCCTTTGAGACGGTCATCGTCACCCGCCGGGCCGGCGGCAGCACCGATGGTATGCCCAGCTTCGTGCAGCTCAACGCCACCCCCAATGCCCAGAGCTGCCAGAACATCACCTGGGTCACCAATCCCCTGACGGCCCAGGCCAAGGCCACCGTGCAGTACTGCCAGCAGAGCAGCTTCAAGGGCAGCTTCCCCTCCAGCGCCCAGGGTCAGGTGACCCTCCGGGAGTTCACCACCTCCGGCGACGCGGCCTATGTCAGCTCCGTGTCCCTGACCGGCCTGAAGCCCGGCACCACCTACGTCTATCGGGTGGGCGACGGCAGCAAGTGGTCTGAAAACATGACCTTCACCACCAGCCAGCCCGGCGCGGACACCACCCGCTTCTTCGTCATCGGCGATACCCAGCTCTCCGGCAATGCCGAAAGCGATCAGGAGGAGATCCGGCTGATGAACGCCATTGCCGCCAATATCAACGGCCAGTCCATGAACTTCGGCATCCAGACCGGCGACTTTGTGGACAACGGCGGCAACCTGGGCCAGTGGAGCGAGATCCTGGACGTGTTCTCCCGGAACTACGCCGACCTCCCCGTGGTGCAGGTCATGGGCAACCATGAGTACTACGGCGACCTGTCCGGCGGCAACGCCGCCAGCCTGTGGACCCTGCCCGACCGGCTATACTACTCCGTGGAATACGGCGACGTGTACGTGGCGGTCATCAACTTCGCCGCCAATCTGGAGGATGCCTGCCAGTGGCTGATTCAGGACGCCGCCAAGTCCGACTGCACCTGGAAGGTGCTGGCGGTCCACCAGCCCGCGTATTACACCAATCCCAACGGCAGCAGCGAGGCCTTCAACCGCTATATCCCCGCCGCCGCTGAGGCCGCCGGCATCAATGTGGTGTTCTCCGGCCATGACCACAGCTATGCCCGCACCATGGTCCTCAAGAACGGCCAGCCCGTGTCCGAGGCCGCCCAGAATGGCCGCCTGCCCGCCACCTACGGCAAGGGCGTGCTGTACTACATCTGCGGCGACCTGGGCGAAAAGTCCCGCAGCACCGAGTACAAGGCCGTCAACAACCCCGACTTCCACTTTGCCCAGGTGTCCCAGGAGTATGACTCCCTGTACCTGGCCGTGGAGGCCACCGCCGACGCCATGACCGTCCGCACCTACTCCGTCAGCGCCGAGGGCGCCCAGTCCTTGCTGGATACCTACACCATGCGGGTGCCCGCCTCCGTGTGCCGCGACAAGGGCCACGACTTCTCCGGCGACACCGTGTACGTCCGTGACGGCAAGCTGGTCTGCTCCTTCTGCGGCCAGACCGTGGAGCTGAAGGACTCCGGCTACACCGGCTGGGCCCGGGACGAGGCCACCGGCCTGCGGATGTACAGCTATAACAACGCCTGGCACACCGGCTGGTTCATCATCGACCCCGAGGTGTATTGCTTCGACAAGAGCGGCATCGCCTACGATGGCCGGGTCACCCTGTACGGCAAGCAGTTCGTCTTTGACGACGGCGTGGTGGTCAGCGGCCCCACGGGCTTCGTCAAGCGGGACGACGGCAAGACCCTGTACTTCGAGAATGGCCGCATCGCCTCCGGCTGGAAGGACATCGGCGACGCCACCTATTACTTCGAGACCTCCGACCTGGGCGATGACTTCGGCGTCATGTACACCGGCCGCCGCCTGATCGGCAAGACCTGGTACGAGTTCGGCAGCGATGGCCGCCTGTATCAGCTGCTGCGGGGCCGTATGTCCGCCGATGAGAAGGAGATCGTGGTCACCATCACGCCTCCCGCCGGTCAGGGCAAGAACTACAGCAACATCATGGCCGCCGCCTGGAGCCAGCAGGATGGCCAGGACGACCTGGTCTGGTACAATGCCACCGCCAACGGCGACGGCACCTACACCATCCGGGTCCCCATGTGCAAATACAACGTGGTGGGCCGGTATCTGGTCCATGTGTATAACCACGGCATCCACGGCCAGCTGCTGGACGGTCTGACCTTCCAGAACACCCACGTGGTGGGCCACACCGACACCGTGGCCAGTGATTCCAGCACCTGCGTCAGCGCCGGTCAGGTGAAGTACGTCTGCCGCTACTGCGGCGCGTCCCACACCTCCAGCACCCCCGCCAAGCGCCACACCGTCTCCGCCGTGGTGGACAGCGAATGCCGCACCATGACGGTGACCATGGACGCCGGCAACGGCCATAACCACTCCAACGTCCGCTTCGCCGTGTGGAGCAGCGTAAACGGCCAGGATGACCTGACCTGGTACACCGCCAAGAAGAATTCCTCCGGCCAGTGGACCTACACCGTGCCTCTGGTGAACCACAACAGCACCGGCACCTACTTCATCCACGCCTACTCCTCCGACTCCGGCCAGAACCGGCTCATCGGCAACACCACCGCCCAGGTGGCGAAGCTCCCGGCTCCCGACACCGTCACGGCCCAGGTGTCCGACAACTGCCGCACCATGTCCATCCGGCTGGATACCGCCCGCAGCTACAGCGGCATCCGCTTCGCCGTGTGGAGCAGCGCCGGCGGCCAGGACGACCTGGTCTGGTACACCGCCAAGAACGGCGGCAGCGGCAGCTGGACCTATGACGTGGATCTGGCCCGCCACAACACCACCGGCACCTACTTCATCCATGTGTATGCCGGGAACAAGCTGGTGGCTCACACCACTGCCCAGGTCAAGAGCCTGCCCGCTCCCGCCCCCGGCGTCAAGCCCGGCCTGACGGCCACCGTCTCCGCCGATAACGCCGCCATGGAGCTGGCCCTGACCACCACCGCCAAGTATGGCAAGGTCCGCTTCGCCGTGTGGAGCAATGCCAACGGTCAGGACGACCTGGTCTGGTACGACGGCGGCCTCACCGGCAGCACCTGGTCCGCCGGTGTGAAGCTGTTGAACCACAAGACCCTGGGCGGCTACTTCATCCACGTCTATGCCGACGGCAAGCTGGTGGCCCACACCACCGCCAATGTCTACGGTATGCCGCCTCAGCAGAGCGCCCAGGCCATCGTCACCGACGACTTCGCCTGGATAAAGCTGCGGCTCTACAGCGCCACCGGCTACAGCAATATCCGCTTCGCCGTGTGGAGCAGCGCCGGCGGCCAGGATGATCTGGTCTGGTACAAGGGTGAGAACATCGGCGGCGCCTGGGTGGCTGCGGCTGACCTGACCCGCCACAACACCACCGGCACCTACTTCATCCACATCTATTCCGGGAACAAGCTGGTGGCCCACACCACCGTCACCGTGAAGTCCCTGCCCAACCGGTAAGGACGGTTCCCCCCTTAACCCCATAGGCAAAACCAGCCCCCGCAGGCAAATGCCTGCGGGGGCTGAGCTTTATCGCGCTTATTTACTTCCCAGCCAGCTTCTTCACCAGCTGGCCGTCCGGAACGGCCAGCATGGTCTGATAGGTGGTGTACACCACCATGCCCGGCCTGGCCCCGGCGGGCTTTTTCACATACCGCACCGGGGTGTAATCCACCGGCACCTTCCCAGCCTCCCGGCCCTGGGAATAGTACGCCGCCAGGCAGGCCGCCTCATACAGGCTGGTCTCGTCCGGCTCCTGGCCTCCGGTGCAGAGGATCACATGGGAGCCGTGGATCTTCTGGGTGTGGAGCCAGATATCCCTCCGGTCGGCCTCCTTGGCGGTGAGCCGGTCGTTCTGCCGGTTGCTGCGTCCCACCAGGATCCGCAGTCCGGCGGAGGACACAAACTGCCTGGGTTTGGAGGCCCGCTGAAAGCCCGGCTGCTTTTTGCCCCGGTTTTTCAGATAACCGCCGCTCTCCAACTCAGCGCGGATGTCGTTGAAATCCTGCTCCGCCTCCGCCTGGGACAGCTCCTGCACCACGCTCTCCAGGTACGTCAGCTCCTCCCGGCCCTTTTCCAGCTGCTCCGTCAGAATTTTTTCGGCGGTCTTGGCCTTGGCATACTGCTTGAAATACCGGGCGGCGTTTTCCTGGGGCCCCAGCCGCACATCCAGCGGGATGTCCATTGGTGGGCAACCGTCCTCATAGTAATTTTCTGCCGTCAGGCGGTTCATGCCCCGCTCCATGCGGTAGAGGTTGGCGGTGATCAGCTCGCCGCAGATGCGCAGCCGCTCCCGGTCCCGGGTGGCGGCCAGCTCCTTCTCCTGGGCCGCCAGCTTCCGGCGCACCCGGTCCCGGGCTGCCGTGGCGGACTTCATCAGGTCCTGGCCCTTCTGCCGGACCCGGTCCGCCTGGTCCCGGCCCTCATAAAATTCATCCAGCAGCCGGCCGAAGGAGTCGAAGGTCTCCTGCTCCATGGCCGGGCCGTATTGGGTGATGGGACAATAGGTAAAATCCGCCGGCCGGCCGGCCCGGCGCAGCAAGGTGGGCACGAAGCCGCCGCCGGCAATTCTGTCCCGCCATGTCCCAAGGCTGTCCCACAATTTTTCGCCCCTGTCCCGGGACAAACGGGCGTCTGTCTCACCGTATGCGGCGCAGACCAGCTCCCGGGCCATCAGCGGCGGCAGGGCCGTGAAGGTGTCCAGCAGCCACCCGTCCAGAGGCGTATCCTCCGGCAGGGCGGACAACAGTTCCAGAAATTCCTCCCGTGTGATCTCCAGCGGCGAGCGCTTTTCCTGCCGGGGCGGCAGATGATAGAACAGGCCCGGCAGCACCTGCCGCTGCTGGGACATCTCGAAGTCCACCCGCCGCAGGCAGTCGGTGATCCGGCCCTGGTGATCCACCAGGATGAGATTGGCGTGCCGGGGCATGGCCTCCAGGATCAGACGCCACTGGCGCTGCTCCCCCAGCTCGTCGGCGGCCTGGATGGTCAGGGTCACCACCCGCTCCAGGGGCTCCTGGACAACGGACAAAATGCGCCCTCCCGCCAGGTGCTTGCGCAGCAGCATACAGAACATGGGCGGCTGGGAGGGATTGTCCCGCAGCTGCTCCGTCAGGTGCAGCCGGGGCTGGGTGGCTCCGGCGCACAGCAGCAGCCGCCGCCCGCCCCGCAGCAGCAGCAGCACCTGGTCCCGGGCAGGCTGCTGAATCTTCTCTATGCGGGTGTTTTCCGCCTGGGCGGCGGTCTCCCGGACCACGGCACTCAGGCAAATGGCGTCCAGCGGCATATTACTCCCCCTCCATCATCCGGCAGAACAGCTCGTTGACCCGGTCCCGCCGCCCCTGGAGATACAGATAGCCCAGCAAGGCCTCCAGGGCCGTGGCCTGCTGATACTGGGCCCGGCTGGCATGGGCCGGGATGGAATGGACGTTGGCGTTGCGGCCCCGGCGGAACACGTCCTGCTCCTCCTGGGTCAGCAGGGGAAGAATTTTCTCCGCCAGCTCCGCCTGCCGGGGGGCGCACACCAGGGCCACCGCGGCCCGGTGCAGGCCCTTTCCTGTGGCCTTGCCCCCGGCACACAGCCAGGTGCGCACCAGCAGCTCATACACCGCGTCGCCTATATGGGCCAGGCCGATGGAGCTGATGCTGCGGATCTGCTCCGGCGGCAGCTGCACGGCAAAATAATCAGTCATGGTATTTGCTCCTTAATGGTTTCGTTACGCAATGTCAGCCCTTGGCGGCCAGCCAGTTGCGGCCGGTGTGGGCCTCCGCCAGCAGGGGGACGGACAGCTCCGCCACGCCCTGCATCTCCTGCTGCAAAAGGGCCTCCACCCGGGGGGTCTCCTCCTCCGGACACTCCACGATCAGCTCATCGTGGACCTGCATAATCAGCTGGGCGGCCAGGCCCTCCCGGGCCAGGCGGCTGTGGACCCGGACCATGGCCAGCTTGATGATGTCCGCCGCCGTGCCCTGGATGGGCATATTCAGGGCCACCCGCTCGCCGAAGGACCGCATATTGAAGTTGGAGCTTTTCAGCTCCGGCAAAGCCCGGCGGCGGTGCCACAGGGTCTCCACATAGCCCTGCTCCCGGGCCTTGTCCACCACGTCCGTCATATACTGCTTCACCCCGGTATAGGTGGCAAAATACCGGTCCATATACTCCTTGGCCTCCTGCACCGTGACGCCAATATCCTGGGACAGGGAGAAGGCGGAAATGCCATAGACAATGCCGAAGTTCACGGCCTTGGCCCGGGAGCGCATCTGGTGGGTCACCTGGTCCTGGGGCACATGGAACACCCGGGCGGCGGTGACGGTGTGGAAGTCCGCGCCGGACAGGAAGGCCTGCTGCATGGCGGTGTCGCCGGAGATGTGGGCCAGCAGCCGCAGCTCGATCTGGGAATAGTCGGCGTCCACCAGCACATGGCCCGGGGCCGCCACGAACATCTCCCGCATTTTGCTGCCCAGCTCCGTGCGGGTGGGGATATTCTGAAGATTCGGCTCCGTGGAGGACAGGCGGCCGGTGGCCGTCACCGTGTTCTGAAAGGTCGTGTGGATGCGTCCGTCCGCCGCGATCTCCTTTTGCAGGCCGTCGGCGTAGGTGGATTTGAGCTTTGTCAGCATCCGGTAGTCCATGATTGCCTGTACCACAGGGTGCTTGTCCCGCAGCTTTTCCAGTACCTCAACGTCGGTGGAATAGCCGCTCTTCGTCTTTTTGACGGGCGGCAAGCCGAGCGTTTCAAACAGGAACACGCCGAGCTGGCGCGTGGAATTGAGATTGAACGTCTCTCCGGCATAGCCGAAGATCAGGCTCTCGCAGGCGTCGATGCGCTCGGAGAGCATCTCGCCGAAGTCATGCAGGGCCTGCGCGTCGACGAGGATGCCGTCGTGCTCCATCTGCGCCAGCACCGGGCACAGCGGCAGCTCGATGTTCTCGAACAGCGGCTGCATGCCCTGCTCGCGCAGGCGCTTGCCGAGCTCCTCCGTCAGGCCATCGATGCAGGCCGTCCGGATGGCAAGGACGCTTTCCTGCGGGAGCGAGGCCTCGTCCGCAGGCGGGATGTGCAGATAGTCCTGCGCCAGCTGCGGCAGGGCGTATGCCCCGCGCGTCGCATCGAGCAGATACGAGCCGGGTATCGCCGCCGAGGATCGTGTCGCCATCGAGGAGCACACGCAGATCATTTGCTAGCTAGCGCTACGGGATTGCCAACAGGCGATGCGGGAGGACTTTTACCTCCTGTCATTGTGGAAACCAGCGCGTCAGCGCTACGCGATATGACGCGCAAATGAGGATTCCACTATCAAATCGTCTCAACCTGTAACATCTAGACGTCCAAAACCGGTCTTAGTGTTACAGATTGAGACAATTCGGCGGGGTCTACCTTGTTTGTCTCGATCTGTAACGGTTAGGACTTAAAAACTCGGCTACGTGTTACAGATCGAGACAAAAGAAAAAGAACATTAGGACTTGAAAATAAAGTTTTGATAAGGGATTCGCCCAGTTAAGACGGTGCGGCAGACAATTGAGATTAGTTTGCCTCCGGAGTCGTAAGCATAATGAGTCAGTTCGATGACCGGAAGTTTTGCAACACCATAATTACTGGCTTCGGAATCGCTAAGCTGACGTGCTCTATAGCTTTCCCTAACAGATTGGATAGACTTGGACAAGTCGTCCATGATTCTGCTAAATGCCTGAAAATCTAACTGGTTATTCGGAACGCGCGACTTTGAAATGAAGAACGTATCAGCGCCTATGAAGCTGCCTTCAAGTTCGTAGGTCAATTCAAGACGCTGAATTTCATCGCGACTTTGACATCCAAATTGTTGGAGCATCATTACGGAAATTGGACGACCTGATGTGAGGCCGCCGAAATGTTTGGTGATGGCATCCGGATCAACGCCATCGCAATGGCTTGCAAAGTCAAAGTCTAAAAGTGAATTGAGCTCGCTAACGCGTTTCGGTGCAACAAACGATCCCTTACCTTGGATTCGATAGATACTTCCACGACGCTCCAGCTCACTCATGGCAAGTCGGACGGTTGTTCTGCTTACGGCGTATTCGTCGCAGAGTTCCATTTCTGTTGGAAGTTTATCGTCTGCTTGATATTCATCGACGATCTGCTTGAGCAGCGCGTCGGTGAGCTGTAAATAGAGTGGCCGTTTTTCGTGTGTATCGAGCATTAGAGCCTCAGTTTGCATGTTGGTTATACCTGATGGTTGCCTCAGTCGGGATGTAACGTGGGCAAGGTAACCTTAACGTATCACAGAGCGGCTCAGCATGACGATCTGATGCCTGTATCCACGAAGGGCTTGTCCGAGCGTGAAGATATTCTGGGGCAGGCAAATACCGTTCATGGAGTCCCCGATATGTTGGAGGTCAGCGCCGGCTGCTTTTGCTGCAAGGCCTATTTTCTTAATGGTCTCGCTGTCGCAGGAGTCTTGACTCGTCCCGTTCGCCGCCATGACGAGAACCTTCTCTTCAATTGACTTGCCTACGTTGTGGGATCGTACAAAGTCTGCGATGGCGCGCAGGTCTGCTTCTTGGAAGCAAGGGACGGTGTAGGGGGCTGGCACGAGAAGGATATCGACGCCGAGGTCAACAAACTTGCGCGCAATTTCGAGCGTCATGACAGGTTCTGCAACGCCCGCTCCATGCATTTTTCCGGCTATGACCAGGCCATTGAAATGCTCTTTGGAGAGTTTAATCGAATGGGCGATTGCATCGTTGGAGACGCCGGTTCCAGGGTTGCCCGTCAGGCAGATAAAATCAAATCCGAGTTCGTTAGCCTTTTCTAAGGTCTTGGGAGAGACGCGACGACCCATGGGGATTTCCGTTCGGGATTCAGACATCTCTGCCTCGTTATCAACTGGCTCCAGATTGACGCCAATGGGCCTTCCGCATGCTCGCTTCACCCAAGTGACCGGGTTTTCATTGAGATCATCTGGAATACCGGCAATAACTGGATCGAACACATCGAGCGCGTTAAACAGAAGCAGGTCGGCACCTGCGGCACGTTCGATTTCTGCATTAGTAACGCCGCCGAGAAATTGGGAAGAGGGTACGTTTTCCGCCATGATGGTACGTCCCTCGGAAGCCAGAATTGCCTGTTTTAGATCCATGGGTGACGTGGCGGCAAAATCGGATGCGGACATGTTCAGTAATCGTTTGGGCATTGTTACTTCCTTTGACTAGAACGACAGGCTTGTGACATTGTCTCTAATATTGTTACAACAACATATTCAATATGTTATATCCAATCGGTGAACGGTTGCAAACTTATTGTACTGCTCGGAAAAAATAGACCCTAGCTGGGAAAACCTTAAATTAATCAACTACCGTTCACAGAATAAGTATTTGAATTCTTGACATATCGACAAAGCGGAAAAAGAATTGGTTATGACAAATCGCGCAAATGATATTACATTTCGCACAAGAACGTATTCACTTACATAAGTGGATACAAACGGGGACGACGACGGTTGAGTCCGGATAAATCGTTGTGTGCCCGGGAATCATGAAAGGATGTGTTATGGACGCTATCGTCAAATTCCTTGAAAAACACCAGCCCCTCTTCGACAAAATCTCGAGGAACATTTATCTGGTGGCGATTAAGGATGGCTTTCTCTCGAATATGCCAATTGTGCTGTTCTCGAGCCTGTTCCTTCTTCTTTCGACGCTCCCTGCCTATGTAGGCATCACGCTTCCGTCTGAGGTGCTGGATTTCTTCAATAAAATCTATGCATATACCATGGGACTTCTTGGCATTATGGTGGCCGGCACCACGGCGAGCTCACTTGCCATGTCGATGAACCGTCGCATGCCTTCGGGTAAATCTCTCAACCCCACCTCGTGCATGGTTTGTGCCATGTGCGGCATGCTCTTGCTATCGGTGACGAACGATGTTGTCTCGATTGGCGGAGCAGATACATCTGTTTTTGAAACCGGCTATATGGGAACCAAGGGTTTTCTCGCTGCGTTCGTAGCCGCATTCTTGACCGTTAATATCTATAAGGTGTGCATTAGCCATAATGTGACGATCAAGCTTCCCAAAGAGGTCCCTGGCTCTATTGCGCAGAGTTTTCGCGATATCTTTGCATTTGGGTTTTCGATCCTTGCGTGCGCTTTTATCGATCTTGCGAGCCGCAAGCTGCTTGCTGTGCCGTTCGCCAATTTGGTATCCGCTCTCATCTCGCCGCTGTTCTCCGCGGTCGACACCTATCCTGGCATGGCGCTTATCGAAGGCGCGGTCGCGCTTTTCCAATTTATGGGTATCCACGGTGCTTCGGTTGTCATGAGTCCGATCAATGCTGCGCTCTACGGCAATACCGTTACCAATCTTGAGGTTTTCCAAGCAGGTGGACACCCGTCAATTGCTCTCACGCAGGACTTTACAAGCTTCATCGGCGGTCTGGGCGGTTCTGGCTGCACGTTCATCGTTCCTATTATCCTGATCATGTTTATGCGCTCCAAGCAGCTTAAAGCTATGGGCAAGGCATCGATTATCCCGGTGATTTTTGGAGTTAACGAGCCCGTTATCTTCGGTATGCCGATTGTTCTCAATCCCTATATGTTCGTGCCCTTCCTAGTGGCTCCTATGGTCAACGCCATTATCGGTAAATTTTTCATTGACGTCATTGGAATGAACGCCCCCATGTATACCATGCCGTGGGCGCTTCCCGGCCCAATCGGTGCATTCCTCACCACGGGTCTCGATCTGCGTTCTCTCGTATTGATGGCAGTGCTGTTGGTCGTTGACTTTGTGATTTACTATCCGTTCTGCAAGGCGTATGACCATCAGCTTTGTTTGGAAGAGTCTGCAAAGGAGACTGCAGGAACCTCGGATGCAGATGCTATTGCCGCACAGGAAAATGTCGCAAAAGCTCTCGAGGCGGTAAAGGACAAGGCGGAGCAGATCCGCGTGCTTGTGCTTTGCCAGGGTGCCGGCACTTCGACTCTCTTGGCAAATGCTCTTCGCGAAGGTGCCGCTGCTAAGGGTATTGATCTGGTTTCTCAGTCCGGTGCGTACGGAAGCCACTATGAGACGATGGATCAGTACAACGTGATTGTTCTGGCGCCCCAGGCACGCATGTACTATGACGCTATGAAGGCCGATACCGATCGCCTTGGAATTAAACTGCTCACCACAAGGGGCAAGGAGTATATCGACCTTACCAACGATCCCGAAGGTGCAATTGACTGGATCGTTCAGGAGCTGGCCAAATAGTGGATGCACTCCGTCGTTGATTCGTCGGTGTATAGTACGGCCCCGCAGCTTATTGAGCTGCGGGGCCGTATTTCGTTGAGTATCTAATTGAGACAATGAGCGCAACCGTCGTGAGGTCGCATTGGCGCTCTCCGAGTCACCGACAAGCTGCCTTCCATCTATGTGACCAATTCGCTTTCGGTCTTTAACCTGCTCGAGGCGCGCGAGGGCTGCGACCTGTGCCTCGTGGGCGGTATGTACCGTCGCCGCACTGCCGCTTTTGTGGGGCCAACGGCCGAGGATGCCCTGCGTGCGCTGGGCATCGACGCGGCGTTTATCGGTGCCAACGGCATCTTGGACGGCGACGTATCTACGTCCAACATGGACGAGGGCCGTATCCAGCAGCTCGCCTTTAGCAAGGCCGATGCGCGCTATCTGATTGCCGACTCCAGCAGGATCGGCAGGCGATACTTCTGCCCCCCCCTGCCGGCGCAGGGGTACCGCTTTACAATGACGCGCAAATAACTTTGAGCAACAAGGATGAGGCTATTCTGAGATATGACTAGACTCCGTATTTCGTCTTTATGTCCCTTGAGAATGAATCATAGTCTTCATAGAGTCCCTCTTTGCTTTCATCCTCGGCGTGGTTTACACGTTCAAGGAGCTTATCCTTTGGAGCCTCTTTTGTTATTGCGGCCTCGCCATCGGGTATTGTGGATTGCAAGAATAGTTCTAGAGCATGGACGTCTTTGAGTATGTAGCCCGTCGAACGGCCCGCTCCTGTTTTTTCGATTGCGCTGCAACTAACAAGCTGACCGAGGGTTCGTTTAACGGTTACCTCGCTGATATCGGGGCAGTTGGACCGGATGTCGGATTTCTTAATGACGCCGGGTCTCTGTTGAAATAGAACAGCGATGCGCGCTTGCTTCGACATGGGACGAGTGCTTGATTCAATTAAGGTACGCTGCTCGAGCTGTCGGTAGGCGGCTAGGGTTGTTCCGAGCATGAAACGGATAAAAGGTGCTTCGGTGTTTTGATTTTCATTCCATCCAGTGGAGCTTGCAGCGAGGGCGTTGTAGTAGAGCGCCTTGTTGTCTTCAATAAGTCGTTCGATGCTGATGTAACGCGCAACGTCGTATCCAGTCTTTTCGAGCAGCAGCGTTGTAAGGAGCCGGCTCATCCTGCCATTGCCATCGTTGAAGGGATGAATGCTAACAAAATCGAAGATAAAGCGGAGCGATATAAGGAGGGGATCGCAAACTTGGCGAGATAAAGCATCGTTGAGGGACTGGCAGGCTTCTTTAATAAGTCCCGGGGTTGCTAGAGCCGAAGGGGGCCTAAAGCGCACAAATCGATTGCCTTGATCGTCAATGGAGACGATTTCGTTATCGCCATCTTTCCAATGGCCTCCATACGAGATTGCCGTGTGCGCCATGAGGTCACGATGCAACTGCAGAATGACCGATGGCGTTACGGGAATGGAATCGTGTTGCTCGTGAATAAGCGACAACACATCTCGGTATCCAGCGATTTCTTCCTCTGCGCGGGAGCTTGGCTTGGCGGAATACGCCATGATCGCTTTGAGTCTTTTTTGGGTGGTAACAATTCCTTCAAGTCCGTTGGAGGATCGGGTGCTTTGGATCTTAGCCTCCTCCATTAGGGACGATAGAAGCTCGGGTTTGACTTGACTCAGAGCAAGCTGACGGCCTTTATGCTCGCGTATCGAGAGGAGGAGGTTGGTGATTGGAGTTGCTTCGAGTTCCGCTGGGACTGTGGTGTAATCGAACTGGCGCATGCGGCTCCTTTCGGTATCACGAACATACTTTCGATATCATAATATCATTAAATGATACCGAAAGTATGTTCGTGATACCGAAAACTAGAAACCATGGTTCATAACTGCTTGGAAAGTTCGGATTTGACTATCTTATTGTCTCGATCTGTAACAGTTAGACGGTTAAAAGTGGGCTACGTGTTACAGATTGAGATCTTTCAGCCCTGGTCGCCCGTTCGTCTAAATCTATAACAGTTAGGATTGAAAATCCCTGCTAGATGTTACAGATTGAGATAAACGGCCCGCACGGGCTCACCAAAAACAAAAAGGCCGCATGCGAACCCGTGGAGGGATTCGCATGCGGCCGACAGGGGGTATGCGGCAAAAGTTAGGCCATAAGCAGGCCGGTCTCCGAGACGTTCTTGTACCAGTACGCGCTCGCCTTGGGATAGCGCTTCTGGGTCTCAAAGTCGATGTAGAACAGGCCATAGCGTTTGTTATAGCCGTTGGTCCAGGAGAACTGGTCCTGCAGCGACCACACAAAGTAGCCGTCGACGTTTACGCCGCCGTCGATTGCCTTGAGGATCCATGCGAGATGCTGACGCATGTAGTCGATGCGAGGGGCGTCGTCGATAAGGCCGTCCTCGAAGTCGTCCTTATAGCCCATGCCGTTCTCGGTGATGTAGATCTTCTTGTAGTTGGGGTAATCGTTCTTAATGCGCAGCAGCAGGTCGTAGAGGCCTTCGGGATAGATGATCCAGTCCCAATCGGTGGTGGGTACGCCTTCGCGCACGCATGACTCGCCCACGCCCTTGAGGAACCAGCGCGAGGAGCCCTTGTCGCCGGTGCCATTGTGGTTGATGTCGTTTTCGCCCTCGGCGGCACGCAGGAACTGGCACTTGTAGGTGTTGACGCCCAAGCAATCGTTGTAGGGGAGCGCGGCGGTCAGCGCGGCGATGTCCTCGTCGCGGACGTCGAGCTCGCCGCCGGCGATATGGGCCAGCTTGGTCGCAGCCTCCATGGTGTCGGCTGCATAGTGGCCGCGGAAGGTGGCGTCGAGTACCCAGCGGTTGTTGATGACGTCGGCCATGCGAGCTGCCTCGCAGTCGGCGGCGTTGTTGGGATCGAGGGGATACTTGGGCTCCAGGTTCTGGACAATGCCGATCTCGCCCTCAAAGCCGCCCTCATGGAAGGCGACGACAGCCTTGGCGTGGGCCACCATCATGTTGTGCATGAGCTGGAAGGCCTTGTCCAGGCGATACTTTTCGCCGTGCGGCCAGTTGCCGACGATAAAGCTGCCCTCGGCGGTCGCGGGAATCTCATTAAAGGTAAACCAGTGCTTGACCTCGGGGAACTCGGCAAAGCAGAACTTGGCGTACTCGACAAAGGCGTCGATCGTCGTGCGCGTCAGGAAGCCCTCGCCGCCGTTCTGGTAAAAGGCCTCGGGCGTATCGAAGTGATCGAGCGTGACATAGGGGATAACGCCGGCTTTATTGCAGGTGGCGAAAAGCTCGTGATAGAAGGCGACACCCTCGGGGTTGATCTCGCCAGTGCCGCTGGGGAAGATGCGGCTCCAAGCGATGGAGACGCGGATACCGTTGATGCCGAAGCGCCGGCACAGGTCGATATCGACCGGGTACTTGTTGTAGAAATCGCTTGCGGGGTCGGGGGAGAAGCGACCCTGGGCTGCCAGGAAATCGTCCCAGGGCACTTTGCCCTTGCCGTGCGTACGGGTCTCGCCCTCAACCTGGTAAGCAGCGGTGGCGCCGCCAAACACAAAGCCGTCGGGGAACTGCATGGGGTTGGTCATGAGTCATCCTTTCTGTGGGATTCGAATAGGGAGAGGTGCCCGAACTGGGGATCCGGGCACCAACAGAGGGAGGAACCTAGTCGAGGTTCTCGCGGAGCCACTTGATGGCGCCAGCGGGGTCGCGAGTAAGGTCGATATATTCCTTACCGCGCGGGGCGAGCAGCTTAATGCCCAGGCGATCGGTGTCGGCCTTCATGTCGTTGTAGTAGCTACGGACCTGCGGGGCAAGCACGATAACGTCGTACTGATCCATGATGGCAGTGTGCTGGCCATAGGCGCCTGCGGAGGAAGCGATGTTCTCTCCGGTCTGCGCAGCACCTTCCTTGATGGCGTTGGCAAGCATGGCAGAGGTGCCGGCGCCGGCGCACAGGACGAGGACCTTCAGGCCATCGACGTCCTTCTTAGCGGATGCGTTGGCGGCGGGCTCGGGCTGATCGGCGACAGGCTTGCTGTCGGCGGCAGCGGCGGTCGGCTCGACGGAAGCGGTGACAGCGGCGGTCTGCTCGACAGCGGGCGCAGAGGTGCTGGCGGCGATGGCGGCAGCACCATCGGACTCGAGACCCAGCTCGGCGGCGCGCTCGGCCTCCTGGTCGCAGAGCAGCTTATCGTACGCCTTCAAGAACGGCAGGTAGATGATGGCGTCCAGCAAGATGATAATCGCGACAAATACCAGGGCGATAAGCTGGAAGTTCGTGGTGATGAAGATGCCGATGGGGGCAGGGGTAGCCCAAGGCACCACGAAGGAGAAGCCGTTCATGCCCACGTTATCGATAAAGAACTTGGCAACACTCACGTTGACGCAACCGGCGGCAACAAAGGGGATGAGCATGTAGGGGTTAAGGATCATCGGCGCGCCAAAGAGCAGCGGTTCGTTGACGGCGAAGGCAACAGGAACAATCGAGGCCTTACCGACGGCCTTGAGCTGCTTGGACTTCATAAAGAGAATCAGCAGAAGCGGCACGATGAACGTGGCGCCGGTGCCGCCGAACTCACCCACGAGCGACATGTTAAAGGTGAGGGAGTGGGCGGGGTGGCCACCGGCCAGCAGAACCTGCAGGTTCTCGGCCTGGTTGGCAAGACGGATGGGGTCGATGCCCGGCTGGACGATCGAGGGGCCGTGGACGCCGATAAACCAGAAGAACGCGGTGGCTGCCTGGATAAGGATAAGGCCAGGATAGGTTTCTGCAGCGGTGAAGAGCGGGGAGAGCAGTTTGATAAGCAGCTCGGAGAACGGAACGCCCATGAGGTTGCGTACGACGACATCGATGATGCCGCAGATGATGACAGCACCGCCAAAGGGGATGATGTCGCGGAAGTTCTGAGCGATGGCGCCCGGGACCTCCTTAGGCAGCTTAATGGTCAGATCGCGCGAGATGCAGAACTTATAGACCCACACGGTAATGAACGCGGCGATATAGGCCGAGAACAGACCGCGCGTGCCCATGCTGGTGCAATCGAAGACCGAAAGCTCGGAGCCGTTGAACTTGGTGGTGAACTGCGTGACTGCGAGCAGCAGCATGCTGCACTGGGCGGCCACCATGGTGGAACCGTCGTTGAGCACTTTGCCGGCGGGCATGCGACGGTTCATGGAAGCCGTGAAGTTCTTGGCAGTGGTGCCGGCAACCATGATGCCCATGACGCCCATGGTGAAGTTGTAGAGCTTGTTGCACCAGTCGATGAGCGGCTGGGGCAGCGTGACGCCGACTACGCCGGGAAGGGTGGCAATGAGCAGAAAGATCGAAGAGGTGAGGACAATGGGCATGCACCCAAGGAATCCGTCCTTGATGGCCTGGAGGTATATGTTCCTCGAGATCTTCTCAAAGAACGGTTGATGCTTTTCGAGCATCTTTACGATGGCGTCCATAGAGCTCCTTTGCTACTTGATGCGCGATGCATGTGGATGGAACTGGTCGTCGATGGATGGTCAGGACTGCCCGGAAACCTTCCTGCTTAAGGAAGGCATTGCGAAATGACAACGTTGTCATTTCGTTAATGACAACGTAAGACATTTTTGGAAGAGCAACAAGGATTTACGGGTGAGTGGTCGATATTGTCCGGTAAACGGTTGATTTATCAGTCAAGCAGGTAGTGTATGCTAGAACGCAAAAAACAAGCGATGTAAAACCGACTGGAGAAGTAGTGGCAACGATGGACAAGAAAAATATCTCAATGAACGATGTAGCAGTTGCCGCGGGCGTTTCTCTCAAGACGGTTTCGCGTGTGATCAACGAGCCCGATAGCGTGCGAGAGTCGACACGCGATAAGGTTCATTCGGCCATGGAGGCGCTCGGGTTTCGAGCCAACTTTGCCGCGCGTTCACTCAAGTTGGGCCGTTACGGGTGCATCGGCGTGGTGATGTTCCACTTGTCGGGCGGTGCCGTGGACATGATTGACGGTATCGCCGATGCCGCCGAAGAACGCGGCTTTGCGCTCACGATGATTAAGAAGTGCGCAGCGGAGAAGATGACCCTTGCCGATGCGGCGCGCAGGATGTCGCGGCTGCCTGTTGATGGCATGATCTTCAACCTGCGTCAGATGGTCGACGATTTCGATACGTTTGAGGCACCGAAGGACCTCAAGACGGTGATTATCACACCGATGGAACATCCTACCTGCTCCACCGTCAGTGACGACCAAGAGGGCGGCGCGCGCATGGCGTGCGAGTACTTCTTGAACCACGGGCATAAAAACGTGTACTTCGTCTCTGGTAAGAAAGAGTCGTTGTCGAGCCAGTGCCGTATGAAAGGTTGGCGTGCGGCACTCGAGGCGCGTGGCATTGAGCCGCCCGAGCCTCTGCAAGGCGATTGGAATGCGGATAGTGGCTATGCCGCGGGCCTTGTGCTTGCCGATAAGCCCGATTGCACGGCGGTCCTCGCGGCTAACGACTGCATGGCAAACGGCGTGATGATGGCTTTACGTGACAAAGGGCTCAGTGTGCCCGACGACGTGTCCGTGATCGGCTTCGACGATGAGCTCTACAAGACGATTCCCAACTCGATTCTGACGTCGGTGAAGTTTCGCCACCGCGAGCTGGGCGTCCGTGCGCTTAATGAGGTCGTCGCAGGTCTGGAAGCCCCGAGCTCCAGAAGCCGTACGCTTGTCTCGGGTGTGCTGGTCGAGCGTTCCAGCGTAAAGGACTTGCGGGCGTAGACGTGCTCGGCCTGCTCGTCTAAATCTGTAACAGGTGGGACCCGAAAACTCGACTAGGTGTTATAGATTGAGATTTTGTCTACCCAGCCATCATCTTTGTCTCGATCTGTAACAGTTAGGAGTGAAATGACCAGCCAGGTGTTACAGATCTAGATTGATTGGATTGACCCATCTGTTTGTCTCGATCTGTAACATCTAAGCGGTCAAAAGCGGTCTACATGTTACAGATTGAGATTTTTGGCTTGGCCTGTGCGTTCACCTCGATCTGTAACAGCTGGGACCCAAAAACTCGGCTAGATGTTACAGATTAAGATGAACAGGAGGACGGGTGCGGTCTAAACAAAATGGCCCGCGCATCACGCATCGATGCACGGGCCATTTTTTTTCTGCGAGCGGCAGGTGGCGTCAGCGTTTTATGCCTCGAGGTTTTCCTCGATCCAGGCGACGGCACCCTTGGGATCCTTAGTGAGGTCGATGTACTGTTTGCCCTTGGGCGACAGCAGCGTGATGCCCAGGCGGTCGGTGTCGGCCTTCATCTCGTTGTAATAGGTGCGAACCTGCGGAGCCAGGACGATGACGTTGTACTGGTCCATGATGGCGTAGTGGCTGCCGTAGGCACCGGCGTTGGCGGTAATGTCGATGCCCAGCTCGTCGGCGCCTTCCTTAAGCGCGTTGGCGAGCAGTGCAGAGGTGCCGGCGCCAGCGCACAGAACCAGAACCCTCAGATCCTTGCCCTTAAGGGCGGACGGAGCTGCGGAGGCCTCAGTGGCAGAAGCGGTCTCGACAACAGGAGCCTCAACGGCGGGGGCGGCAGCGGTCTTGACGGCCTTGGTCTCCTCGGCCTCTTCTTCGGCCAGGGTCTCGGCCTCCTGCTTGCACAGGACGTTGTCGTAGGCCTTGCAGAACGGGTAGTAGATTAAGAAGTCAACGACCAGCAGGACGACAACCAGGACCAGAGAGATCGGCTGGAAGTTGGTGTCGATGAAGGTGCCGATCGGTCCGGGGAGTGCCCACGGCATGGCATAGATAAAGCCGTTCATGCCCAAAAAGTCGATGAAGAACTTACCAATGAGGACGTTGGCCACGGGGGCAAACAGGAACGGGATCAGGAAGTACGGGTTGAGGATGATGGGCGCGGCGAACAGCAGCGGTTCGTTGACGGCGAACATCACGGGTACGACAGAGGCTTTGCCGACGGCCTTGAGCTGCTTGGAGCGCATAAAGAGCAGGAAGATGATCGGGACAATGAACGTGGCGCCGGTGCCGCCGAGTTCGCCGATGTAGTTACCGAAGTTCTCGGTCAGGGCGAGGGCGGGGTGACCGCCGGCCTGCAGCGTGGCGAGGTTGGTGGTGATGTTGCCAAACAGCGCGGCGTTGAGGGCAGGCTTAACGACCGAGGGGCCGTGGATGCCCATGAACCAGAACAGCGGGATCATGAACCAGATGAGGGCGAGGCCGGCGTAGGAATCGGCAGCGGCGAACAGCGGGCTCACCAGCGTGGAGATGACGTTGGCAAACGGGACGGCCAAGCAGGTGCGGCAGATAACGTCGATGACGGCGACAAACAGGATGGAGAAGCTGAAGGCGAAGATGTCGCGGAAGTTCTGGGCGATGGCGCCGGGGACTTCTTTGGGCAGCTTGATGGTGATGTCTCGCTTAATGCAGAAGGCATAGATGTTGACCGTGGCAAATGCGGCGACAAAGGAGCTCAGTAGGCCCTTGGTGCCCATGTTGTCGGTAAAGAACACCGAGACATCGGCGCCGTCGATCTTGGCACTCGTCTGGGTAACGGCCAAGATGAGCATAGCGCACATGGCGGCGACCATGGTGCTCGTGGCGTTGATGGCCTTGCCGGCAGGCATGCGGCGGTTCTTGGAGCCGGTCAGCGCGCTTGCGGTGGTGCCGGCGACCATGATGCCCACGACGCCCATCGTGAAGTTGTAAACCTTGTTGCAGAAGTTCACGACGTCGACGTTCCACCAGTCGGGCAGCGTAAAGCCGCCGACCGTGGCGACAACGCCCGGCAGGGTCGAAATAAGCAGGAAGACAGAAGAAGACAGGATGATGGGCATTGCTGCCAAAAAGCCGTCTTTAATGGCCTGAAGGTAGATGTTCTTAGAGACCTTGTCGAAGTACGGCTGACCTTTCTCCAAGAACTTAACGATCGATTCCATAGTTCACGCTCCTCTTTGCATGAAATCTTAATGGCATGGACGTTGAAAACCTATATGGTCTCCCGCTTGCTAAAAGCCCGGGTGCAGGCGGGGTCGGTCCCAGGGGGAGAGAGGGGAGCGGCTGGGTTTGTATCGCATAGGGCCGCTCCCCTCTCGGGGGAAAGCGAGGCGATGCGCTACTGCGCGTCCGCCATAGTGTCGGCGAGCTCCTTGTACCAGAGTGCCGACTGCTTGATGTAGCGTTTTTGCGTGTCGAAGTCGATGTAGAACAGGCCGTAGCGCTTGTTATAGCCGTTGGCCCACGAGAACTGGTCCTGCAGGCTCCAGATAAAGTAGCCCTGGACGTCGACGCCCTCGGCGCGCGCCCGGAGCACCTTCTCCATGTGCTGGTCGACAAAGTCGATGCGCTCGGGATCGGCGACGATGCCGTTTGCGTCGGGCTCGGGGTCCTTGTGGCCCAGGCCGTTTTCGGTGATATAGATGACGGGGAGGTTGGGATAGGTGGCGCTGATGTGCTTGAGCGTGTCGTAGAGGCCTTGCGGGTAGATGAGCCAATCCCAGTCGGTGGTGGGGATACCCGGCATATCGACCTGCTGCCCGACGCCCTTAAACTTAAAGCACGAGGTGCCCTTGTCTCCGGTGCCGTTAAAGCTGTTGGTGGACTCGCCATCGTAGGCGGCGATAAACGCCGACTGATAGTAGTTGAGGCCGAACATATCGTTGCGGGGCGCCGCCTTGGCGAGCTCCTCCATGTCGCTGTCCTCAACCGTAAGCGTGGCGTTGTTGGCACGCAGAATCTCGTTGATGAGTGAGAGGGTGCGCGCGGAGTAGTGACCCAGGAAGGCGCCGTCCATGATGAAGTCGGTGTAGAAGGCGTTGTACAGGTCGGCGGCGTGCTGGTCGGCGGGCGAGTCTGTGGCAGGATATGCCGGCGTCAGGACGTTGACCATGCCAATGCGTCCGCCCAGGTGCTCGGTCTCGTCAAGATCCTTATACAGGTTGACGGCGCGGGCGTGGGCAACGAGCTCGTTGTGCTGGCTCTGGATGCCGCTCGTCACATCAAAGTGATGGTTGGGCGGGAAGTTGCCTTGGATGTATTGGGAGTGCGAGAGGCTGATGAGCTCGTTGATGGTGAACCAATTCTTGACCTCGCGGAACTCGCGGAAGCAGAACTCGGCATAGCGCACATAGGCGTCGACGGTCTTGCGGTTGAGCCAGTCGCCCTGGTTGAACAGGGCGGCGGGGGAGTCAAAGTGATGCAGGGACACATAGGGCTCGACGCCATACTTTTTGCAGCAGGCGAACAGCTCGTGGTAGTGCTTAACGCCCTCGGCGAGGGGCTCGGCATCGTCGCCGTTGGGGAAGATGCGGGTCCAGGCGATGGACACACGGATGGCGTTGAGTCCATGCTCGGCAGAAAGGCGGATATCCTCCTCGTAGCGGTTGTAGAAATCACTGGCCGGGTCGGGCAAAAAGCGACCCTGGGCGACAAGGTAATCGTCCCACATGGTCTTACCCTTGCCTGCCACCTTCGTGGAACCTTCCGTTTGGTACGCGGCGGTTGCGGCGCCCCAAACAAAGCCCTTCGGCAGCTGCTGTACGCGGTTTAGCAAAGACATATGCATACACCCTCTCGTCTCGCTGTTCGATATTGTGCGTTTGCGCTCAGGAGGCTCCCTGGTTAGCGTTCAGCGGTGAAAAAGCCCGATAAACACTATCTTAAAATGATTAGAACCAAAATGAGCACGTGAATATTTGACAATGAGCACGTTAACATCCGGCTGGGATGTATAGAAACAAAACAACTTCAAACAGCCGCGAACGGTTGTATTTGTTCGGTAAGCGGTTTTGATTGACAGAAGTTTTCATGTTGTGGTATATGGCTCGGGTATCATGAGCACGTTATCGATGTATGTACGATGCGCCATGGGCGCGGGGAATAGTTGGGAAGCAGGTTAGCGTGGAAGGCATGGCTCAGCAGACAAGGAATGGTCATTCGGCGAGCGCGGCAGAGGTTGCGGCGCTCGCTGGCGTGAGCCGCCAGACTGTGTCTCGCGTGGTCAACGGTATGCCCAACGTGACGGAAAAGACGCGCAAGCGTGTGCTGGCCGCCATGGAAGAGCTGGGCTTTCGTCCCAATTTTGCTGGAGCGGCGTTGCGCGGCGGGTCGTATCGTTCTATTGGCCTGTGCATGTACAACATCACACGTGTCGGTAACCTGGCGACGCTCGAGGGTATCATGCAAGCGGCGCGCGAGCACGATTTTGCCGTCACTATGATCGAGATGGGCGGCGACAAGCCCTATACACTTGCCGATGCCTCGCGCCGCATGGTCGAGCGACCCGTCGACGGCATGATTCTCAACATGAACCGCATGGCTCCCGATTTTGAGGAGTTTGTTCCCCAGCCGGGAGTGCGAACGGTCATCCTGTCCATGTATGCGCATCCGCGCTGCACGACGATCGACTCCGACCAGTATGGTTCGTGCGAGCTGTTGACCAATTATCTGCTGGAACATGGTCACTCGAATATGCGGTTTGTGGCGGGTCCGGAAAACTCGATTTCCTCGCGTTTTCGTGAGGCCGGTTGGCGCGATACGCTGGGTCGTGCTCATGTCGATGCCGCTCCGATGCTGCGTGGCGATTGGAGTGCGGACAGTGGGTACGCCATGGGCGAGCGGATTGCGGCCGAGGTGCTTGCCGGCGGGTCGCAGGCGCCGACTGCCGTGCTTGCGGCAAATGACCAGATGGCGCTGGGCGTTATCGCCGCGCTCGAGAACGCGGGCCTGTCCGTGCCCGACGACGTGAGCGTGGTTGGTATCGACGACGCACTCGAGGGACTTGTTCCTCACAATCGGCTGACGACGCTGCGATTTGATTTGCGCGGTGTCGGTAAGCTTGCGTTTGAGGCGGCGATTGGAGAGAGCTCGTCTATCGAGGCGATTCATGTGCCGAGTACGCTGGTCGAACGCTCGACTGTTAGGGACATACGGGGTTAGGTCCTACTCCGTTTGTCTCGATTTGTAACAGGTAGACGGTCAAAAGCGGGCTACGTGTTACAGATTTAGATTCTTCGGAAAGAGCAATCCTGTTCGTCTCAATCTGTAACAGCTAGGACCCAAAAACTCGGCTAGATGTTACAGATCGAGACAAACGTGCGACACGGTCCGCCCAAAAAGGCCGGGGGCGGCGCGCCGTGTGACGTGCCGCCCCCGGCTGAGAAATGGGGACAGGTTATGTGGGCGGGCGACCCCGCCAGCCGCTAGTCCAGACGACGGGTCTGCGCCACGTGCTTATACCAGTATGCGCTTGCCTTGGGCGTGCGCTTCTGGGTTTCAAAGTCAACGTAGAAGAAGCCGTAACGCTTGTTGTAGCCATTGGTCCAGGAGAACTGATCCTGCAGGCTCCACAGGAAGTAGCCGCCCACGTTGACGCCCACCTCCATGGCCTTGAGCAACCAGCGCAGGTGCTGCTCGATATAGTCGATGCGCGGCTGGTCGTCCACAAAACCGTCCTTGTAGGGATCCTTGTAGCCCATGCCGTTCTCGGTGATGAAAATCTGCTTGTAGTTGGGGTAGCGCTGCTTAATGTAGACGAGCAGATCGAACAGGCCCTCGGGATAGATGATCCAGTCCCAGTCGGTGGTGGGGATGCCAGGCTTGTTCACATGCTCGCCAATACCCTTAACGCGCCAGCGGCCAGTGCCCTTCTCGCCCGTACCGTTGTGGTGCAGGTCGTTCTCGCCGTCGTAAGCCTTCAAGAAGCGGCACTGGTAGTTGTTAACGCCCAGGTAGTCGTTGTAGAGCGCTGCCTCGCGCATAATCTCGAGGTCCTCGTCCAGGATCTCGATGGTGCCGCCCGAGATGGCTGCCAGGCGGTTAGCGCACTCGAGCGTATCGGGCGCATAGTCGCCGCGGAAGGTGGCGTCGAGCAAAAACTGGTTCTGCAGCACGTGCTCATTGTTGGCGGCTTTGATGTCGGCGGGGTCGTTCTCGTTGAGCGGGTACTTAAACTCCAACGACTGAATGACGCCGATCTTGCCCTTAAAGCCGCCGTTGTGGAAGGCCAGCACGGCCTTGGCGTGGGCGAGCATCATGTTGTGCTCGCACTGGAAAGCCTCGGCCAGATGCGCCTTGACGCCGCCGGGGAAGGTGCCCTCGATGTAGGTGTTGGAGGCATCGGCCCAAATCTCGTTAAAGGTGAACCAGTAGGTCACCTGGTCGGCGTACTCCTTAAAGCAAAAGGTGGCAAAGTCCACAAAGGCATCGATGGTCTCGCGGTTGAGGAAGTCGCCCTTCTCAAAGAGGGGCAGCGGCGTGTCAAAGTGATGCAGCGTGACAAACGGCTCAACGTGGTGCTTATGGCACTCGGCGAAGAGATCGTGATAGAACTGGACACCCTCGGGGTTGATTTCGCCGGTACCGTTGGGGAAGATGCGGCTCCAGGCGATGGAGAGGCGAATGCCGTTGATGCCAAACTCCTCGCACAGCTCCAAATCGACGGGGTACTGGTTGTAGAAGTCCGAAGCGGGATCGGGGGAGAAACGGCCCTGGGCCTCCAGGAAGTCGTCCCAGGCAACCTTGCCCTTACCGTGAGTGCGGGTCTCGCCCTCTACCTGGTAGGCAGCAGTGGCGCCGCCAAAGACAAAGTCCTCGGGAAACTGCGCGGGCGGGTTGGTTACGCTAGCAGGGTTAACGGACATGATGATCCAATCGTCTAAATCGAAGGGCCAGCCGGTCTCGGATAGTCGGCTGGCCCTGAGCGTTACTTACTTCGAAAGTTGTTCGGCGACGAAGGCGAGAGACTTGTCGCCGTTCTGGGAGAGCTCGATGTACTGCTTACCACGGCAGGCGACGCACTTGTTGCCCACGCGCTCGCAGTCCTTCTGCAGGTCGGCCAAGTAGCTGGCAGCCTGCGGGGCCAGGACGACCAGATCAAAGTCGGGGAGCATGTCAACGTGGTTGCCATAGGCCTCGGCAGCGGTCTCAAGGTTGATGCCGCGCTCTTTGGCGGCCTTGGCCAGCGCGTTGGCGAGCAGGCCCGAGGTGCCGCCACCCTGGCAGAGCACGAGCACGCGCTTGCCGTTGAGGTCACTGGCGGTCGTTGTCTCAGTGGCGACAGCGGCGGGAGCGTCGGCCTTCACGGCCTCGGCAGCAGCGCCGGCGGCAACGCTCTTGGCGTCAGCCTTGCCCTGGAAGGCATCGTTGAGCTTGGCGGCCTTCTCGGCGTTCTTGGCGGCGAGCTCCTCTTGGGAAATCTCGGCCTCCTCGGCGCACTTCTGGGCGTCGTAGGCACGGAAGAACGGGTAGTACAGAACGAAGTCGACGACCAGGATAAGGGCGAGCATCACAAAGGCGAGCGGCTGGAAGCCCAGGCCCATGATGGTGCCGATGGGGCCGGGGACAGTCCAGGGCAGGGTGTACATAAAGCCGTTCATGCCCAAGAAGTCGATAAAGATCTTGAGGATCCAGATGTTGGCGATCGGGGCAAAGACAAACGGGACAAAGAAGACGGGGTTGAGCACGATGGGCGCGGCGAACAGCAGCGGCTCGTTGACGGCAAAGCAGACGGGGACGATGGCGGCCTTACCGACGGCGCGCATCTCCTGGGACTTGGCTAGGAAGCAGAACATAAAGACCAGGACGAGCGTGGCACCGGTGCCGCCCATGCAGACGACGAAGTACTGGGCACCCTGGGTCAGGACAGCGGAAGCGTGCTGGCCAGCCTGGAACGCAGCTAGGTTGTCGGTCATGTTGGCAACGAGAGCGGCGGCGATGGCGGGCTCGACGATCGAGGGGCCGTGGACGCCGACGAACCAGAAGAGGCTCATGGCGCCGTAAATCACAGCGAGGCCGATATAGCCGTCGGCAGCGGTGAACAGGGGCTGGAACACCTGGATGACGCCCTGGGCAAAGCAGAAGCCAAAAGCAGCGCGGAAGACGATGTCAAAAACCCAAAAGACGGTGATGCAGACGGAGAAGGGGATGATGTCCTTGAAGGTCTGCGAGATGTTGGGCGGAACCTGCTCGGGCATCTTGACGGTGATGTTGCGCTTGATAAAGAACTTGTAGATGATGCCGGTCACAAACGCAGCGATGAAGGCGGTCAGCAGGCCCTTGGAACCAAGGTAGGTGGTGTTGAAGCCGCTGGCGGCGTCCGTGGCGACCGTGTCGCTCGAAAGGAGCAAGAAGCCGATGATGGCCGCGCACATGCATGAGATAAAGTTAATCTGGTTATTCTTGGGCAGGTCGCGGTTCTGAGCGTCTGCGAAGTGCTTGGCCGTGGTGGCGGCGCAGGCGATGGCCAGGATGCCCATGGAGTAGTTGTAGCACTTCCACAGAGCGTTGTTGATGTCATCGGGCCAGTAGAAACCCCAGATGTTGGGGACCGAGGCTACCAGGCAGAAGATGGACGAGAAGATGATGATGGGGATGACGGAGATAAAGCCGTCGCGGATCGCCTTGAGGTACTTGTTGCGGGCGATCGCGTTGAAAAAGGGCTGGCCCTTTTCGATGATGGCGATGAGTTGCTCCATGCAATGCTCCTAAGAGTCGGTGGGTTAGCAACGATGGTAGCTTTTGACGTTCGGTTGCCAAAATGTTGACGTTGCCATTTTGTGACACAAAAAAAGACGCGAACCGGTGGTTCCTGTGCCTGCGAACCGTCGATTCCTTACGCGTAAACGTTTGAGCCGCCCGGTGGCTCTGTGTTTGCACAATGGCAACGTTAACATTTGGTCGACAAAAGCCGTTCGGGGAAGCAAAAATGTCGGTGAACGGTAGGTTTTGGGTGGTGAGCGTATGGTGGGGGAGGCGTTGGATATACTTGAAGGCGTTAAAAATGACTGCGCAAGGTGCCACCAATGGCATCGTTGACATAGAAAGATCGACCTATGGCCGCTGTTAAAAAATCGGTATCCGTCAAAGACGTAGCGCGCCTCGCGGGCGTCTCGGAGCAGACGGTCTCGCGCACCGTGCACGATTCGCCCAGCGTGCGCCCCGAGACCAAGGAACGCGTGCGTGCCGCCATGCGCGAGCTGGGGTATCGCCCCAATTTTGCCGGTCGATCGCTGCGCCGCGGTAAGTTTAAGACCGTCGGCGTCGCCATGTTCAACATTACCGGTACCGGCAACCTCGACCGTATGGAGGGCTTTGCCGCCGCGGCCGACAAACATGGCTATGCCATCACCCTCACTAAAGTAGACGGGCATCCGTATACCCTCGAGAGCGCATCGTCGCGCATGAGCGCACTGCCGGTGGATGGCATGGTTGTGATTATGAACCGCATGCCGGCGGACTTTGGAACCTTCGAGCCGCTGCCCGGCATGCAGACGGTGCTCGTTACGATGTTGGAGCACCCGCTCTGTTCAACGGTCGATAACGACCAGTTCGATTGTTCGCGCCAGGTGGTCGAGTACTTGCTGGGGCGGGGGCACAAAACCGTGCACTTTATCTCGTGTCCCGAGCGCTCGCTTTCGGGCATGCGGCGCGAGGAAGGCTGGCGCGAGACATTGCGTGCGCATGGCATTGAGCCCCCGCAGCTCGTGCGCGGCGATTGGACGGCACAGAGCGGGTATGCTGCCGGTCAGGCTCTGGCGGACGATCCGACCTGTACGGCCATTTATGCCTCCAACGACGCCATGGCCTACGGCTGCATCCGTGGGCTCGAGTCGCGCGGGAAGTGCGTGCCCCAGGACGTGAGTGTGGTGGGTGTTGACGATAGTCTGGGCGATATCGTGCCCGACCGTTGCCTGACCACGGTGCGCTTTGACAACAAGCGCGTCGGCATGTGGGCGGTCGACAAGATTGCCGGTGCCGAGGGCGTTGAACCCGGTGTAGAGCACATGCTGTTTCCGGGCGTGCTCGTCGAGGGCGATACGGTGCGCGATTGGCGCTAGAGCGCGGGTCTGTTTGGGTTGCCGTTAATTGTGTTCGATATTGTTCAGATTGGTTTAAAAACCGTTCACGGGCGAAAAGTGACCGTTCATAGCTCGAAATTACGTTTTGAGCTGTTCTTTTTTGTTTGAATGTTATTGTTTCTGTCATACACAACGCAGCGCGTATACCCGGACGCGATGCTCTCCATTGGTTCATATGTGAAAGGAACGCAATATGGCAACCAAAGAAGAAATCTCGATGGTTGGATTCGAGATCGTCGCATACGCAGGTGACGCCCAGACCGATCTGCTTGCAGCGCTCGATGCTGCTCGCGAGGGTGATTTTGAGAAGGCCGAGCAGCTGCACAAGGATGCCAGCGATGCGCTCATCGGTGCCCACGACACGCAGACCAAACTGCTTTCGCAGGAGGCCGGCGGTAGCGAGATGGAGATGACCTTCATCATGGCTCACGCTCAGGACACTCTCATGACCACTATGATCCTGGAGAAGCAGACCCGCTTTACCATCGATGCCTACAAGCGCATCGCCGAGCTCGAGGCCAAGCTCGCCTAACGAGCCCTCACAACCAAGTCCCCTTCCAAAAGCTCTGCCGCTATGAACTGCCTCCCATTTCTTGGACATGAGAAATGGGAGGCTTTCTTTATGCGCGT
>OLOW01000120.1_pt1 | contig 43490 bp, 32 predicted proteins | sample 1672801 | NCBI WGS metagenome assembly OLOW01 (sample SAMEA3136725, study PRJEB25190) | human gut metagenome | biome: human gut; feature: human-associated habitat; material: faeces | place: Austria | collected 2013 | reverse complement strand
GTCTTGATCTGCTCCAGCCCCTCAATGGGGGTCACGTGCAGGTTTTCAAAGGGCAGCTCGCGGCCCGTCACCAGCTCGCACACAGTGCGCAGGGCGGCCTCCATCACGCCGCCGGTCACGCCGAAGATGTCCGCCGCGCCCGTGGACAGGCCCAGCGGCGCGTCGAACGTCCCCTCCGGCAGCGCGCGCAGGTCGATGCCGGCGGATTTGATCATCCGGGCCAGCTCGCGCGTGGTCAGCACCGCGTCCACGTCCGGCACGCCGTCCAGGCTGGAAAGCTCCGGGCGCTGGATCTCGTACTTCTTGGCCGTGCAGGGCATGACCGAGACCACGAAGAGGTCCTTCGGGTCCACGCCGAGCTTTTCGGCGTAGTAGCTCTTGACCAGCGCGCCCAGCATGGCGTGGGGCGACTTGCAGGTGGACAGGTGGGAAAGCTCATCCGGGAAGGCATGCTCGATGTGCTTGATCCAGCCCGGCGAGCAGGAGGTAATCATGGGCAACACCGCCTCGCCGCCGGTAAGTGCGGCCTCCAGGCGGCCAAGCAGCTCCGTGCCCTCCTCCAGAATGGTCAGGTCGGCGGCGAAGTTGGTGTCGAACACGTCGTCAAAGCCCAGCTCGTGCAGGGCGGCGGCCATCTTGCCCGTGACGCACGTACCCACGGGATAGCCGAACGCCTCGCCCAGCGCCGCGCGCACGGCGGGCGCGGTCTGCACCACCACGCGCTTTTGCGGGTCGGACAGCGCCTGCCACACGCGCTCCAGTCCGTCGGTTTCCGCCAGCGCGCCCGTGGGGCACACCACCGTGCACTGGCCGCACATGGCGCAGGCCGTGGCGTTGAGCGGCAGGCCCATGGCCGGGCTGATGACGGTGTCAAAGCCGCGGTTCTGCGCGGCGATGGCGCCCACCTGCTGGATGCTTCGGCACACGGTGACGCAGCGGCGGCACAGCACGCACTTGGAGGTATCGCGGGTGATGGCGGGCGACACGTCCACATGGCGCGGCGGCTGCTCGCCCGAGAGGCGGCAGGAGGTCACGCCCAGGCGCTCGCCCAGGGCCTGCAGTTCGCAGCTCTGGTTGCGCCCGCAGGAGAGGCAGTCCTTGGAATGGCTGGAGAGCATCAGCTCGTAGAGCACCTTGCGGCGGGCGCGCACCCGCGCGCTGTGGGTGTGCACCACCATGCCCTCGCGCGCCCTGGTCATGCAGGAGGCCTGAAGGGTGCGCATGCCCTCCACCTCCACCACGCAGATGCGGCAGGAGCCGAACCGATGGACGTTTTTCAGATAGCACAGGCTTGGGATCTCGATGCCGGCGCTGCGCGCCGCTTCGAGGATGGTGGTCCCTTCGGGGACGGCGACGGGCTTTTGATTGATGGTCAGATGGATCATGTGCCCTTACCTCCTGTCGCAGTGCAGGCAGCGCAGCGATTCGGCCATGGCGTCCAGCCGGTGATAGCCGCAGACCACCTCGTCAAAGTTGTCGCAGCGCTTTTCGGGCGCGAGCGTATGGAACGGGAAGCGGGGGTGCTCCTCCACCACCTCGTCGGGGATGGTGGGGATGTCGATGGGCGCGCCCTTGTTCAGTTCGCCCTTGCCGCCGAGGTAGCGGTCGATGTTGACGGCGGCGCGCTTGCCGTCCGCAATGGCCTCGATGACCACGTTGGCGCGGTGGGGGTTGGCGTCGCCGCCGGCGAACACGCCCTCGCGCCGGGTCTTGACGGTGAAGCGGTCCACGTCCAGATAGGTCTTGACGCGCTCCTCCACGGCGTTGATGAAATAGTCGTCCATCTCCTGGTCGATGGCCGCAACCACGCCGTCGCAGGGCAGGACGAATTCGCCGTTCTCGACGGGGTAGACCCAGCGGCGGCCGTCCTTGCCGAAGTTGCCGGGCTGCATGCGCTGCAGCCGGATGCCCACGACCGCGCCGCGCTCGCCCAGAATCTCCAGGGGCGAGGCGAGCGTCTCCAGCCGGATGCCCTCCTCCTGCGCCTCCACGATCTCCTCCGCGCCCGCGGGCATTTCGGCCGCCGTGCGGCGGTAGACGATGGTGACCTCCTCCGCGCCCAGACGCCTTGCGGTGCGCGCGCAGTCAAAGGCGGTCGAGCCGCCGCCCACGATCACCAGCCGGCGCGGCACGAAGCGGTCCCGATTCAGCCCGATGCGGCGCAGGAAGCTCAGCCCGCTCTCCACCTGCGGCAGGCTTTCGCCGGGAATGCCCAGCTTGCGCGCCTTCTGGTTGCCGCTGGCGATGTAGACGGCCTGATGGCTTTCCCGCAGCTCGTCCAGCGACAGGTCGCGGCCCACGGTCACGCCCAGGTGAATCTTCACGCCCGCCTTTTCGATGGCGTGAATCTCCTTGAGCAGCACGCTGTTGGGCAGGCGGTATTCGGGAATGCCCCAGTAGAGCACGCCGCCGGGCACCTGCTCGGCCTCGTAGACGTCCACCTGATGGCCCAGCTGGGTCAGGTAGTAGGCGCAGGTGAGGCCGGAGGGGCCCGCGCCGATCACGGCCACGCGCTTGCCCGTGGGCGGAAGCGGGGTTTCGCCGGGCAGCTCAAACGCGCCGCTGAGCGCGATATCCCCCACAAAGCGCTTGATGGAGCAGATGGCCAGCGGCTCATCCACCTGGGAACGGCGGCAGTGCCGCTCGCAGGGATGCGTGCAGATGCGGCCGCACACCGCGGGGAAGGGGTTCTCCTGCCGAATGAGGCGATAGGCGTCCACCAGCCGCCCCGCGGCCACGAGGTTCATGTAGCCGGGCACGTCCACCGAGGCGGGGCAGGCGTTGCGGCAGGGCGAGATGTAGAGGTTGGCGCACACGCCCGCGTCGCAGTGACGGTCGTAGATGTGGGTTTCGTACTCGTCGCGGAAGTACTGGAGGGTGGAAAGGATGGGGTTGGGCGCGGTCTGGCCCAGGCCGCACATGGCGGTATCCTGCAGGGTGGCGGCCAGCTCCTCCAGCATGTCCAGATCTTCGGGCACGCCCTCGCCCTGGGTGATGCGCTCCAGAATCTCCAGCATGCGCTTGGTACCCACGCGGCAGGCCAGGCATTTGCCGCAGCTCTCATCCCGGATGAAGTCCATGAAGTAGCGGGCGGTATCGACCATGCAGGTATCCTCGTCCATGACGATGAGGCCGCCCGATCCCATGATCGCGCCGAGTTTGGCCAGGCTCTCGTAGTCGACGGGGGTGTTGAGGTGCGCGCGGGTGAGGCACCCGCCGCTGGGGCCGCCGGACTGGATGGCCTTGAAGCCCTTGCCGCCGGGGATACCTCCGCCGATGGTGTAGAGGATCTCGCCGAGGGGGATGCCCATGGGCACCTCGACCAAGCCCGTATTGTTGATCTTGCCCGAGAGGGCAAAGACCTTGGTGCCGGGGCTCTTCTCCGTGCCGAAGCCGCGGAACCAGTCCGCGCCGTGAAAGAGGATGGCGGGAACGTTGGCGAGGGTTTCGACGTTGTTGATGATGGTGGGACAATGGAACAGGCCGGACTCAAACGGGAAGGGCGGCTTCTGGTCCGGCTCGCCGCGCCGGCCCTCCACGGAGTTCATCAGCGCGGTTTCCTCGCCGCAGACGAACGCGCCCGCGCCGATGCGGATTTCCAGATCGAAATCGAAATCCGAGCCCAGAATGCCCTCGCCCAACAGCCCCGCCTCGCGCGCCTGATGAATGGCGTTGCTCAGCCGCTCCACGGCCAGCGGATACTCCGCGCGCACGTAGACGTAGCCGCGGCTGGCGCCGATGGCGTAGCCGCCCAGCAGCATGCCCTCGATGAGGCTGTGCGGGTCGCCCTCCAGAATGGAGCGGTCCATGAAGGCGCCGGGGTCTCCCTCGTCGGCGTTGCAGACCATGTATTTCCGGCCCTCCGCCGCGTTCATGCCGGCCTCCCACTTGACGCCCGTGGGGAAGCCCGCGCCGCCGCGCCCGCGCAGGCCGCTGCGCTTGATCTCCTCCACCACGTCGGCGGGCTTTTGCGCCAGCGCCCCCGCGAGGGCGGCGTAGCCGTCGCGGGCGATGTAGGCCTCCAGCGAGGCGTATTCCATCTGCCCGCAGTTGCGAAGCGCAATGCGCACCTGCTCGCGGAAAAACCCGATGTCCCTCAGGTACGGGATGCGGCGCTTCTGATCGTGATCGTAGAAGGTGCATTCCTCCACGATTTCGCCTTCCAAAAGGTGGCGGCGGGCGATGAGGGCCGCGCGCTCCGGGTCCAGGCTGGTGTAGAGCACGCCGTCGGGCTCGACCACCATCACCGGCCCCACCGCGCAGATGCCGATGCAGCCCGTGACCATGACCCTGACGCGTCCGCCAAGGCCCAGCGCCTCCACGGCCTCCTCCAGCGCGTCCCGGACCGCCTGACAGTGGCAGCTGACGCAGCCCGCGCCGCCGCACACCAGCACCCGCCGCTCATAGGCGGACTGCCTGCGCTCGTAGGCGGCCTTGATCTCGCGGAGCCTTTCGGGAGAGGTGATTTTCGTCATACGGCTTCTCCCTCCTTTTCGGGGGCGTACTGGGCCAGAATATGCTCCAGATGGTCGGGATTGACGCGTTTATACACCGTGTCGTCGATGGACATGGCCGGGGCCAGCCCGCAAGCGCCGATACAGCGTGCCACCTCCAGCGTGAACAGGCCGTCCGCCGTGGTATCCCCCACCTCGACCTTGAGCAGCTCCCTGAGCCGCTCCACGATGCGCTTGCCCCCGCGCACGTAGCACGCCGTGCCCAGGCACACGCGGATGGTATGCCTGCCGCGGCGCTGGGTGGAAAAGAACGAATAGAAGCTCACCACGCCCGAAACCTCGGCCAGGGGGAGCTCCAGGCCGTCCGCGATCACGCGCTGCACCTCCAGCGGCAGATAGCCGTAGATGCCCTGAGCCATGTGCAGCACCTGAATCAGCGACCCTTCGCGGCCGCGGTATTCGCGCGCCAGCTCGCCGATGCGCGAAAGAAGCGCCTGCTGGTCCTCCCGGGAACAATCGCCTGACGGGAGGGATTGAACCTTGCTGTTTGTGTCCAAAGTAGCAACCTCCTGCTGATGTCGTCTTCCTGGGCTGTGCGGTTGTTGTGAGGAACGATGATCTTTGGTTATTATGATAATCGATTTTACAGAAAAAAGCAAGAAATTTGTTTTGTTTTTGTCAATAAGCCGTTATCGATCATATCCTTTTCGTTTTACCGAAGAAAGCTCATTTTCAAAGCCGGGCGCGCTTTTTCATGGACGGATTCAAGATGGGCTTCCATCCAATCTGTTAAGGAATTGACAGAACGTGCGGCCCGCTTGCATTTATACGCGCATCATTGTAAAATACAGGATAAGCGAACGGCATGCTTCCAGAAAACGGGCCTGCGCGCCGTTTGCTGCGATAAGGAGGTTGAAGCGCATGAAGCGCATGCTGGCCTTGTTTCTGACGCTTGTATGCCTTGTTGGCTCCGCGGCCGCCGAGCCCGAAAAATACGACGCCATGCCGGCCATCTTCGCCGTCACCGTGAAGGAGGACGCACGAGAGATCGACGAGGGGAGCGCCTACGTCTACAAGGAATACCTGACCACCACCAACCCGGACGTGAACGCCGAGCTGCGCGCCATCGTGGACGCCTACGACCGCGAGTTCAGCCCCGCCCTGCAGCCCGACCCGCGCAAGCGGGGCAAGCGCGGCAGCGTGCTGAACATCAGCACCGTCTACTACCGCACGGGCGAAAAGTACCTGAGCACGCTCACCATCGCGCGCGTGAGCTACGAGGAGCAGCAGCTTTCCACGGCCTTCACCACCCGCACCTGGGATCTGGAGACGGGCCGCCGCGTGACCCTGGCCGACCTGTTTGAGGACGGGGCCTGGGAGACGCTGGCCGAGGGCGTGCGGGCGCACCTGACGGACATCTTCCCCGGCGAGGACCACGACAGCGCGGCCATCGACCGCCTGTGCGCGCCCGAGGCTCTCGCGTCGGTGGATTTCACCCTGAGCGGCATGGAGCTGACGCTGCACTACGCCGCCGGGGATATCGTCCCCGGCAAGGTCACTTTGACGCACGCGCGCTTTTTCTATCCCGACCTGCGCGCTCTGATGACGGAGACGGGCCTGGCCGCCACCGACAACAGCCGGTGGAAGATGGTGGCCGTCACCTTCGACGACGGGCCCAAGGACTATCCCTCCACCTACACGCTGGACGCGCTGCGCAAAATCGGCGCGCGCGGCACCTACTTCACCGTGGGCAAGCAGCTGGAGCGCTACGGCTACGTCCTGCAGAAGCAGTACGACCAGAATCACATCTTCGGCACCCACACCTTCCACCACTGGGGCGGCGGGTCCTTCAAATCGGACGAGAGCCGCCTCAGGGAACTGGCCCTCAGCGCCGAATGGACGCTGCCGCTGGTGGGCGAAGAGGCGTCGCTGTTCCGCGCGCCGGGCGGCACCTACCCCAGCTGGGTGGAGTCCGGGATGCCCATGCCCATCATCCAGTGGAGCGTGGACACCTACGACTATACCGGCAAGAGCCCCGAGCGCATCTTCTATACCTTCCGCGACAAGGTGACCGAGGGCGACATCATCCTCTGTCACGATACGGGCGAGTATCTGCATGAATCCGTACCCCTGTGGGGCGAGTACCTGCTGGAGCGCGGCTTCATGTTCGTCACGGTGGACGAGCTGGCCTGCGCCTACGGCCTCAAGATGCAGCCCAACGTGGTCTACTGGTCCGTGCGGCCGGGCGAAAACAGCGTTGATTGGGGCAAGTAACAGTAAAACGGCCTTCCTCCATGAAAAACCGGAGGAAAGCCGTTTTTGATTGGTTTCTGTCCTCAAGGGCGGTCCGGGCCATCGGGCTGGGCAGCGACCGGCTCAACCAGTTCATAGGGCAGCCATACCTGCCGGATGATGCTGTCCGTATCCAATGCGACACAGCAGGTCTGTTTTCTGCGGTCCACGCGGGTAATCGTGCCGCGCATGCGGGAAAACAGGCCGTCCGCGATCTCGATTCGGTCGCCCTTCTGGACGACCTTCACATGGCTGATATTTCCTTCCTTTTGCCAGACCCATTGGGCAAAGGCCAGATCCGAGCCCACCAGGTAATCGCGCCGGCCGTCCCCGTAGCCAAGCGGACGGATCACGCCGGAATACGTCCACCAGTTCACCGGGGGGACCTCGTCAGGCAGATACACGAACACATAGCCGGGCAGCAGGGCCGTCCTGATCTCCTCATAGGCTTTGCGTTCCTTGCTGTAACGCTTTGCGATGCGCTGGGGGAAAATCGCCGTTCCCACGCCGTCTTCGGTGATTCTGTGCGCAACGCTCTGTTCCTTGCCCGTTTTACAGAACAGACAGAGCACATGGCCGTAATCCTGCATCTGCTTCCACTCCTGTCAAAGGGCGGCGTGCCGCCGTCCGAGGGGGATCGCCGCCGCGTCCATGGGCTGTGCGGCAACCCACCGATCGCCTTCCCCTCATGACCGCCCGGCGAAACGGCCCTGAGGAACGGCATTGCCGTCATTGCGGTTCCAATCATATACCAGGGGAAATCGAATGTCAATCATCCCCAGTTTCTTCCTTTTCGCAAAAACAGGCCCCGCGGCTTTCGCCGCGGGGCCGAATTGGTTATGCATCAGAAGCTGCTGGCGGCCGGATCGAAGTTGCCTTCTTCCATGGCCTGCTGCGCCATTTCCTCCTCCGTCATCTCGGAAGGATTGGCGGGCTGGGCAGCCTCCTCCTTGGAGGCGTCGGAGGCCTCTTCCTTGGAAGCGTCCGCATCGTCCGCGGTCTCATCCGTCGGCTTTTCGGCGGGCTTTGCCGCTTCTTCCTTCTCTTCCTCCGTCTGAGCGGTGGGTTCGACGATGCTCACACGCTTGCCTCTGCTGATGGTGATGTCGCCCACCTTGACGGTGACGACCACCCGCAGGGTTTCAGCGGTCTCGTCCTCGCCGACGGAGACGCGGAAGCCGTCGCCGCTGGCCTTGCCGCTGGTGGCGGTCAGGTCGGTGCCGCTCAGGCGCCAGCTGATGGAGGCCTGCACGCCCTCCGGCACGCCGCTTACCTTCACCGCGTAGGTGGAGGACTTGCCGCGGCCAATCCGGGACGCGCCCTTCTCAAAGGAGATATGGATGTTGCTGGATTGAGCCAGCTCCTCATATTCCTTCTCAAGGGTTTCGTCGTCAGGCTCCTCAATCTTTTCGCCGTCCTTGCCCTGCACGGCGGCTTCGGTCCCCTCTTCGCTCTGGGACTCGCTCTTCTGCGCTTCGGGCGTCTCTTCCTCGGCTTCGCTCCACTGGGCCACATAGGTGGCGTCGGCGGTCACGGTGCCGGCCACGGCAGGGGACCAGCCCTCAAAGACCATGCCCTCCGCTTCAGGCGCGGCGCAACCGGGGGTGTTCATGCCGGTGAGCACCGTATCCTGCTTCAGGACGGTGTCTCCATCCTGATAGGTGACGGTATAGCGCGCATCCTCTGCGTCGGGGATGCCGTTGGCATTCCAGTCATCCGCCCACCGGGCTTCATAGGTCACATCGGCGGTCACGGTCTCGGCCACGGCGGGCTCCCAGCCCGTGAACACGAACAGCTCGCGCTGGGGAGCGGCGCATCCGGGCATGGGCGAGCCTTCCTCCAGCTGATAGCTGCTCAGCTCACCGCCCTGGCCGTCGGTGTAGGTGATGGTATAGAGCACGGGGACATCGGGCTGCTCGTCGACCGGCACAGCGGGCTGGCCATCGACCGTGTCGGCAGGCTGCTCGGTGGTTGTATCGGCAGGCTGCTCGGTGGTTGTGTCGGCAGGCTGCTCGGTGGTCGCGTCGGCGGGCTGCTCCTCCTCGGCCGGCTTCCAGGTGGCCTCGAAGGTGACCACGCCGTTCACGTCATCATAATGGAAATCGCTCCAGCCGGCAAAGGTCATGCCCGGATCGCTCGGATGCGTGGGAGCCGCAAGCGACTGGACATACGCATAGGCGTCCATGATGGTCTGCGAAGTCGATTCGCCGATCACGGCGCCGTCCACGCCGTTGGTCACGACCACGCGCACGCCGGTATTCTCGCCGCTCTCCAGCGTATCGGCGGTGCCGTCCACGGCGTCATGCGCACGCCAGGTGGCGGTGTAGGTCGCGTCGCCGGTCACGGGCTTGGAGGCGCTGTCGCCCCAGCCGTTGCCGTTCTGGTCAATCCAGGCGGTAAAGTCGTAGCCCTCGCGGGTCGGGTTGGCGGGCAGCGGGGTGTTCTCGCCCTCGGCCACCTGCTGGCTCAGCACGACGTTGTTTTCCTCCGTGCCGTCTAGGAATACGATGGTATAAAGCTTCGTCCACTTGGCGGTATAGGTGACATTGGCGGTCACCGTCTCGCTTACGGCAGGCTCCCAGCCGTCGAAGCGGTAGCCCTCGCGGACGGGGTCGGCCATGGCGGGGGTCGCGTCCCCGGCCAGCAGGCCGGAGGTGGCCTGGTCGTTGAAGATCACCGCATCCTCCACGCCATCGGTGTAGGTGACGGTGTAGGTGCCGTCGTCGGGCAGCAGATCCATCGTCATCAGCAGATTGGGGGTAATGGGGCTGGTCTTCCACTGGGCCACATAGGTGACATTGCCCGTCACCTTCTCGGCGTAAGCGGGGCTCCAGCTGTCGAACTCCCAGCCGGGTACGGTGGGCTTGTTCGCGTCGTTGTACTTCGGGGTCGTCGCATCAAGCTGCAGGTTGCGGTAGACCACATCGGCAAACAGGGTGCCGCCCTGGCCGTCCGTGTAGGTGACGGTGTAGGTGCGGATGATCTGCACATTGGTCTTGACACGCTCGCCGGGGGCCTGCTTGGGCCAGACCACCACGTTGATGGAGGGCGCGGTTTCATCCGCGGCCACCGTCAGCTGAGCGGTGGTTTCGTTGATCTTTTCAATCTTGGTATCGGCGCTGTTGTTGCCCTCAATCGCCCATTCCACACCGATCACGGAGTTGGTGGCGTAGGCGCTGTACTGGGCCTTGGTTCCGGCCAGCACGCTGGTGGGCTGACCGCCGTTAAAGACGGCCTTGATGGAGGTGTCCTCCTGCGTGCCGCTGACCAGGTGCAGCGCCAGGGAGCCCTGGTACGCCTTGCCGTCAACCGTGCAGGTGGCCCAGACCACGATGTCCTTGTCGAGGATCTCGTCGGGACCGATGTTGAGCACGCCGGTATCCTCGTGAATCCAGGTGCTGTTGGACTGCTTGTACTGCACGCTCCACTTGAAAGCGGGCTGCTCGACCATGTTGCTGACGTTGGCGAAGCACTGGACCACGGCCACGTTCACGCCGTCGATGTTGACGGTGGTGCGCTCGGCGGACACGGTCACGGCATGGTCCACGTTGAAGGTGGCCGTCACCGTGATGCCGGCCCCGGCGCCCGCCGTGGAGGTGGTCGCGTCGGCGGTGCTCACCTTGAACACGTTGGCCGCGATGCCGTTGTCGGTATAGCCGGTATTGGCCTTGATGGTGATGGGCACGGTGTAGCTGGACGCGTTCTTGAAGGTACCCGTATTGGCGTCCAGGCACTGGCTCCAGTCAATGGTCGCGGTGTACTGGTCCGTCGTGTAGCTGCCCACGGAGGGGACGCCGCCCGGCACGGGGCGCGGCACGCCGGAGATATAGAACTCGGTAATGGGCAGCTCGCCAGTGGGGGCGAACTCGAAGTCAAAGACGTTGCCCGCCTTGGAAAGCTGCGTGGCCGCAGCGCCGTTGACCGTTACGACGGCGTTGTTCCAGCTCAGGCCATGGTTGGCGTTGAGCGTGAGGCGCGCGATGTAGGTGGTCTGGGGCTTGAAATGGCCCTTGGAGTCCATCACGGCCAGCGCGCCGGTGCTCTTGTCAATCCAGGTGATGCTGCCGTTGCAGACCTCGACGGTCTGGTTGTTGACCACGCCGGAGCCGGACACGGACACCTGGGGCGTCTCACCCGCCACGGGCGTCGTGATGTAGATGCTGGCATTCACCGCCGCGTACTGCACCACTGCCGCGGTGACGGCGGAATGGCGGTTGGGGTACTCGGTGGGCTGCTTGGAGAAGTTATAGTACGAGGAAGTATTCGCCACGTCGGCAATCAGCGTGATCTGCTTGCCGTTCCAGGCGGGGTCGATGGTCAGCGTGGAGGCGTTGCCCACCTGCGCGCCATCCACCCACCAGCTGTAGTTGATCCAGCCGGATACGGAGGCCGCGGTCCACGGATTGACCGAAGCGACCAGCGTATCGCCCACCTCGGGCGCGGTCTGCGCGGCATTGGCCTTGGTGCGCTGGTTGATGATGCTCACGCCCGCAACCGTGCCATTGGCGCGCACGGGGTTGGTGGCGGCGCTGATGGCCTCACCCGCGTTGGGATAGGCGGTGATGGCCTTGACGCTGATGGTCTTGCCCACATCGGTGCCAAGGACGGTATAGGTGCCGGTGGTGTCGGTGTGCACGGAGGTGCCGACCGTCCAGATATAGGAGATCTGGCCGCTGGCGCGCAGGGGGTCCAGCGCGTCGGGGGTGAGATCGACGGTGATGGTTTCCCCGACCACGGGGCTGGTGTTGTTGAGCGCCACGGCGGTGACGATCTTGTTGCTGACGATGGGGTTGCTCAGCGGGCTGTCGATATAGTCCACGCCGCTTTCCGCGTTGAAGGTGCTGACCCCATAGATGCCCGCGCCGCGCACGCGCACCTTGATGCGGTGGCCGATAGCCGTTTCGGGCACGGTGATATAGGACCCGGTCGCAAACACGCTCTCCGCACCGGTGGTGGCGTTGACCATGATCCACTCATAGGTGGCGGTGGCGGTGGCAGGGGTGATCACGGCGGAGCAGCCGTTGCCCGCGGTGAGGGTGTAGTTGCTCAGCGCGGCGGCGGTAATATTGGCGCTCTGCACCAGACCATAGGCGGAAGCGGTGGCGCTGCCCGTGTAGGGCGCGATGCCCTCCACCCGCAGGCTGATCTTCTTGCCCAGGTCGTTGGCGGTGACCTTGTAGCTGGCGGTGGTAGCCACCACGTCGCCATCGGCCATCCACACGCAGTTGACGGACGCGCTGGAGGGAGTCACGACGGAGCTGAGCACCTCGCCCACCATGACGGGGCGGTTCTTGATGCTCAGATCGACGGAGAACACTTCCGTGCTGCTGCGCACCTCGCCGGAGGCCGAGCAGATGGCCACGCCGCTGAAGGAGTCAATGCCGTTGACCTTGAGCTGAATCAGCTTGCCGATGTCGCTCTGCTGCACGGTATAGGTCGCCTCGGTGCTCACCTCAATGCCGCCCACGCGCCAGCTGTAGCTGACCGTGGCCGAGGAGGGCTTGAGCACGGCGGACAGGGTATCCCCCACGAAGGGCTGCGACCGGTTGAGCGATACCTCGGTCACCTGGCGGCTGGAAACCACCGGGTCGGTGGTGTACTGCCTGGAGCCGTAGTATACGCCGGTGCCCGTGACCGTCAGGGTGATGGGCTTGCCGATGTAGTCGTTGAGCACGCGCAAAGTGGCGCTGTTGCTCTGCTCCACGCCGTTCACCTTCCAGCTGTAGGTGACGGTCGCGTCCGACGGAGTGACGGACGCCTGAAGCACGTCGTCCACCACGGGCGACGGATAGTTGACGCTCACGGCCTCCACCATCTTGGAGGACGGGGCCGGAGCGGGCGTAACGGAGATATAGCGGCTCATCATATAGCCGCGCACGCCGCCGATGGAAATATAGTGCCACTCATCGCCATAGGACAGAATGGTCACCGCAGTACCCGGACGGTACAGCTGAATGCGGTTCCCGTTCGGCGTGGTACGCAGCCACACGCGCAGGCCGTTGTCGCTGACGACGGTGCCGGTGCCTACGCCGCCGCTTTCGCTGCCGGTGCCGGTGCCGGTGCCGCTGGTGCCAAAGACGAGGAACTCGTTCATCATCCAGCCAACGGTTTCGCCCACGCGAATCTGCGACCATTCGGTGCCGCGCTGCTGCACGATGACCGTGGTACCCACGTCATATTTGGTAATCACGCGATATACCTTGCTGGGGCCTTCGCGCATACGTACCCCATAGCCGTTTTCGCTGGTGACCATCGCGTATTCCTCCGCAGAGGCAACCGTGGTCATCAGTCCCACCAGCGCCAGGGCGACCAGCAGGACGCATAAGAAGCGTTTCATCTTGCTATCCCTCCGTTACACAGTGTATGTAAGACGGCGCGCCATATGGATATGGCTTGCCCATACAGTGCTTCCTTCTGGCATTATACAGATTTTGATAACATTTGTAAAGGGTTTTGCCTTAAAATCTTCAAATTTCTGATACACATTCGTAAAGATTTGGACTTTTTTTATCTCCGCTTCCCCCGCTTTCTCCGGCCTTTTTTCCTGGCCGTATTCCGGCACATCTTTCCATATGAAGAACGATTGGCGCATCCGGATTCTTCCCAGTTTTGAGAAAAAAACCCCTGGACGACGCTTCCAGCCCCCCTCAGATCAGACGCAGCCGAAGGGCGAAAGGTTTTTTGAACACGAAAAAAACCTCCGGCTCCCCCTGCCCCGCCGATCCCGTATTTCCCATATAATAAGGAAGAAAGCCATCTGCCCCGCCCCTCGCCGATACGTTGACAATTATATTCAAAATCATATAATGGTATATAAACATTGGCATTTACAGCTCCCCGAAACTATGTTAAACTTTTAACGAAATCAGAAAGGAGCTGGGTCAGCATGACTGATGCACGCAAACCTGTGGACCGTGTGGAACGCCTGGAGGAAGAGCTTGCCCTGGTGCGGGCCGCGCAGAAAACGTATGCCGAGTTTACGCAGGAACAGGTCGACCGCATTTTCTTCGCCGCAGCCATGGCCGCGGGCAAGATGCGCCTGCCGCTGGCCAAGATGGCCGTCGAGGAGACGGGCATGGGTGTGGTGGAGGACAAGGTCATCAAAAACCACTTTGCTTCCGAATATATATACAATGCCTACCGCGACGTCAAGACCTGCGGCGTGATCGAGGAGGACAAGGCCTACGGCATCACCCGCCTGGCCGAGCCTCTGGGCGTGATCGCGGCCGTGATTCCCACCACCAACCCCACCTCCACGGCCATTTTCAAGACGCTGGCCTGCCTGAAAACCCGCAACGGCATCATCATCTCCCCCCACCCGCGCGCCAAGAAGTGCACGGTCGAGGCCGCGCGCATCGTGCTGGAGGCCGCGGTGGCGGCCGGCGCGCCGGAGCACATCATCTCCTGGATCGACGTGCCCAGCCTGGAGATGACCAACCTCATCATGTGCGAGTGCGACTGCACTTTGGCCACGGGCGGCCCGGGCATGGTGCGCTCGGCCTACTCCAGCGGCAAGCCCGCGCTGGGCGTGGGCGCGGGCAACGTGCCCGCCGTCATCGACGAGAGCGCGGACATTCTGCTCGCGGTCAACTCCATCATCCACTCCAAGACCTTTGACAACGGCATGATCTGCGCCTCCGAGCAGAGCGTGATCGTGCCCGAGAGCATCTATGGCAAAGTGCGCGCCGAGTTCGCCGCCCGCGGCTGCTATTTCCTTGAGGGCGAGGAGCTGGACAAGGTGCGCAAGACCATCATCATCAACGGCTCCCTCAACGCCAAGATCGTCGGCCAGCCCGCGCAGAAGATCGCCAGGCTCGCCGGTCTGGACATCGACGAGCACTACAAGGTGCTCATCGGCGAGGTCGAAAGCGTCGATCTCAGCGAGGAGTTCGCCCACGAAAAGCTCTCTCCCGTGCTGGCCATGTACCGCGCAAAGGACTTTGACGACGCCATGGCCAAGGCGGAACGCCTCATCGAGGACGGCGGCCACGGCCATACCGCCAGCGTCTACCTCAACCCCAACACCCAGCGCGAAAAGCTCATGCGCTTCGCCGAGAAGATGGAAACCTGCCGCATCGTGGTCAACACCCCCTCCTCCCAGGGCGGCATCGGCGATCTGTACAATTTCAAGCTGGCCCCCTCCCTCACGCTGGGCTGCGGCTCCTGGGGCGGCAACTCCATCAGCGAAAATGTTGGCGTGAAGCACCTGCTCAACATCAAGACCGTCGCCGAGAGGAGAGAGAACATGCTGTGGTTCCGCGCGCCTGAAAAGGTGTACATCAAGAAGGGCTGCCTGCCCGTGGCCCTGCGCGAGCTGAAAGAGGTGCTGGGCAAGAAGAAGGTCTTTATCGTCACCGACAGCTTCCTCTATCACAACGGCTACACCAAGGCCGTGACCGAACGCCTGGACGAGATGGGCATCACCCACACCACCTTCTTTGACGTGGCGCCTGACCCCAGCCTGGCCTCCGCCAAGGAGGGCGCGGCCGCCATGACCGCCTTCCAGCCCGACTGCATCATCGCCATCGGCGGCGGCAGCGCCATGGACGCGGCCAAGATCATGTGGGTGCTCTACGAGCATCCGAACGCGGACTTCCTGGACATGGCCATGCGCTTCTGCGACATCCGCAAGCGCACCTACACCTTCCCCCGCATGGGCGAAAAGGCGTACTTCATCGCCATCCCCACCACCGCCGGCACCGGCAGCGAGGTCACGCCCTTTGCGGTCATCACCGATCAGGACACCGGCGTCAAGTACCCGCTGGCCGACTATGAGCTCATGCCCAAGATGGCCATCGTGGACGCGGACATGATGATGAACGCGCCCAGGGGGCTGACCAGCGCCAGCGGCATCGACGCCGTGACGCACGACCTGGAGGCCATCGCCAGCATGATGGCCACCGACTACACCGACGGCCTGGCCCTGCAGAGCCTGAAGATGATTTTCGAATATCTGCCCCGCGCCTACACGGACGGCCCCAACGACGCCGAGGCCCGCGAGAAGATGGCCAACGCCGCCACCATGGCCGGCATGGCGTTTGCCAACGCCTTCCTGGGCGTGTGCCACTCCATGGCGCACAAGCTGGGCGCCTTCCACCACCTGCCCCACGGCGTGGCCAACGCGCTCATGATCGACGAGGTCATCCGCTTCAACGCCGCCGAGGTTCCCACCAAGATGGGCACCTTCCCGCAGTACGACCATCCGCACACGCTGTCGCGCTACGCGATGGTCGCCGACGCGCTGGGCCTGGGCGGCAAGGATGACGGCGAGAAGCTGGAAAACCTCATCCGCGCCATTGATGATTTGAAGGAAAAAATCGGCATCAAGCCCACCATCCGCGACTATGGCATTGATGAAAACGACTTCCTGAATCGTCTGGATGAGATGGTGGAGCAGGCGTTCGACGACCAGTGCACCGGCGCCAACCCGCGTTACCCGCTGATGAAGGAAATCAAGCAGATGTACCTCAGCGCCTATTACGGCGCCGGAGCAAACAAGTAAGGAGGGCGGCTATCATGAAACTGGACAAGGTGATTGCGGTCCGCACCAACAAGACCGTTTACCGCGACGGCCATCTGGCCATCAAGGTGTTTGACAGCGACTACAGCAAGGCCGACGTCCTCAACGAGGCGCTCAACCAGGCCCGCGTGGAGGAAACCGCCCTCAACATCCCCCGCCTGCACGAGGTGTGCACGGTGGGGGGCAAGTGGGCCATCGTCAGCGATTTCATCCCCGGCAAAACCCTCGCCCGGCTCATGGAGGAAAACCCCGACCGGCGTGACGAATATATGGATCTGTTCGTGGATCTGCAGCTGAAAATGCACGCGCAGACCTGCCCGCTGCTGGGCAAGCTCAAGGACAAGATGAACCGCAAGATCGACGAAACCGGTCTGGACGCCACCACCCGCTACGAGCTGCACGCGCGATTGCAGGGCATGCCCAACCACAAGAAGCTCTGCCACGGCGACTTTGATCCCAAGAACATCATCCTGCGCGACGACGGCGAAGCCTTCATCCTGGACTGGTCCCACGCCACGCAGGGCAACGCCAGCGCCGACGCGGCCCGCACGTACCTGCTGTTCTGGCTCGCGGGCGACATCGACGGGGCGGAAAGCTACCTCCACCTGTTCTGCAAAAAGAGCGATACCGCCCGGCAGTATGTGCAGAAGTGGATTCCCATCGTGGCCGCCAGCCAGAGCGTGAAGGGCCGCGCGGAGGAGCGCGAGTTCCTCCTGCACTGGGTCAATGTGGTGGACTACGAATAAGCGTTTCGCGTCCCGGCTGTGGGGCGTGAGGATACAGCGATCAAAACCCAGCAAAGGAGCAAACCTGTTATGAAGATCACCATCTGTATCGGTTCCAGCTGCCACCTCAAGGGCTCGCGCCAGATCGTGGAGGAGCTTCAGCGTCTGGTGGCGGAAGGCGGCCTCAAGGACAAGATTGAGCTGGCCGGCAAGTTCTGCATGGGCAACTGCCAGAACGGCGTGTGCGTCACCGTGGACGACGAGCCCTTCTCCCTGAGGCCCGAGGACACCAAAGCTTTCTTTGAAAACGAGGTCCTCCCCCGACTCAAATAACCGTGAGATCCATACGGGGCTGACGCGCTATTTCACGCCAGCCCCCTTGGCCTGTTCTGATCCCTTTGCATTGGAGGAAGCTGCCCATGCTTGAAGTGCTCAACCTCAACGAAAACAACTGCGCGGACTGCTACAAGTGCATCCGCACCTGCTCGGTCAAGGCGATCACCTATGCCAACAACACCGCCGAGATCGTGCACGACGAGTGCATCCTGTGCGGCAACTGCTTCGTGGCCTGCCCCCAGAAGGCCAAGCAGGTCCGCAATGACGTGCCCCGCGTCAAGGAGGCCATTGCCGCAGGCAAGCATGTGGTGTGCAGCCTGGCCCCGTCCTTCATCGCGGATTTCCGCATCCGCTCCCTGGACGTGATGACGGACGCGCTCAAGCGCCTGGGCTTTGCCGAGGTGCAGGAAACCGCCGTGGGCGCGCAGCTGGTCAGCGACGAGTACGCGCGCATCATGCGCGAGGGCAAGCAGCGCGTGCTCATTTCCAGCTGCTGCCCTTCCATCAACATGCTCATCCAGAAGTATTACCCCACCATGCTCCCCCACCTGGCCAAGGTGCTCACCCCCATGCAGGCGCACTGCAAGGCCATCAAGGAGCAGAACCCGGAGGCGTTTACGGTGTTCATCGGCCCGTGCATCGCCAAAAAGGCCGAGGCCGACGAAAGCCCCTATACCGATATCGCCCTCACCTACGACGAGCTGCGCGACTGGCTGGCCGCCGAGCATATCGAGCTGCCCACCGACCATGTGGAGCCGGGCGACGGCAAGCGCGCGCGCTTTTATCCCGCCACCGGCGGCGTGCTCAAGGCCACCGACAAGGTGGAGGGATACCGCCGCATCGCCATCGACGGCGTGGACAACTGTCGCGCCGTGTTTGACGAGCTGGAAAACAGCCAGTTCGGCAACGTCTTTATCGAGATGAGCGCCTGCGAGGGCAGCTGCGTCAACGGCCCCTGCATCCGCGAGCACACCGAGCGCCGCCTCAAGGGCGCGCTGCGCGTGGACACCTTTGCCGGCGACCAGCGCTTTGACGTTGCCGCCCCCGATACCATCAGCTACAACTACCCCTTCCTGGGCGGCAAGAAGGTCAAGTTCGGGTCCGAGGCCATCAACGACATGCTCTACAAGATGGGCAAGACCAGCCCCGAAAAGGAGCTCAACTGCGGCAGCTGCGGCTACCCCACCTGCCGAGACAAGGCCATCGCCATCCTGGAGGGCAAGGCCAAGATCGAGATGTGCCTGCCCTTCCTCAAGGAAAAGGCCGAGAGCTTTTCCGACAGCATCATCAACAACACGCCCAACGCCATCATCGTCATGGACGAGGACCTGGTGGTGCAGCAGATCAACCGCGCGGCGGTGCGCATGTTCAAGCTCAAGGACGCAAACGACATCCTGCATGAGCACATCGTCCGCATCCTGAACCCCGGAGATTACCAGAACATCATCACCTCGGCCCTGCACACCACCACCCGCATGCACTACCTGGCCGATTACGAGCTCTATGTGGACGAAACCATCCTCTACGACCGGCAGTACCACATCGTGATCTCCCTCATGCGCGACGTGACCGAGCAGGAAACCCTGCGCGGCCAGGATGCGGAGCTGCGCAGGCAGACGGTGGAAATCACCGACAAGGTGATCGAAAAGCAGATGCGCGTGGTGCAGGAAATCGCCTCGCTGCTGGGCGAGACCACCGCCGAAACCAAGATTGCCCTCACCAAGCTAAAGGATGCGATGGCCCATGAATGACCTGTGGATTGAAACCGGTTCCATCAGCATGAACAAGCACGGGGAAACCCTCTGCGGCGACAAGGTGGAGCTGGCCGGCGGCGGGGACGAGGACCTCACGCTGGTGCTGGCCGACGGCCTGGGCAGCGGGGTCAAGGCCAACATCCTCTCCACCCTCACCAGCAAGATTCTCTGCACCATGATCTCCGGCGGCATCCCGCTGGAGGAGTGCGTCTCCACCATCGCAAGCACCCTGCCGGTGTGCAGCGTGCGCAAGGTGGCCTATTCCACCTTTACCATCATCCGGATTCTGGACAACAAAACCGCGCACATCATCCAGTTTGACAACCCCGCCACCATCGTGCTGCGCAAGGGCGAGCTCTTCGACTATCCCAGGGTGACGCGCGTTTTGTCGGGCAAGACCATCTGGGAGAGCACCTTCCCCATCGAGCTGGACGATGTGTTCATCGCCATGAGCGACGGCGCGGAGTATGCCGGCGTGGGGGACCTGATGAACTTCGGCTGGACGCGCGACTCCATCGCCGACTACGCCATCGCCAACTATCTGCCCGAAAACAGCGCCAAGTTCACCGCGGGCCTCATCATCGACGAATGCGACCGCCTCTACGGCGGCTCGCCGGGCGATGATACCACCGTGGCCGTGGTGCGCGTGCGCAGCCGCCATCCGGTGAACCTCGTGGTCGGCCCGCCCGAGCACAAGGAGGACGACGTGCGCATGATGAACCTCTTCTTTTCCAAAGAGGGCACCAAGATCGTCTGCGGCGGCACCACCAGCAACGTCGTCTCCCGCTACCTGGGCCAGCCCATCATCGCCTCGCTGGACTACCACGACCCCGACGTGCCGCCCATCAGCCGCATCAAGGGCGTCGATCTGACCACCGAGGGCGTGATTACCCTCTCCAAGGTGCTCACCTACGCCGAGGACTTTCTGGATCAGGCGAAGCTGGCCTCCGTCTGGGCCACCCAGAAGGACGGCGCGAGCCTGATCGCCCGCGAGCTGTTTGAAAACGCGACCGACGTCAATTTCTTCGTGGGCCGCGCCATCAACCCCGCGCACCAGAACCCCAACCTGCCCATCACCTTCGGCATCAAGCAGCAGCTGATTACCAGCCTGGCCGACTGCCTCAGGAAAATGGGCAAACACGTTCGCCTTTCCTACTTCTAGAATCGGATGGAGGAATCATCGTCTATGCTGCTGTTTGACACCTACGTTCAAAAGCTCAAGTACAAGGTGCTCAAGGAGGTCGCGCGCCACGACTACGCCGGGACGCTCCAGGACTGCTATCTGGACATCCCCAAGGTGATCTCCCCCGGCCCCAAGAGCACCATGCGCTGCTGCATCTACAAGGAGCGCGCCATCGTGGCCGAGCGCGTGAAGATCGCCATGGGCGGCGACAGGAAAAACCCCAACGTGATCGAGGTCATCGGCATCGCCTGCGACGAGTGCCCCGTCAGCGGCTACCGGGTCGGCCCCGACTGCCGCGGCTGCATCGCACACCGCTGCTCCAGCGCCTGCCCGCGCGGCGCGATCTCCTTTGACGACAACCATCACGCCCACATCGACCCCGACAAGTGCATCAACTGCGGCAAATGCGCCTCCGTCTGTCCCTACAGTGCCATTCAGAACCATGTGCGCCCCTGCGAGCGCGCCTGCAAGATCAAGGCCATTCAGCATGGCGAAAACCATGTGGCCCACATTGACGGCAGCAAGTGCATCGCCTGCGGCGCGTGCGTGTATCAGTGCCCCTTCGGCGCCATTCAGGACAAGAGCTTTCTGCTGGACGCCATCCACATCATCCGCGACAGCGAAAACAACCAGAAATACAAGGTCTACGCCGTCGTGGCCCCCTCCATCTCCAGCCAGTTCGTGTATGCCAAGCTGGGGCAGGTAATCACGGGCCTCAAGCAGCTGGGATTCTTCAGCGTCGTGGAGGCGGCGCTGGGCGCGGACATGGTCTCCTACCGCGAGGCCAAGGAGCTGGCCGAGAAGGGCTTCCTCACCTCCAGCTGCTGCCCCGCCTTCGTCAGCTACATTGAAAAGAGCTTCCCCACGCTCAGGCCCTTCGTCAGCCACAACCTCTCCCCCATGGCCGAGGTGGCGCGCTTCATCAAGGGCACCGACCCGGACGCCAAAATCATCTTCATCGGCCCCTGCACGGCCAAGAAGCAGGAGTTCCAGCGCGAGGAGGTACGCCCCTGGATCGACTGCGTGCTCACTTTTGAGGAGCTGCAGGCCTGGTTTGACAGCAAGGATCTCGACCTGCCCTCCCTCGGCGAGGACGTGCTGGACAACGCCAGCTACTTTGGCCGCATCTTCGCGCGCAGCGGCGGCCTGACCGACGCGGTGAAGCAGGCCCTCAAGGAGCAGGGCAGCGATTTCATCGTCAACCCCATCCCCTGCGACGGCATCGAGGCCTGCCGCGTGGCCCTGCTCAAGAAGCAGAAGAACCTTCTCAAGGAGAACTTCATCGAGGGCATGGCCTGCGTGGGCGGCTGCATCGGCGGCGCGGGGTGCCTCACCCACGGCCCCAAGGACAAGGGCGAGGTGGACAAGTACGGCCACGAGGCCTACGAAAAGACCATCACCGCCGCGCTGGCCCAGTGCGCCTACGATACGGAGAAATAAACCCGGCGGGCGGGGCGTTTGCACCCCTCGGCGCAGGCGTTTGCGGCTTCTGGCGGCAAGCCCGCCGCCGGACTGTTTCGATACGTTGAAGAATCCGCGCTTTCCCATGAAGGAGGGAGAGCGCGGATTTTTCCGTCTGTTCGGTTAAGCCTCAACGAACAGGAAAGAAAAACCAGGGTGGTTTCGTTTATTCAGATAGATGTTGTCAACTGAGGTTGACATCAAGGTTGTGCAAAAAGGGGAGGAGAGGAAATGACGATGAAAAAATACACGGTCTTTTTGCTTGTTGGACTCACATTAGCATTCGGTATTGTCTCCTGTCATGCCGAAACGCTTCAACAGCCAACGGATGTTTTTGAAGTATCAGATGACGGGCGGAAAATGCAAATTGTGACCGTTCTGGATGAAGGAACGGAATATGAGCTGATTGAACGGGTTGTAACGCAGGCGGGTTCTACCTTTGATTCCTATTATGATTCGGATGTTCCGATAGAGTGGGGAAGAATTTCTTTTTGGGACAGAAATGGCTATGTGCGTCAGGGGTGGATCGTGATGAATCCCGATGCCATCACCGGGATCCATATGAGCGTTTTCGATGATGATTCAAGCGAAGAGTATAATGGATACGATTCGGGCTTTGTCTTGTGCGAATCCCTCTCGTTAAGGGAGAATCCGGATGCCGCATCAAATGTTCTCCTTACCCTGACCTATGGGGCTTATTGTACCTTAATTGAAGAAAGCGGCTCCTGGTACAATGTCGTTTACCGCAATGAGCAAGGCCAACGTTATAGCGGCTGGGTTCGGAAGGAATATGTTCTCATCAATCCCGACTACTTTACGCCGAATGGAGAAACCCCGGTTTATGCTATGCCCTCCAGCACTTCCAAACGCGTTGGGCTGATTAGCAGCGGAACAACTTATCCAATCATCGGGGAGTTCAATGGTTTTCTGGCGATCAGCTTGCGTGGAGGAAGCGGATTTGTCGCAAAGCCTTAGAAGATACGAATTTTGGCAGAATGTCATCCGCAGAAAAAACAGCCTTGGCTTGCCTGGATGATACCCCATAGGTTACGGATATGCTGAATCCGCGCTTTCCCATGAAGGAGGGAAAGCGCGGATTCTTTTGCTTCTATGGGTTTTTCGGGCTTATTGCGCTTCCTCCGGCGCGGCGGGCAGGGTGACGGTCACCGTCTGCGCCGCCTCGTCCACCTGAGCGGCGATGCCCGTCAGGCTTTCGATGGTGGCGGCGGGCAGGTAGAGCACGTCGCCCACGCTGCGGATGTCGCGCACGGGCACGATCTGCGCTTCGTTGTTTTTGTACACCTCAAGGCCCACCGGCGCGCCGGACTGGTCGTGCGTAAAGGCGATGCGGATGATATCGTCGTTCATGGCAAAGGCGTACTCGTCCGCCTCCACCGACTCGGAGGCGATCACGTTGATTCCCGCCGCATGGAGAATCTCCAGCAGCGGCAGGTAGACCTCCTCCCCCATCCGGTACGGGAGGAGCGGCGCTTCCGTCTCGTCCTCCGCCGCGATGGTCAGCGCCTCCGCCGCGCCGTCCAGGCGGATGCCATAGCCCGTCATGGCCTCAAACGAGGGGGCGGGCGTGGCGCTGGGCACAGCGGTTGGGGTAGGCGTAGCGGTCGGCGCGGCAGGCGTGGCGCTGGGCGCGGGGGTAGACGCCGGCTCGCCGGGCGTGGCGCTGGGCGTGGCCGAGGGCTGCGGCGTAGCGGTGGGCGCGGCGGGCGTGGCGGATGCGGGCGTTTCGGTGAGGGCCACGCTCAGACCGGAGGTGGCGGAGGGGGCGGGCGTGACCGCCGTCGGAGACATGCGCACCTGGTTGCTCTCGTAGAGCACGGTCAGCGTAACGCGCCCGGCCATGCCGTCGGCGCTGAGGCCGTGCTGGTACTGGAACTGCTCCACGGCGCGGCGGGTCTGGTTGCCGTACACGCCGTCGATGTCGCCCTCGTAATAGCCGTACCGGGCCAGCTCCTCCTGGAGCCGGCGCACCTCGTCGCCCCTGTCGCCCACCTGCAGCGTGCCGTATTCGGGGTTGGGGGTGATGTCGATGGTGGGCACGGGGGTGGGCCTGGGCGTGGCGGTCGCGGTGGGGGTCGCGGTGGGCGCCGCCTGCACGTAGGGCGTGGGCGTGGGCTCGTCATAGGCGGGCATCGCGCCGGGGTCCGGCGCGTTCTGCACCGAGGCGGCCACGACCATCGACATATACACCAGAATCGTTTTCAGCAGATCCATTGCAGGTTCCTCCTTGGTCAGCCCGGTCAGGCGGGCGCATCAAAGCGGGTGCGGCGCGCCATGGTGAACACCACACCCTTGAGCAGGCGGACGTCCTCGGCCAGGTTGGTCATCACGGCGTTGAGCTCGGCGGCGGTAAAAGCGCCGTCTCTGGCGGCCAGCACCGTGAGGCCCTCCAGCGTGCCCAGCATGCCCGCGTCGGCACAGAACCCCGCCGGGGCGGCGTTCAAAATCACAAAATCGAACCGGCTTTTCGCGCTCTTGAGGAAGGAGCGGAATGCCGCGGTGGCGGCTATATCCGCCACCGCGCCTTCGGGGGGCAGGCCCTCGATGAAGGCCAGGCCCCGCTCCGGGGTTTTGACGATCACATCCAGCAGCGATACCCCTCCGGCCAGATATTCCGAAAGGCAGGCCTGCGGCCTGACCCCCAGCAGCCTGGAAAGGCGCGCGTGGCCTGCATCCATATCGACGGCCAGCACGCTGAAGCCCTGCCGCGCCAGCTCGCCGCACAAAAGCGCCGTGAGCACCGCCTGGTCGCCCTCCTGGTCCATCCCGGCGATCACCGCGACGCTCTGGCCGCTGGCGCACAGGCCGTTGCGCAGCTTGAGCGCAATCTCGCGCACGTTTTCCCTGATGAAACGATCCACCCGATCCAAAAGCATGCCGCCGCGCTGTTTTTTCCCATCGGCCATCAGCCTGCGGACCTCCCGGCGGCAGTCCGCCAGCGCGCCCATGCGCGGCGCGGCGAGGCAGCGGGCCTCCGGGTCGTTCACGTGCAGGGGACGGCGGTCCGAGCCCAGCAGGCATCCGGCCAACGAGCCCACGGCAAAGGCGGCCAGCAGCGTCCAGACCACCTTCATGGGGCGATTGGGCCCGCAGGGGGCGGCGGGCACCGTAGCCGGGGCGATCTCGTGCGCCTCCACGGCCCCCAGCTCGTCCTCAACGCGGGCGACCAGTTCGCGCCCGATGGCGTTCGCCAGCCCGGCCGTATACGCCGGGTCCGGCCCGATGGTCACGACCTCCATGAGGTGGGTGCCGTCGATGCCGCGCACCCCCGCGCGGGTGTGGCCGTCGCTGGCGGCAGCGGCGAGCACCGCCTGACGGAAACGGTCGGTTAAGGTCAGCGCATGGCAGTCGCGCGCGAGCATGCGCGCCGCTTCCAGCGGAGCCTTCTGGGAGGCGGCCGCGTCCGGCGCGGCATAGAACGTATAGACCGCCTGGTAGCGGTCGGCCTCGTACGCCCAGGTATAGGCCGCCATCAGGCAGCCCGCCGCAAGGCACAACAGCAGCGTCCACGGCAGGAAATGCCGCCATTTCAGCAGGGCTTTGCGCATGGCCTCCACCCCTTTTACGTCCAAAATTCCACCTTTCTTAGGATAGCACACCGCCGCCGCCTTGGCAAGCAAAAGCATTGACAAAGCGGCAAAACGCGCTAAGATGAAGGGGCATTTTTCTGCCGAGGGAGGCCATACGCATGATGTTGGGAGAGCCCACCTTTTCCGTTCAGCCGGATCACCAGGCTGTGCGGGACGACAGCCTGTTTCTTTGTTTTGAGGAGGGGCGCGTGCTCCTGAGGGATACGGGCGGCGGCACGCCCGCCCTTCCGACCTGGGCGCAGGTGCGGCCCCTGCCGGATGGCATGGAGCCCTTTGAACTGGCGCACACGGACCGCTTCGCCCTCTTCTGCCCGCATCCGCTTCATGGCGGGCAGGTGCCGGAGCGCGCGGGACTTCGGTATTATCCGCTGCACATCTTCCGCAGCCTGCCCTACGCGGAGGCGGGGCTGCTGGTGTCCTGCTGGCATCTGTGGACCTGGTACGGGCGCAACCGCTTCTGCGGGCGCTGCGCCCATCCGCTCGTGCCCGACGCCGCGGAGCGCGCCCTGCGCTGCGAGGGCTGCGGGCTGGTGGTGTACCCGGCCATCGCCCCGGCGGTGATCGTGGCCATCACCCGCGGGGACAGCATTCTGCTGGCGCGCAGCGTGCGCAGCACCTTCCGCCATTACTCGCTGATCTCCGGCTATGTGGAGGTGGGCGAGACGCTGGAGCACGCCGTGCGCCGCGAGGTGATGGAGGAGGTGGGCCTGCGCCTGGGCGCGCTGCGCTACCTGGGCGATCAGCCCTGGGGCGTGAGCGGGTCGCAGATGTTCGCCTTTCAGGCCGAGGCGCTGGATGGCGGCATCCGCCTGCAGGAGAGCGAGCTTAGCGAGGCCCGCTGGTTCCGGAGCCGCAGGGGCGCACGGTGAGCATCGCCCTGGAGCTGATCGAGCGGTTCCGCACGGGCACGCTGTGACGGGCGCGGCGGGCGTTGACATTTCAGGCGCGACATGCTATTGTTTTGCCGTTCCCGAGAATGCTGGAAACGAAAGGCAGGCGTCGCCATGACGGGCGTGCTGGACTACGGAATCGGCAATATCGGTTCCATCCTGAACATGATCAAAAAGGTGGGCGCGCAGGGCGCCGCCGTGCGGACCGCGGAGGAGCTGAGCCGCTGCGACCGGCTGATTCTGCCGGGCGTGGGGCGCTTTGACGCGGGCATGGCGCTTTTGTGCCAGAGCGGCATGCGCCGGGCGCTGGACCGCGCGGTGGCGCAGGGCGTGCCGCTGCTGGGCATCTGCCTGGGCATGCAGATGCTGGGCCGCCGGAGCGAGGAGGGGCCGGGCGAGGGGCTGGGGTATCTGCCCTTCGACCTCAAGCGCTTCCGGCTGCAGGACCAGCCGGAATTGAAGGTGCCTCACATGGGCTGGGACTATGTGACGGTGGAGCGGCCGCAGGACCCGCTGGTGGCGGGGCTGGAGGCGGAGCCCCGGTTTTACTTCGTGCACAGCTACCACGCCGTCTGCGACGACCCCGCGGATGTGCTGATGACCTGCGACTACGGCTACCCCTTCCCCGCCGCCGTGGGCCGGGGAAGCGTCTGGGGCACGCAGTTTCACCCTGAGAAAAGCCACCGCTTCGGCATGTGCCTGATTCGCAACTTCGTAAAGGAGGCTTAGGATGTATCACCGTCCCAGGCTGATTCCCTGTCTTCTTCTCTCCGACGGCGGGCTGGTCAAGACCGTCCGTTTCAAGGACCCCAACTATCTGGGCGACCCGATCAACGCCGTGAAGATCTTCAGCGAAAAATGCGTGGACGAGCTGTGCGTGCAGGACATCCAGGCCAGCCGCGAGGGGCGCGGGCCGGATTTTGCCCTGCTGGAGGACCTCGCCTCCGAGGCGTTCATGCCCCTGTCCTACGGCGGCGGCGTGACCACGGTGGAGCAGGCGGCCCGGCTGTTTCATATCGGATTTGAAAAGGTGATTCTCAACACCGCCCTCATCGACCGGCCGGAGCTGGTGCGCGAGCTGGCGGACCGCTTCGGATCGCAGAGCGTGGTCGCCTCCATCGACGTGAAGCTCGACCGTCTCCGCCGCTACCGCTGCGTGGTGGCCGGCGGCACCCGTCCCACGGGCGAAACGCCGCTGGCGCTGGCCCAGCGCGCGCAGGCGCTGGGCGCGGGCGAGGTGCTGCTCAACTCCGTGGACCGCGACGGCATGATGCAGGGCTACGACCTCAAGCTGGTCCGGTCCGTCGCCGACGGGCTGACCGTGCCGCTCATCGCCTGCGGGGGCGCGCGGGACGCGGCCGACCTGGGGCGCGTGCTTCACGAGGGACACGCCCACGCGGCGGCGGCGGGAAGCCTGTTTGTGTACTTCGGGCCGCTGAAAGCGGTGCTCATCAACGTGCCCTCCGAGGAGGAGCTGTGCCGGCTGGGGGTCTACCAGCCGCGATAGAGCGGCCGGCGTTTTTTCGGCGCGCGGCTGTGCGCCCGCCCATGCGGTTTCCGACCGCATGGGCGTTTTTGCTTTGCGAAAGATCGTCCGCATGATTTCTCTTGACAAGCCTTGTTCCTCCGCCCTATAATAAGCTTTGTTATTAAAAGAATGCTTATTATAAGCATACATATAAAGGAGGCAATCATGCATTCGCTTCATCACCTGTGGATGAAAACCTACCTGCGCATGAAACGGCTGGTTTCGGCGCAGGCCGCGCCCCTTGGGCTGTCGCCGGGGCAGCCCAAGATCCTGGAGTTTCTGGCGCAGCACGGAGAGCACGAGCAAAAGGACATTGCGGACTACTGCGAAATTGAACCCGCCACCGTGGGCAGCATTCTGTTGCGCATGGAGACCGCCGGATTGGTCACGCGGCGCAACCGCCCGGACAACCGGCGGTCCCTGTATGTGTCCCTGACGCCGACGGGGCAGAAGATGGCGCAAACCGTGCAGGATATTTTTGCTGCGGCGGAGGCGGAGATCACGGCCGGCCTGACGGAGGAAGAACGGGCCACGCTTTATGAACTGCTGAGCAAATGCTTACAAAACGGGAAAGGAACTGTGAAATGAAACAAAAGACCCTGCAAATGAGCAAACGCATTCTCTGCTACTGTGCCGGCCTGTTTCTCATGGCCATGGGCGTGTCGTTTTCCGGCAAGGCCGATCTGGGCATGTCGCCGGTCAACTCCATCCCCTACGTGCTCAGTGAAATATACACCAGTCTGTCCATGGGGACGTGGATCATCATCATATTTTCGCTGTACATTGCCGTCCAGTTCCTCCTTTTGGGGAAGAACTTCCAGCCCTGGCGCATCCTGCAGCTGATCTGCACCACCCTCTTTGGCTATTTCACGGACTTCACCAATTTTCTGGCAGATCGTCTCCTGCCCGATCCCGCGCTGATGACCTTCGCCCCGGTGGTGGTCTATGGCGTGCGGCTGGTCTATCTCTTCATCAGCATGGTCCTCATCGCCCTGGGCATTCTTTTCTATCTGGCCCCCGACCTGGTCTCCCTGCCCGGCGAGGGCATCATGCAGGTCATCGCCGACAAGCTTCACAGGCCGCTGCCTGCCGTCAAGATGTGCTTCGACTGCACGGTATCCGTCATCGCCCTGATCCTCTCGCTGGCCTATTTCGGGCAATTTCACGGCATCCGGGAGGGAACCCTCATCGCCGCCTTCGGCGTGGGCAAAATCCTGGCCCTGTATGACCCGCTCAAGCCGGCTGTGCTGCGCTTTCTGCGTGGGGCGCAGGCGCAGTAAACGCGCCGCCTCAGGCGGCCCGAGGGGCCATCCCCACCGGCCCGCCTCAGCTGATGCCGTAGCGCTCCATCCAGTCGTTGACCTGCAAGAAATACGCGATCATCTGCGGCCCCGCCATCAGCTGGCCAAACCATGGCCTGCCGTAATCCTTTGGCTGTGCAAGAAATTGTGCAGCCTTTTTTCGGTCCATAAAGCGGTGCACCGGCGCCTGGGGATTGGCGAGCAGCTGCTCAAAGCGCTCCGCCAGCAGCGCCTCGTATACCGGGGAATAGGTCTTGGGATACGGGCTCTTCTTTCGATACAGCAGCTGCGGCGGAAGCAGATCCTTGCAGGCGTCCCGGAGCAGCTTTTTTTCCATTCCGTTTTCATATTTCATGCTCCACGGCACGTTGTACACATACTCCACGATCCGGTGATCCGCAAAGGGCACCCGCGCCTCCAGCCCCCAGGCCATGCTGGTGCGGTCCATCCGGTCCAGCAAAGTCTGCATAAACCAGCGCAGATTGAGATAGCTCATCTCCCGCCTGCGCCGGGTCTCCGCCTTTTCCTCCGGCAGCAGGGGAACCTGCGCCAGGGTATCCCGGTACCTTTCCCTCGTATATTCCTCCAGATTCAGCTCGTGGATGGCCTCATCCGAGAGCAGCGCGGTTCTGGCCGACAGGTCCGGGGACCACGGAAACCCGTCTACCTTCAGCAGGTCCTCCCGATAAAACCACGGGTAGCCGCCAAAGATCTCATCCGCGCATTCGCCGGTCAGCGCCACCTTGTTGTGCTGCTTGACCAGGCCGCAAAAATACAGGAGGGATGCGTCCACATCGGTCATGCCCGGCAGATCCTTCATGCGCACCGCATCCCCCAGCAGACCGGCCAGCGTGGCCTCGTCACACTCCAGGTAGGTATGGTGAAGCGGATAGAGGGCGAGCACCTGATCGACATAGGGGCGGTCCCGGGTGGGCTGAAAGGCGTTGGACTGAAAGCAGGCGTCGTTATGAGCGAAATCAAACGAAAAGGTATTGAGCGTAACGCCCTCCTGCCCCAGCTGCCGGGACGCAATGGCGGTGACCACGCTGGAGTCAATGCCGCCGGACAGGAAGCTGCACACCGGCACATCGGAAACCAGCTGCCTTTTGACCGCGTCCCTGAGCAGCCAGGACACGGTTTCAACCGTCTGCGCATAGCTGTCCGTGTGCGGCTTTGCCTCCAGCACCCAGTAGGGGGACTCCTTCACCCGCTCACGGGAATACTCCAGCACGCAGCCCGGTTTTACCTCCCGAAGGCCGCGAAACACGCCGCAGCCCGGTGTTCTTGCCGGTCCCACCCCAAAGATTTCCCTGAAGCTGTCCAGATCGGCCTCGGGGCGGATCTGAGGGTGGGCAAACAGGGCCTTGGGCTCGGAGCCAAATACAAGAGCGTCCCCTTTCACCGCGTAAAACAGGGGTTTGACCCCCAGCCGATCCCGGCAGAGGAACAGGGCCTCGCGGGTTTCGTCCCATATGGCGAAAGCAAAGATGCCGTTGAGCTTTTGGGCCACCTCCATGCCATATTCCATGTACCCGCAGAGAATCACCTCTGTATCGCAGGTGGTTTCAAAGCCGTAGCCACGGCTGAGCAGGTCCTGTTTCAGCTCCTCCGCGTTATAGATCTCCCCGTTGTAGACAATTCCGTACTCCGCTTCTCCCCGCCGGCGCAGCATGGGCTGAACGCCGCCCGCCAGGTCCCGAATGGAAAGCCGGGTATGGGAAAGCCCAACCCTGTGCTGAAGATACTCCCCGGTCTGATCCCGACCCCGATGCGCGATGGCCGTGCGCATTTCGACGAGCACCCGTCTCCAGCGTTCGGCCTCCTCAAGAAAATCCGCTTTAAAGCTGCAAAATCCGGCGATTCCACACATAAGCACACCCCACCACAAAAAATACGGAGCCCTTTCCCGCTGAGGTCAGCGTCATTGCTCCTACCGTACCAATATATTCCGCATCCGAAATTCTGATACTGCGCCATGGCCGCGCCGGCGGCGCGCCTTCTCACGCCCGGGGCAGCGGGATTTTCGGGTGCTTAAAGGAAAACGGGAATCCGCGCCCGCCGTCCATCGGAAACGGGCCGAATACGGAAACGGGCCGAATGCCGTGGGTGGGAGGAGCGCCGGCCGAAGCGATCCTTCATGGGACACGGGTGGCGGGGCAAAAGAAAAAGGCCGGGCGCAGGACGCAGATTGCGTTCTGGCTCAGCCATGGTGCAGTTGAGCAATCCAAATCCGAACCTGTTTTCTGATCGGCCAATGCGGTTTTGAGGTCATCAAAAGTGATGGTTGATGTCCCTTCCTTGTAGTTGAAGGTTATCACCATTTTGTCATCGTACAGGAAAATCGCGTTGATAAAAGTGTCAATCAGCATCGTACGGTGGGACTTTTGCTGTACGTCCAGCTTGCGGAAGCGGTGGAGCCAGAAGGTCATAAACTCGGCGCTCACCTTGGGTTTCGCCAGCTTCTCGCAGGCAATCTTGGTTTCCAATTCCTCTTTCGTGGCTTCCAGTTCTTCCAGACGGCCTTTTGTGGACTTGGTCAAGATCCCCTGCTGGATGGCGTTCAGCAGGTTTTGAATGGCCGTGTCCGCCTCCCGCAACTGCTGTTCATAGAGGGGAAGATTGACATTCTCCCTGTCCTGCAAGTCCATCAACATAGACACTATGGCTTCAATAGCGGCATCGTCTATCACCATCTTCATGGTTTCGTTTACCACCAAATTTTCAATCCATTCCTTGCGGACAGATTTCTTGTGGCACTCAGTGCGCTTCTTCTTCACTGACACGCACTTGTAGTAGTGGTGGACATTCCCCGTGTGGCTGGTGCCGCTCTCACCGCAGAGGTAGGCTCCGCAGTAACCGCAGAACAGCTTGGTTGTCAGCAGATAATCGTTCTCGGCCTTGTGGCGGGCCGGGGCCTTTTTGTTCTTTGCCAGCTTCTCCTGCACCCGATCAAAGAGGTCTTGGGGGACAATGGCGGGAATACCGTCCGGCACCACAATGTCCCGGTAGGTGTACTCCCCGATATAGCGGCGGTTGTTCAGAAGGTGCTGTATACTGTTGTAGGTCATCTTCTGGCCCCGTGTGTTCTTCACCCCCTGCTCGTTGAGCCAGTCTCGGATCTGGGTCATAGTGGCCCCCTCGTCATACCGCTGGAACGCCTCACGGACAAAAGGGGCAGTGAGCGGGTCAAGCTGGAAACACTGGTCGCTGTCAATCAGATAGCCGATAGGACGGGTGCCGCCGTTATACTTGGATTTCAAGGCGTTCTCCGTCATGCCCCGGACTACCTTTTCGGACAGATCGGCGGAGTAGTATTCAGCATATCCTTCCAAGACGCTTTCCAAAATGATTCCCTCGGCCCCGTCGGAAATGACCTCGGTGGCAGACACCACCTTAACCCCGTTCTTTTTCAGAGCAGTTTTGTAGCGGGCACTGTCGTAGCGGTTGCGGGCAAACCTGTCCAGCTTCCAAACGATAATCATATCAAACAGGCGCTTGCCACTATCCTTAATCATGTTTTGAAATTCCGGGCGGTTGTCGGTCTTGGCAGAAAAGGCCCGATCGATGTAGTGGCGCAGGATGGTGATACCGTTCTTCTCGGCAAAGGCGGTACACTCCCGAATTTGCCCCTCGATACTTTCTTCCCGCTGGTTGTCGGAGGAATAGCGGGCGTAGATCACAGCCTTCATTGGTCACCCTCCATCATACGAAACAGGGTTTCTTTCAGCTTCTCATGCATGGGCGATTGGGGGTTAAAACACATTTCAATGAAACGGCGCATTTCTTCCCGTTCCGGGGCGGCTTTGGGCTTAAATGCGTAGGTGATCCCCTGTGGCTTGTCCGTGCGGGCAAAGATATAATCCAGCGACACATCAAAGTAATCCGCATAACGGCGGAACAGCGCCACGGGCGGGGTAGACTGGCCATTCTCATAGCGATTGATGCTGGATTGTGTGGAGCCTAGGGCCTCGGCCATTTTTACCTGCGAAAGGCCCAGACTCTCCCGAAGGGCTTTCAAACGCTTACCCACTTCTTTCATGAAACAACCTCCTATACGGGTTGATTTTATTGTAACCCATATATCAAAGGAGAACAACCCGAAAGCATGATTTTTTATATCCGCTTGCTTCATTCTGGCCCGCAGGTCGAACAAAGAAACGGTACAGGCAAGCCTATACGGGCAGGCCTGCACCGTTTCTTTGGGATTTGTAGGGCTGGAGGATATGGGGCGCAGAATGCGTTTCAAGGCCAACACGCCGACAAAACCGGGGGGGTTTCCAAAGGGGCCTATGACTCCCCTTTGGCACACGACCTTGCTTGCAAGGTGTAGTGTGTTATACCTGCCGGCGCGGCTGACGGGGGAAACGGGGAGTGCGATGCGATTTATGTCCTGCTTGGACCGGCAGAAAAACGGGCGGAGGGATTGCCGCCTGGGATGCGCAAGAATGACGGCCGGTTTTGCAGAGTATGGGCAGGGATATGCGACGATATCAACACGACAAATATGCTTATTCTCATAAGAGTGGGCACGTTCCCCTGTTGCTCCTTGTCCGGCAATTTTAGTCCATGTCTATCTGATTCGCAATGCACTTTCTTTCCATTTGCCATCCAGGCCACTTCCTCGTAAGAGATGCTTTGCCAAAATCTTTTCGGCTTCTGTCATACGAGGACCAAAAACAATCTGCATTTGGGAAATGGCTTCCTCGGATAGAGCGACAAAAAACCGCTCATAGGGTGGCTTAGTTGCTGTATTTTCTAAACGGTCAGCAAAATCTCTATGCTTATCAAGAGTGGCGGCCTCCGATTCTTTCATTCCCCATGGAGACATAGAAATCCAATATCGCCATTCTTTTTGAAAACTCCATACTTCACTTTTATATTTCCCCAATTGACCTAGATTATATCGGATTTTGCAGTGATTCTTTTTTGGATTATTTATGTTGAGAATATCAGCATAATCACCAATTGAATCTCCAGATCTTATTTGAGGCCGTAACAGTGCTTCGTCAGATGTGTATGTTACTTGCCATAGTTGAGGAAGATTTGAAACAATTGTCGCTTTATTTTCATCATATACTTTTCTTATGTCAATATACGATGTTGCATCTTCGCTGAAATGAAACTCGCCAGCTCTATAATAATGCTTTTTAAAGGGATAAATCGGCAACTGTATTCTAACCCCATGCATATTTGGCGTATAGAGTTGCCACATTGCAATAGATTCTTGTGCTTCATCCGTCCAGCAGCTGACATATACATATTTCCCGAACAACCCCATATCAGAGGTCTCGGCTTCTTCGATATCGTCCACATTCAGCAGGGTATTAAAACATAGACTTTTGTTTGTAAGGATCAAAGCAAGGGTTTCAAGACTTGTATAGTGGTATAGCGTTTGCGGCATATTTGTCACGGAAATCCACCTTTTTTTCCTCTGTATAACGAATAGCAACTGCTTAGACTATCTGTTTTTTCAATCGATCACATAGCGGCAGCAACTGTTCCAGTTTTTCGACGATACGCTTTTGCTCGGCAAGAGGAGGGAGGGGCAAAAGCATTTTTGCGAGTGTCTTTCCGTTGCAATTTGGCTGTGCTGTCGCAATAGTGCCGTTTTTTAGCTGTGTCCAATACAATGCACTTTCCATGAAATATTTCATATACTCTGGACACAAAGATTTACTATACCTTGTACGAATAAGGTAACCCGCGTAGATCGATTCTTCTGGGACATCTTTAACTAAATAAGACTTTCCCACAGTGCCACCTGTTCTTGCAAAAAGGATGTCGTTTTTTTTCAAAATGTATTCAGCTATCTCTGTTTCATGAATATTACAAAATGGAACTGATTCCCATATAACTTTTCCATCTTGAATATCGCTAATTCTGACCATTTTAATTCTTCCAAAAGATTGAGCTGGTGCATTATAGCCATATTGAATTGATTCTGATAAAGTTCCCCAACGCACCCACTTCCAGCTTTCTGGAATCTCAAACGGCACCTCATCCTCCGTGATTTCCGGCAGGGGCTTTTCCTTTTTGATTTTTCCTGCCTGGATGAGCCGCTGTTTTTCCGCCTGAATCTGTGCAAACAGCTCCTCGCCTGTGCCTTCTTCGGGGCGCTGCTCCACCAGCTTGCCCTGGATGGCGTATTGCAGGAGGGCTTTTTTCATATCCTCCGGGAAACGGCTGTTGAACTGCTCCAGTTTGTTCCACGCCTGTCCGTAGCGGTCGATGTAGGGCAGCAGTTCTTCGATTTTGGCGACGATGCGCTTTTGCTCGGCAAGGGGTGGGAGGGGAATTAGTAATTCTTGTATTCTTTTAATTGCTAATTTGGGTTGCCCTACTTTAGTTGTAACATTGACAATTTGTGATTGAACAATGCTGGACTCTAACCACTTAATTAGCCAATCCTGTTGAATGCAGGAAAACACCAATCTGTTTGCGTTTTCAGTTAAGTTTGCTCCATCAATTTCTTCTGGTATTTTCCCGACTCGTCCAATTGTACCTGCTACTGTAATGTACACATCTTCTTTATGAATAATGTACCGAGAAATAGATGGAAATATATCATATGGAACATAAAGTAGTTTATCTGTTAAGACAGTTCCATCTTTCATGTCAGACACACGAATATATTTATATCCAGTATTTTCGGTTGTTAACTGTCTTCCAGCAGGTATTCTTTTCCCTCCTAATACGGTTACTACCTCTCCCAGATGCACCCACATCCACCCTTCCGGAATTTCAAACGGCTTTTCATCCTCCGCGATCTCCGGCAGGGGCTTTTCCTTTTTGATCTTCCCGGCTTCGATCAGCCTCTGCTTTTCCGCTTGAATCTGCGCGAAGAGTTCCTGGGCCGTGCCTTCCTCGGGGCGCTGCTCCACCAGCTTGCCTTGAATGGCCAGCTGCAAAATGCTGTTTTTCAGTTCCTGCGGGGTCATTCGGCGTTCCCTCCCAGCAGGGCGGTGATCTCGGACAACACCCGGTCGATTTCCGCATTCAGGGACGCCCGATGCTCCTCGTAGCGGTGAATCAGATCCAACGGGGCCAGGATCTCCTCCTCCTCGTGGGGATAGCCGCACTGGTCGAGGTTGTAGCCCAGCTCTTCGGTAAGCTGCTGGGCGGTGTACTTCTTCGCCTTGTCAAAGCCATCCTCGGTGATCTCCCGCCGGTCGTTCCACCAATCCAGCACGGGCTGGAAGTGCTCGGGCTTCATGGGCTTGGTCTTGGAGAAGTGCTTGTATCCCTCGGGCATATCCAGCCGGTAGAACCAGGTCTCCTCGGTGGAATGGGTATTGTCAAAGAACAGGATATTGGTGGTAATGGACGTATAGGGCGAAAACACGCTGCCCGGCAGGCGGACAACGGTATGGAGGTTAAACTCCCGCAGCAGTTTCTTTTTGATATTCACCTTGGCGTTGTCGGTGCCAAACAGGAAGCCGTCAGGCAGGATTACCGCCGCTCGGCCATTCTTTTTCAGCCTGTACATGATAACCGACATGAACAGGTCCGCCGTCTCGCTGCTGGTCAGGTCGGTGGGAAAGTGACTTTTGACATCTGCCTTCTCGCTGCCGCCGTAGGGGGGATTCATCAGCACCACGTCCACCTGATCCTCCCCAGTATAGTCCAGCACGTCATGCGTCAGGGAATTGTCATGATAAACGCGGGGTACATCGAGCCCGTGCAGCAGCAGATTGGTTATGCAGAGCATATAGGGGAACTGCTTTTTTTCGATGCCGTAGATGGAATGGCTGTAAGCCTCTTCGGCATCGGTGGTGGTGACCTGCTTTTTCAGCTCTTTCAGCCAGCTGACGATAAACCCGCCGGTGCCGCAGGCGAAGTCCGCCATCACTTCGCCGATTTGCGGCCGGATCACCTGCGCCATAAAGTCGGTGACGGCGCGGGGCGTATAAAATTCGCCGGCAGAACCGGCGCTTTGCAGCTCTTTGAGGATGGTTTCATAGATCTCGCCAAACGCATGGCTTTCCTCATAGTCGCTCAAGTCCAGCTCATCAATGATGTTGAGCACCTGCCGAAGCAATACGCCATCCTTCATATACTGGTTGGCATCGGCAAACGTGGTTTGCACAATGGCCTTGCTGATGGGCGTGGAAGCATCCACACGAACTCCCGGAATCTGGATTTTGCCGTTGGAATCCTTGATATCTCTGCCTTTGAGCACCGGAAACAGCCTGTTGTTGACAAAATCCAGCAGCTTGTCGCCTGTCATGGCCTTGCCGGACTTATCGTCATGCGCCCAGTTCTGCCAGCGGCATGCCTGTGGGATGATGGACTGATAGTTGTCATCTTCCCATGCCCAATCCTGTTCTTTTGCATCATAGACCTTTAAAAAAAGCATCCATGCGATCTGCTCGATGCGCTGTGCGTCGCCGTTGATGCCGGCGTCGTTGCGCATGATATCCCGCAGCCGCTTGACAAATCCCGTTAGCTTGCTCATAACATTGCCTTTCTCGTTTATTGCCCGTAAGTAACAAACATATACCGCGCCCGTTCAGCAGTAAATTTCCACGCTTCCGGGATACGGTCAACCGTTCCGCTTGCGGCGGCACGGGGCCCCCATTTGTGATATTCATAAAGGATCGTTTCCCCGCGACCACCGGCAGAAGCGTTTAAAACTGCAGCTATCTCTGCAGGCGAAGCCAGATACATCCGGGGCATTTCATGATCTGCCGTTCCTTGAAACTGCACAAGACAGAAAATCGTCTTTTTATGGTGGCCTGCCAGCCACTTTGCAACCGCCTCGTGGTAGTCGCAACCTTTCTTGTAGCTCTGGGTCAATCCCCAGCCGACGTCCTGGCTGCCCTTTACCGAGATTTTCAGCATTTTATCCCCGGTAGAAGCAATCAGATCGTACTCCGGCTGATTCGCCCCATATTGAACAGACACATCGTAGCGAAATCTTGCAAACAATGCCGCAGCGAACGCTTCAGCAGACACGCCAACATGCCACGAAGTCATTTTTTCCATTTATCCTACCTCGTCCGCATAGATTGCCTGTTCCAATTCCCGTACCGCTTGCAGATACCCGGCTTTCCCGCCAAAATACCCGGCGATTTTCGCGGGCTTGCCCAGCTTGAGGAATGGGTCCAGCTTCAGAATTTCCGTTTTTTCGATTTCGTAGATGCCTGTGTTCATGTACTTGTCCAGCAGGGCTTCCAGCACCTCGCGGGCCACGCCGCTATATTTGCCAAAGAAGTCGCGCTTTTTGACGTTGCTGGCGCGTTCCCTGCGGGTCAGCGGCTTTTTGTCAAAGGCCACATGGCAGATGAAGTCGAAGTCGTCCACATCGCTCATCTTCTGATCGGCCTTGAGTAGTTCCAGATCAATGCCGCGTTCGCGGAGCAGGTCACGAATCTGTTCTTTTTTCTCCTGGGCCGACCACTGACGAATGAAGTTATCCAGCGAAGCATATTCGCCACGGATATTTTCCTTCGTGTAGTCCACGATGCTCTCCTGCCGCAGCAGCTTGCCGTTTGCATCATAGATCGATACCGTCTTGTGAATGATCTGCACTTTACAGCCGTTTTTGTCCACAATAGGCTTATGTTTGGGGGCCGGCGGGTCAGCGATTACGCCTGCTTCATCTTCATTCGGCAAGGTTTGAGTGCCATCGTCAGGCTTTTCGCCTGGCGCGAAGCCCTCGTTGATTTGGAGGGGACCATCCCATTCGGGATCGGCAAACAGGCGGGTCACATTGCGAAAGTCCATTACGACAAAATGTGTCTTCCCTTCATTCTCCCGCAGACGGGTACCGCGGCCAATGATCTGTTTGAACTCGGTCATGGAGCCGATCATCTCGTCCAGTACGATCAGCTTGGTCATTTTGCAATCCGCGCCGGTAGATAGCAGCTTGGAGGTGGTAGCGATCACGGGGTAGGGAGAGGAAACGGAGATAAAGTACTTCAGCTTGGCTTTGCCATAGTCGTCTCCGCCGGTGATTCGCACCACATAGTCGGGATTGATTTTCATCATATCCGCATTGAGCTTTGCCAGCGCATCGCGCATCCGCAGGGCGGCGTCCTCCGTGGCACAAAATACAATGGTCTTTGCCATGCGGTCGGTGCTTTTCAGATATCGGGTGATTTCCTCTGCCACCTGCTGGATGCGATCCTCAATAATGATGTTATAGTCATAATCGCTGTTGGTGTAGATGCGGTCGGGGATTTCCACGCCATTGATGTCCTTCTGCCCTTTGCTCGGCCGCCATCCCTCCCCAATGTTCGTTGTGACATTGATGACCTTGAACGGGGCAAGGAAGCCATCCTCAATGCCTTCTTTCAGGCTGTATGAATAAACCGGCTCGCCAAAATAGCTGAGATTGGAGATGTATTTGGTTTCTTTGGGCGTTGCGGTCATGCCGATCTGGGTAGCGGAATTGAAGTATTCCAGAATCCTGCGCCAGCGGCTTTCCTCCTTGGCGGAACCTCTGTGGCACTCGTCTACAATGATGAGGTCGAAGAAGTCCGGCAAAAACAGCTCGCTGAAATGCTCCCGATCATCGTCACCCACCAATTGCTGATACAGGGAGAAATACACCTCGTGGGAGGTGATGGTATTCCTGTTGTCCTTCGCCACATTGATCTTGTGGATGACCTTTTCCAGCGGGGCAAAATCCTGCCGAATCGACTGATCCACCAGAATGTTTCGGTCGGCCAGGTAGAGAATTTTTCGCTTCATGCCGCTTTCCAGCAGGCGGTACACGATCTGAAAAGCGGTATATGTTTTGCCCGTGCCGGTAGCCATCACCAAAAGAATCCGCTGCTGTCCCCTTACAATGGCGTCCACTGTGCGATTGATGGCATTGCGTTGATAGTAACGGGGCGGATAGGTGCTCTGGCTGGCATAGTAGGGTTGTTCCAGCATCGCTTCCTGAGAAGGCGTCAGGCTGGATTCCCGTTTATACCGGGCGATCAGCTCCTGTTCGGTAGGGAAGTCGTGAAGGCCAAATTCTCGTTCTTGTCCGGTAAGAAAATCATGCTCCACAAAACCGTCTCCATTGGAGCTGTATGCAAACGGCACGTCCAGCATTTGTGCATAGGTCATGGCCTGCTGCAAGCCATGGGAAATGGCGTGATGATTGTCCTTTGCCTCGACAACGGCGATTGGGTTATTCTCATTAAGATACAGAATATAATCCGCCCGTTTGGGCTTTTCGCGGAACACAAAATTGCCTTTCAGATTGATCTTTCCATCCGTGATGCGGGTTTCCATGGTGATCTTCTCCCGACTCCACTTGGAAAGAATGGAAGGCGTAATATATTGCAGCTTAATATCTTCTTCACTCATCTGCTTCTTTTGTAGTATGGCGCCCATCCTGTGGCCTCCATTCCAAATAGATTCCTTATTCTATCAGAACCATTCCAAATGCGACGACCCGGAGGGAAGCTTCATTTGAAGAAAAGTTATAGTATACGCAAATGCCATTTTTTATTATAAACCGCCACCGTCAAAATGACAACCACGGATATTTGGCTGCTTTAGCAAGAATGTTTTTGAAGGTTTCTAAGCATTGTTGTTGCGTATCAATTTTTTCCTGTGTTCTCGCTATCGGTGATAGGAAATTAGATTTCCACAAAAGAATTATTAGGTTTGGAACAAAAAGTATATGCTTATGCCGTTAATTTTTAGAGGCCATCACACAATCTCACTTTGGAAAGGAGGTTTTCTTTCATTCCCATCACATACCAATTCCCGTATGATAGCCCCGTCCGCTACTTACCCCTTGCATACCTGCTGCCCTGCGATGTACTCTCCCGATATCCCACGCTTCGCAGGCTGCCCCGCAGTTTGGGCACTCTGAACAACTCCCCCGAATGGCACAGAATTCTCTTGAGCCAGCAGTTTCCAAGCGAAATCATGGATGCTGTAGCCTCGATGGTCTTCCCTCACTTGGGTTTCGGTGGATGGAAAGAACACTATACAGCCAATTCCCCGGCATGGCGTTTATCCTACGCCCTCCCCCTGTGGGCCAAAGGAGTGGAGCGCGTGTGGGGCTGGGGTGTGCAAAAGCTGTTCCGCCTGCCACCGAACTTCGAAATCCCCTTCTTTGAGGCAGACGACGTACAGGCGATGATGAAGCAGGTGGTGGAACAAACCATCGGGGAGCAGGGTTGGGGGCCAATCCTGGAAGCGGTACGGGAAATGCCCTGCGACGAAGATTTCGAGAAATGGGATACCCATGTCCGCAAGGACTTCCTGCGCAAGTGGTATCACACCCGGTCGAAACGGGTGCGGACCGTTTCGCTGGAAGCATGCATGGAGGACAAAGGCAGCAAGATCCATTCCCTCCCCGCCCCGGAGGGGGACTTTGCGGAACAGGCGGCGGAGAAAGACTTCTGCAACCGTTTCAAGGCTGCTCTGTCTGAAAGGGACAGGACGATTCTGGAGCTGCGGGGAGAGGGATACGGCTATCAGGAGATAGCGGATAAGCTGGGCTACAAAACCCATAGCGCTGTGATCAAGCGCATGGAGGCAATCAAAAAACGGTTCGTTCGATACGAAAACGAGGAAGGGCAGTAAAGCCACGCAAGCCGGAAAATGGCGGGCGTGGCTTTTCTGTACCCAAATTCAGAAAGGAGGCTGTATGCTTCAGTTGAAAGACTTACCGCCCATGGAGCGGGAAGGAAACGGTTCGCTGTATCTCATGGATGCAAAACAGCGCCGGGAGGCGGTGCGGCTGATCAGAGCGCATTGTAGTTTCTACGATAACGACAACTGTCTCTACCTTGATGATGGCGAAGAAGTGGTCTGTCCTCAGATCACTTCGTTTTCTGTCATCTGTGCGTTCTTTCGCCAGGTGGTGCTGAAAGATGAGGCGGCCAGGGGGCTGGAGGCGAAGCTGTTCCGGCGGGAGACGGTAAAATGCTGTCGTGTGTGCGGCAGGACCTTTTCTTCGACTTCCAACAATGCGAAATACTGCCTCGGCTGCCGGACGGCGATGCGGCGGAGACAGAAGGCTGCCTATGCCCGGAGGCGGAGGGCAAACGTAGAAAAGTCGGCTTACGAAAAGGCATAAAAATCAAGGCTTTCGGACTTGCAAACTTCTTACCCCATACGTTGATACGTCCCACCCCGAAAAACGGCTTCGACTTTTCTACAAGGAGGCATTATGACAAAGTACATTTACCTGCACCAGAAACCCAGAACCATCAGCTTTACACAGCTTCCCAACTTCCTGTTTGAATTGCCCGGCTACCATCCGCTTAGCAACGAGGCAAAAATCCTCTATGCCATGGTTTTGCGCCGTGCCGGCCTTTCCCGCAAAAACGGTTGGGCAGACGAATACGACCGAGTTTATCTCTACTATCCCATCAATGAGGTAACGACCTTACTTCACTGCGGACGGCAAAAAGCGGTGGATACCCTGCGGGAACTCCAATACGCCGGGCTGCTGGAGATCCGCAAGCAGGGATGTGGAAAGCCCAATCGGATTTACCCAAAATGGCATGAAGCGGTTCCAGATGCCGACGTCAAGAAATCCGGCCATGGTACTCCGGAGGGCTGAAAACCATACCCGTGAAGTACGGAAATCCCCCTTGAGAAGTACGGAAACCGGACAGTATTTAGAAAAACAAAAATCAAAAAGAACAATTTATTATCCATCTATCCAATCCCAATACGAACTGGTCATCAGGGAATTTGGATGGATGGAGGAAAGGAGTTTGATGACGAATAAAGCACAATACGCAATCCTTCGCTTTGCCAAGCACAAGGCAGGGCCGGCAGGAGCATTGGAAGCCCATCACGAGCGCACAAAGGAGAGGTACGCCAGCAACCCGGACATTGACATCAGCAAAAGCAAGGACAATTTCCACATCATCCAGCCCGCACAGAAGTACCGAAAGGAAATCGACATTCGCATCAAGACGGCGGGGTGCCGCCTCCGAAAGGACAGCACGATGTTTGTGGACACGCTCATCACCGCCAGCCCGGAGTTTTTTACAGGCAGAAACAAGCAGGAGGTGCAAGCCTATTTCACCGAAGCGGTGGCCTTCATGGAGAAGAAAGTGGGAGGGGGTAACATCTTTTCTGCCGTGGTACATATGGATGAGAAAGCCCCGCACCTTCACCTGTGCTTTACTCCGATCACGAAGGACGGCCGGCTGTCGGCCAAGGAGGTTCTGGGTAACCGGGCGCAGTTGTCCCAATGGCAGGATGAGTTTCACGCGCACATGAAAAAGGCTTTCCCGGTCCTCAAACGGGGCGAGAGCGCGCTGGTGACAAAGCGCAGACACATTCCCACGTGGCTGTTCAAGCAGTCTGTGGACCTCACCCGCCAGCAGCGGACCATTGAAAAGGCGATAAGCGAGATTGGGGGTCTGAACGCTGGAAAGAAGCGGGACGAGACGCTGGAAATGATAGGCCCGTATTTCGCCCGGCTGGAAAGGCATCTGGGACAGATGAAGAAGTATCAAGCCACC
>OLOW01000117.1_pt1 | contig 44023 bp, 38 predicted proteins | sample 1672801 | NCBI WGS metagenome assembly OLOW01 (sample SAMEA3136725, study PRJEB25190) | human gut metagenome | biome: human gut; feature: human-associated habitat; material: faeces | place: Austria | collected 2013 | reverse complement strand
GCTGAGATGGGCACCGGCGGTCTGTTCGCGTCCAGGCCTCTGGAGTACAACACGACCGACCTCGGTTATTCTGGAACACAGAGCACTGAAATAATTAGTTCAGAATTTGGTCACTTCTGGGTAGATACTAAAAGAGCACAGGTGTTTATGACCGATCCGAACGGACGTAATCTCAAGGAACTTAGTGTAGGTATCAGACATTGGCTCAAGCGTCATCTTCCGTTTAAGATTCTTAGATACGGAATAACTAATATCTTAACCGGCACAGAGATGACAGAAGAAGATACAGACAATAAATTTATCGGTCTTGGTCTGTCTCTTGGATGGGATAATAGGTATAAGAGGGTACTTATCACGAAAAAAGATTATATACCTGTTAAGAACCCGGCATATTACAAATATGATGGTGGAAGGTTCTTGTACAATGAAACAGAGGTGTTGTCAAACGATAAGGAAATATCCTTAAAAGACGAACAGTATTTCAAGGATGTGTCGTTCACTATCGGATATTCGTGTCTGAAGCAAGAATGGATATCGTATTACTCATTCTGCCCTGATGAATTTTGAGTCAAAGGGCTTTAAGCTTATAGGACTTTTTGACAGCAAGGAATCGCTTATGGGGCAAATGATAAAAAATCTGCCCGTTCGCAGCATTTCAACACTGGATGAATTTTGCCGCGAAAACCTGCCGGAGGCGGCTTTTCTGTGCATACCGAAAAAGGCGGCGGTGCAGCTTTCAAACCAGCTGGTAAGGCTGGGAATAAAAGGCTTTTGGAATTTCAGCCATTATGATTTAGCGCTTAAATACCCCGGTATAAAGGTGGAAAACGTTCACTTCGGGGATAGTCTTATGACGCTTTCTTACCGCCTGCATAATGAATAATAAATTGAAAATTATTGTTGGTAAAAATGCAAATACACGTTGGAAACTGCCGGAGAGTAGAATTTTATGTATTTTAAATTCTCTCCTTCCGTCTCGCTCCGCGAGCCTCCTCCCTCGTCAGAGGGAGGCTTTTTTGTGCCTGATTTTTTTATTGCCCTTTCATACATAATTTACATTGAATGTGCGGGGCGGTTGTGTTAAAATATAACCGGGTGAAAAATGTGCTTAAATTTATTTTCGGGCGTCCGGCGTCCGGTAAAACATATCATATTCTTGAAAAAATAAAGCGGCAAAGCGCGGCAGGCAGGCAGTGTGTGCTTATAGTGCCAGAGCAGTTCTCCTTTGAAAGCGAGCGGGCGGTTTTGCGCACGCTCGGCGATAAAGCGGCGCTCGGCGTTACGGTTACAAGCTTTACGCGCCTTTGCGACGAGGTGGGCAGATACGCGGGTGGAATTGCGGGTGTTACCCTTACCGACGCGCAAAAGGTAATATTTATGAACCGTGCGCTGCGCTCGCTTGAAACGGAGCTTACCCTGTGGCGCAAATACTGCCGCTCGGTAAGTTTCGCAAAAACAATGCTTGATACCGTGGGCGAGTTTAAAATAAACGCCGTATCGCCCGAAAATTTAAGAGCCGCCGCCGAAGAAACCGAAAGCGCGGCGCTTAAAGCAAAGCTGTGGAACACCGCGCTTATATACGAGACCTACGACGCGCTTGTGGGAGAGCGGTTTTTAGATCCCGCCGACCGCCTTACAAAGCTTTACAGGCAGCTTGAGGATTTCCGTTATTTTGAAAAAAAGGATGTTTTTATAGATTCATTCAAGGGCTTTACGGGTCAGCAGTTTGCGCTGATTGACAGAATTTCGGCACAGGCGGACAGCCTGACTGTGGCGCTGACCGACGCGCCCGAAATTAAGGGCGAGTTCGGCATTTTTTCAAATATCCGCGTTTCGGCAGAGAAAATACGCCGCGCCGCCAAGCGCTACCGTATGGCGGAGGACGAACCGCTTATTTTGGGCGCGCGCGGCACTGCGGCAGCGGGTATAGCGGCGGTGGAAAGGCTTATTTCGGGCGGCACCCCCAAAAAAACGGAAAACGACGGCTCACTTACCGTTTGCGCGGCAGATACTGCGGCGGAGGAAGCGGAGTTCGCCGTGAGAAACATACGCCGACTTGTGAGGACGGAAAACTACCGCTACCGCGATTTTGTAATAATAGCGCGGGACGCAGAGCGGTATGACGACTTTATAAACGCCGCGTGCGAGACCTACGGCGTTCCCTGCTTTTCGGATAAGCGCCGTCCGCTTTCTGCATTTCCGCTTGCCGCCCTTGCCGACGCGGCGATACAGGCGATACTTAAAAACGACAGCGAGAGCATACTCCGTTTTCACAAAACGGGGCTTGGAACGCTTAATACCGACGAAATAGCAAAGCTTGAAAATTATGTGACCCTTTGGAATATTGAGGGGAATATGTGGCGGCGCGAGTGTGAACTGCGCCCTTTGTGGTTGTTTGGGCCTGTGCGTTAATGCTATAACGCCGCAGCGATCGCCTCAGTCACAAACTTATTGAGTGACTCACCCTTCTTTGCTGCTGCCAGCGCTGCTTGCTTGTGGAGCTCAGAGCCCGTTCTTACGTTGAACGACCCCTTAAAAGCCCGCTCGGGTTCCTTGCCCTTCTCGGCGCAAAACTCAAGGTAATCGTCGACGGCGTCGTGGAAGCATTGCTCCACTTCTTTAACCGTGGAGCCTTCAAATACGATTGCGTCCCTAATGCCGGTGACCATACCTGTTAGCACATGCTGTTCGGCATCGAACTCGACTGGGGCGAAATAACCCTTGTATGCCAAAACGTTACTCATGACTACCTCCGACATCTTGTAGAAATCGAACGATGTTTCGAATGGTCCCCGCTGTCAATTCGTCAGATGGATGCGGCGCGTGCATTACGAACATCCTGCCATCTGATGGCCTGTAGAAGCGAACGCGCGATCCGGATGCCTTGCCTTTGTTGTCCATTTCAAAGCCATATGAAGCCATGACTTTTAAAAAATCGGTATACCGATACGTCGAAGGGCAGCTAAGCAGCTGGGCGATGAGTTTATCGGTCCGAGTCATCCCGCCTCACATTCTGCAACTATATCCTAGTTGCAATTTAAGTCCGATGCAAACACCCCTACTATAGAACATGTGTACGTATAGAACAAGTGTTCGAACCACCACAAAGGTGCCTGTCCCCTTTGTGGTGGTTTGGCTCCCGCTTGGCTTTGTTGCGCAACAAGGGCTGCGGCTTTGGGTTTACCTTCATGGTGGAAGGAATGAACCGAAAGGAGCCCGTCATGTTTTGTCGTTCGTGTGGCACGCCGATTGTCGACGACGCCCTCTTTTGCCCCGTATGCGGCGCGCCCGTAGCACCCGACCAGGTCGCGGCCACGCAGCAACCCCAGCCTGCCACGCCCGCTCCTCAACAATGCGTGCCCGTACAGCAGCCCGTGCGGCGCAAGCGTTCCAAGAAGCCCCTCATCGCCCTTGCCGCGGCGCTTGTCGTGGCGGCGGGTGTCGGCGGGGGAGCGCTGTTCTACTTCACCCAGATTGCGACCACCCCAATCGACGAGAAAACCTTCCCGGACAGCGGCATGCGTGCGCTTGTCTCGACCAAGTACGACACGAACGGTGACGGCCGCATCTCGCGCGACGAGGCCAAGGCGGTGACGTCGGTCGAGCTGGACGGCGTCGCGTCGACGCAGGGCCTGGGCAAGGTGTTCCCCAACGTTACCAGTGTGGAATACGGTGGGGATAAACTCGTCAACCTGGACCTTTCGGGCTGCGGCGACCTTAAGACCGTCGAGCTTAACTCGGCGAGCAACGTCACCGTCGTTAACCTGGACGGTTGCGACAACATCGAGAAGCTCGACCTTTCAAATGCCGGGGAGCTCAAAAGCGTTGATCTTTCGGGTAAAAAGAAGCTCGCCACGCTGGCGCTGCCGCAGGATACGAAGGTTGGCGGCATTAAGGATACGCAGCTCGACGAACTGTGGCTGCCGGTGTCCTATGAAGGCACCGATAAATCGGACCAGTACGGCGATATCTACGAGATCAAGCGCGACGAGAACGGTTACGTCACGGGCTTCACGTCCGCCGTCAAGCAAGGTGGCGGCGTAAGCTACAGCGTCGAGCACGATGAGTCGCATCGCATTTCGGAGATTGAGGAAGATCTGGCGGGCGGTTACGAGAACGTCAACACGTTTACGTACGACGCCGACGGTAACGTCACGCGCATCGACTGCGATGCCGACATGAGCGATTCGTCGAGCACCACGACGTTTACCTACGACGCGGACGGAAACCTGATCAACAAGACGACCCATGCGGGTTACGGCGAGAGCGCGAGCACGTATATTTATCAGAACGGCAACATGGTGACCAACACCGATACCAGCCCGGCCAATCCCCGGACGGTCGTGTATTCGTACGGATACGACAAGAATCGCGTGACGTCCTTTACGCTGGACTGTCAGGGCGACACCGTGGGCACCAGGTGGACGATAACCGCAGGCTATGAGTACGACAAGGACGGCAACATTTCGCGTATCTCGCCTGTGGCATATGACTCGCACGGTAACGATTACGGCTCGCTGAACTCGTACGCTGCGGTGGATTATTCGTACAGCGACGGAAAGCTCGACAGGATCGATTCCGAGCGCGGCGGCTATGCGGAGTTCTATTACGACGACCACGGCAATCTGACGTCGGTCGACGAGTATGCCGGCCGCGGTTCGGATGCCGAGTTTGAGTTTGAGCACGAGGTCGAGTACCAGCGCTACTTCTGCAACAAGCACGAGAAGAACAAGCCGGAGGAGTGGATTCGTCTGGATGCAGAGTACGACGTCGACCAGGGTAGCTGGAGCAACGATTCCGACTATGGTCGTGAGTGCTTTGCAACCATGTACAAGCTCGATCCGCTGGCGGCCAGGCTGAACCCGTTCATCAAGTAGCAGCTCGCCCGAAAACCACCACAAAGGGGACAGGCACCTTTGTGGTGGTTTTGCTTGGCTGTGGCTAGGCCAGCAGGTCGATGACGTTAAAGCCGGCGTTGCTCTTGGCGATGACGTCTCGGCCGCCAAAGACACAGGTGGGCGACTCGGCTGCGATGCGCGTCACGTCGGCGCCGAGCGAGCGCAGCTCACCGGGTGTGGCAGCGAGCATCTGGGCGCGGCGCTCCTCGCGCGCGTGCGGATCGAGCCCGGCCAGGTAGGTCGTGTTGCGGCGCTTGGTGAGCGCGTACGGCTTCACGGGCGCGTCCATGCCGCTCACGCAGCTCACGATAAAGCCCTCGAAGGCGGCCTCGTCGGGCTCAAAGCTGCCGAGCCATTCGCCCGCGCGTTCCACGCGCTCAATCGAGGGGTCGATTGCCGGGTCGCGGTAGGTGTAGAACGCCGTCTGACGCTCGCCGGCAGCGCGGAATCCGCAGCCGTACGCACCGCCCTTCACGCGGATCTCGTTCCACAGGTAGTCGTAGGAGAGCGCGTTGGCGGCAACCGCCCAGGCGCCCGTCACGTCGATGCCCAGGCGACGCGGGTCGCACGCGCGCGCCGCAAAGCAGATGTCGCTGGGGATGACGAAAGCCTCATGGCGGTCGCACGGCGTCGGCACCACGAGCGCGTCGTGGCCGGCAACGCCCGCCGCGCCCGCGCCAAGCCCCAGGTCGCCCGCGGCATCCCAGTACGCGTCAAAGTCCTCGTCGCTGCCGGTAAAGCTCGCCATGCAGCCATCGGCCACAAAGATGCGGTCTGCCAGCGCGGCAAGCTTGGCGCGCAGGTCGTCCAGTCGCTCGTCAAAGTGGTCGAGCAGATCGCGCAGGAACAGGTAGAAGTCCACGCCCGAAAGCTGCTCGCGCACCACGGCCGAAGGCGAGCTGTAGCTCATCGCGCGACCCAGCGCCGCCGAGTGTCCGTTGTTGATAAAGCCCTGCTCAAGCCCAATGCGAATCTGCGTGAGCACGTCGCGAACGCGGTCGGCATCAGCGTCGAGCAACAGCGTGCTCGACCACACCTCGCGCGGCAGGCTCGCCAGCGCGTCGATCTTTTCGGACAGGGCGCCGGCGCTCACCAGCAGGTAGGGGTGCACGCCGTCCACGTCGGGCTGCGTCATGACCTCGGTCGTAAAGCTCAAAAAGCCCAGCTTGCCGGCAAGCAAATTGTCGAGTTCCTCGGCCGAATGCTCGCGCGTGGGCAGCTGCTTGAGCAGGCGGCAGAGCAGCGTCACGTAGGGCAGGTCCTCAAATGCGACGCAGCTCAGGTCGAAGTACTGCATGGCGTAGGCCAGGCGGTTGGTGGGGATGCCGTGGCGCAGGCAGGGGATGGGCGCGGTCGTGTCCACAACGAGCGGCAGCTCGGGGCGCGCCCCGCCAATGTCGGATACACGCAGGCGCGGCAGCGTGGCCTTGTCCTCGGGTGTGTCCTCGGCCTCCTGCGCGGCACGCAGCGCGGCCGTGCGCTCGACCACATCCGCCAGCTCGGCATCGGTCATGGCGTCGCGCTTGGCAGCCAGCTCGGCAGCTTCGGTGCTCTCCGCACCCTCGGCGGCGTCCACCGGCACCAGCTCGACCAGCGCCATGTGGTCGTTCTCCAGCACGAGCTCGCGCAGCAGTTCCTCAAAGTAGCTGCCGTCCAGCTCGCCGCGCAGCTCCTCGTATACCGGGCCATACTTGAGCGCCAGCGTCGCGGCGTCGTCATCGTAGAGCCAGGTGCTCAGCGCGTCGCACGCAATGGCCACGCCGTCGGCGATGCCATAGTCGCGCTGGCGCAGGTCGTATTCGTTGCTGCTGATGATGGCCTCCAGGCGCTCGCGCGGAACGCCGTGCTCACACAGGTCGCGGCAGGCGTCCTGGAACACGCGGCGCAGCTCGCGCGCCACGCCGGGCTGCGCGTTTTGCAGCATGATGAGCTCGTAGGGCTGCAGGCTCTCGGCCGCGGTGTAGCTCACCACGTTGCCGCCCAGGCCGGCGGCCAGAATGGCCTTCTTGACCGGTGCCTCGTTGGAGCCCAGCAGCGCCTCGAACAGGATATCTGCTGCGATCGTGCGCTTGCGGTCGAGCGCGCTGCCCAGCACCAGGCCCAGGCCCACCAGGGCGTTCTCGGGCGTGGTGGCCATCTCGACGCGCTTATACTCGCAGGGCACAGGCTCCTGCACGTCCAGCGGATTGGGCGCCAGCGTGGACGGGTCCTCGCCGGCGGCAACGGCTGCGTCCATGCGCCGACTTGCGGCACTCGGCTGCGACAGATAGCGCTCGTCCAAAAAGGCCAGGGCGCGGTCCACGTCCAGGTCGCCGTAGAGCGTGATGTAGGAGTTGGAAGGATTGTAGTGGCGCGCGTGCGTGTCCAGGAACTGTTCGTAGGTGAGCGCGGGAATCGCGCGCGGGTCGCCGCCACTCTCGTGCGCATAGGCGGTGTCGGGATAGAGCGCGGCGTTGACGGCGTCGTCGAGCACACTCATGGGGTCGGACAGTGCGCCCTTCATCTCGTTGAACACCACGCCGTTATAGCGCAGCGTGCCCTCGCGCAGGCTCGCGGAGCTGCCGTCGTCCGCGCCGCCGGCGCCCTCCGGCAGGTCCAGCTCGTAGTGCCAGCCCTCCTGCTCAAAAATGGTGGGCTTGGTATAGATGGCCGGGTTGAACACCGCGTCCAGGTACACGTCCATCAGGTTGTACAGGTCCTGCTCGTTGGTGGTGGCAACGGGATAGATGGTCTTGTCGGGGTAGGTCATGGCGTTGAGGAACGTCTGCATGGAGCTCTTGATCAGGTCAACAAACGGCTCCTTGACGGGGAACTTAGCCGATCCGCACAGCACCGAGTGCTCAAGAATATGGAACACGCCGGTGGAATCGGCCGGCGGCGTCTTAAAGCCAATGGCAAAAGCCTTGTTTTCGTCGTCGCACGCCAGGTACAGCAGGCGAGCGCCCGAGGCAGTGTGGCGCAGCACGTAGGCGTCCGAGTCGAGCTCGGGCACGGTCTCGCAGCGCTCGACGGCAAAGCCGTGACAGGTGGTACCGGGTACCAGCAGCGCGGCAGCAGCGGCGCGCGCGTCGGTTGAGGTGGTGGGCATATGCAGTCTCCTTTGACGCCCCAGCGGGGGCGAATCGAGTCGAATCCTCGAGAGTATACCCATATGGAGCGCGGCTCTGCAGCGAACTGGAGACGATGTGGGTGGACTAGCCTAGCTAGGTCGATAACGAATGCCGCGGGTAGCCGCTGCACCCCGATAAAGTGAAATAACACCCCGTTTACCGAATCATTTAGGAAATATGTGGACTCCTAAAAAGTTCTAATATAATATAAGTCATCTATCTATAAGCTGCTGATTCCTTGCAAAGGTATGGTTGATATGGTTGAAGCAAATAGCGTTATCCCCCTGTACAAACAGATTGTCCATGCGCTCTCTGATTCGATCGCCAACGGCACGTACCGCCCGGGAGATAAGCTCCCGACCGAGGCGGAGCTCATCGAGCAATTTGGCGTGAGCCGAATAACGGTTCGCTCCGCAATTAAAGAAATGGAAGATGCTGGGCTTGTTGAGAGGGCCCGCGGCAAGGGCACGTTCGTTTCGTCGGACACACAGATGTATGCCGCGGACGACCGTGAGAGCTTTACCCATTCGTGCCAGCTTGCGGGAAAACAGGCGTCTACCAGGGTTCTCGCAATGGGCTGGGACTTCCCAAGCCTGCGAGACGCGAAGTTCCTGGGCGTAGACGATACCCAAAAGGTATTGCGTAGTCGTCGTCTACGCCTTGTGGATGACAAGCCCACGATGCTGGAAACCAATAGCTATTCCGCTGCGCTTTCTTTTTTGGAGCATGAGTCCCTCGAAGATCCGCTGATGGCGGTACTCGATCGCCAGGGGATCAAGATGGGCCCCAACACGCGTACGCTCGAGGTCTGCTATGCGAGCGAGCTCGAGGCGGCATACCTTAACGTGGAACTGGACTCTCCGCTGCTTCTGTTTGTCGATAGACGTTATGCTCCAAGCGGCGAGCCGCTCTTCATCTCCCGTCAGGTGTACTGCACCGAGCGACTGAAGTTCTATTTGTAAATTAGAGAGAGATTAGTCTATTTACCGACCAATTGTTACCGTTCGCGGATTTGGAAAATAGACACACCACGTAGGGCAGATTGCTAATATACTTTGTTATGACAATATAGTACGTCCTATTGGTATTGGAGAACTATGAATAAGATATTGCTAGCGAGTCATGGTTATCTCGCCCAAGGCATGAAAAGCTCTCTGGAGATTCTGATGGGCACTAACGACCGAATCGAGTGCCTGTGCGCCTATATCGATGACGACACGAGGGATGTCGCAGCGCTTATCGATGCATGGATGGAGACGAGGGACCCTGCCGACTCTTGGTTTGTCGTGACTGACATCTTTGGCGGCTCTGTAAACAACGAATTCATCCAGAGGCAGGCCACCGGATCGTTTACGTTGATCACTGGAATGAACTTGCCGCTGCTGGTGGAAATGGTTACACAGCTGGACTCCCTGGATGCGGACAAGGCCAAAGCCGCGGTCGAGGGATCACGTTCGTTTATCCAACTTTGTGAGGCGGCGGATATGCTTGCCGATGTCGAAGAAGAAGAGTTCTAGCTCAAGCTTCAACGAATAATTCAACCCTGTCATTACCTTTATTACGTGCGGAGATGATTACGATGATTAAGCTTACGAGGGTCGATTACCGATTGATTCACGGCCAGGTCGCCATGTCTTGGACACATGCGCTGGATGTCGATTGCATCCTGTGTGCCAGCGACGCCGTGGCAAAAGACGACATGAGGAAGGCAGCCTTGAGGCTCGCCCGCCCCAGCGGCGTTAAACTCGTCATCAAGGATGTTGACGCTGCTATCGAGGCGCTCAACAGCGGCGTCACCGACAAGTATTCGCTGTTTATCATTGTCGAGACGATCGAGGATGCCTATCGCCTTGCTAAGGGTTGCAAAGACATCAAGGAGATCAATTTGGGCGGAACTCGAAAGTCTCCCGAGACCACGCTTCATCCGACCCCCGCGATCTTTGCGACCGAAACCGATGCCAAGCATATCCAAGAGCTTGTGAACGATGGCGTGGTTATCGAAATCCGTCAGGTCCCCAATGACTCAAAGGTATTTGCCAAGGACGTTTTCTAGCTGGAAACATGCCATTGTCAAGCATTTATTAACCAGGTCCTCCTTTCTTATGCCCGTCGATCATTTGATCGGCGGGCTTTTTATTAAAGAAAAATCAAAATAATCTGAAATAGTTCTTGCATAGTTAGTTATATAAAGTACTATAACGTCATGGGATGAATGAAGGGTTCATCCAAGTGAGTTAGGAGTAAGGGATGTTCAATTTCGATGAGCCTCGTTACGAGAAGGTTGTGAGCGATGCCCTCGCTCTCCGTCCTCAGATTGAGGCTGCCGTGGACAAGGTCTGCGAGCAGGGTTATTCCAACATCTTCTTCATCGGCTGCGGCGGCACCTGGGCCCACACGCTCCCGATGAAGTATTGGGTCGAGACCACCACGGCCGACGTCGACGTCCACTGCGAGATTGCCGCTGAGTTCCTCGCATGCCCGCCCAAGACCTTCAACAAGGACTCGGTCTGCGTCTTCTCCACCCGTACCGGCACCACCCCCGAGATCATCGAGGCCGCCAAGTTCTGCCAGGAGCAGGGCGCCCGCACGCTGATGTATGTCTCCAACGACAACACCCCGGCCACCGAGTACGCCGATTACAAGTTCTTCAGCTTCGCCGAGGACGACGTTCTGTGCGAGGCCATCTACACCTACCAGATCACGCTGGTCGCCCGCTTCCTCAAGAACGCCGGCGCCTTCCCCAAGTACGACACCTTCATGGAGGAGTTTGGCAACATCGCTCCGTACCTCATCAAGGCCAAGGACGCTCAGGACGAGCGCTGCGCCGCCATGGCCGAGGACTTCAAGGACACCGATTACCACATGGTGATTGGCTCCGGCATGCTCTGGGGTGAGGCCTACGACTACGCTATGTGCATCCTCGAGGAGATGCAGTGGATCAAGACCAAGTCCATCCACGCCGCCGAGTTCTTCCACGGCACCATCGAGCTGTGCGAGGAGGGCACGAGCCTCATCATGCTCTACGGCGAGGACGACACCCGTAAGCTCATGGACCGCGTGGACAACTTCACTCACATGCTCGCCGACGAGAAGGGCGTCCATGTCCGCGTGAACAAGTTCGACACCGCCGAGGTCGAGCTGCCGTTCAGCGACCCCGAGTTCCGCAAGATCGTCTCCCCGATGGTCACCTACACCATCACCGAGCGTCTGAGCTGCCATCTCGAGCACGTCCGTAACCACCCGCTCACCACGCGTCGTTACTATCACCAGATGAACTACTAATCCTCTCAAATTGCTGCGGTTGTCTGCAGGCGAGCTGCGCAGAATGCCTCGCCTGCAGACCTGTTTCTGGGGTTGATCGAAATGGTTGTCCAGTATCTTCTAGTTGCACTGGTCGCATTTATTGCGTCCATGGACGAGCAATTATTTGGCATTACGATGCTTGGTCGTCCGCTGTTTACGAGCCTGTTCGTTGGCTTGATCCTTGGCGATGTCCAGCAGGGCGTTATCGTCGGCGCTGCTTTGGAGTCCATGTTCATGGGCGCCATCATGGTCGGTGCGGCGGTTCCTCCCGAGGTCTATGCTTCCGGCGTGCTTGGCTGCGCGTTTGCCGTCATTACGGGTACGGGCACGGCAACTGCCGTCGCACTCGCCCTTCCCGTCTCCGTCTTCCTTCAGGTGTGGCGCAACTTCTGCTACGCCGTTCCGGGTGCCTTTGCCTGCAAGAAGATTGAGACCGCTCTGGCAAATCGCGATCTTGCCAAGGCGAATCTGTACCATCTGACCATCGTGCCGCTGTCGATTGGCATTCCGTCTGCACTGCTGGTGTTTTGCTCGCTGTTCTTTGGTGCCGACCTCATCAACAATGCGCTCAACGCGATTCCGCAGTTTGTGATGGACGGCCTCAACGTTGCGTCCGGCGTCATGGTCTGCATCGGCTTCGCTCTTCTTATTAGGACCATGGGCGACAACAAGCTTCTTCCCTGGCTGTTCCTGGGATTCATTATGGTCATCTACCTCAAGATGGACGTTGTCGGTGTTGCCGCTGCCGCTATCTGCGTCGCGCTGCTCCTGGCCTTCCGCGAGGGCTCGGCCGGTCCGCAGGCGGTTGCCGAGGATGAAGAGGAGGACTTCTAATGGCTACCCAGAACACCGATCTCAAAGAGGCCAAGAAGGACGCGATTATGACTCCCGATATGTATCGGAGCATGTTCCTTCGCCAGTTTACGAGCCAGTGCTCGCAGTCGTACGACAAGATGATGGCAATGGGCTTCATGTACACCATTCAGAAGCCCCTGCGGAAGATCTATCCCAACGACGACGATTACTATGCGGCGCTCGATCGCCATACCGAGTTCTTTAACATCACGCCTCATGTGCTTCCGTTTGTAGCCGGCCTAACGGTTTCGATGGAAGAGCAGGCGGCTGCCGATAAGAACTTCGACACGTCCTCGATTAACGCCATGAAGGTCGGCCTCATGGGACCGCTTTCCGGCATCGGCGATTCGTTCTACTGGGGTACGTTCCGCGTGGTCGCCGCCGGCATTGGTATTGGCATCGCGTCGACGGGCAACCCGCTCGGCCCCATCGTGTATGCGCTCATCTACTCCGTGATTAACTTTGCAACGCGTATCGTCGCCGCCCATCTGGGATACGACCTGGGAACCAAGTTCCTGCAGCAGTCCGAAGAGAACAACCTTATGTCTCGCATGACGCATGCTGCCGGCGTTCTCGGAATGACCGTCATTGGCGCGATGATTGCGGCACAGGTCTCGCTGTCCACTGCTTTGACCTTTGACGTGGGTGGTTCGGAGATTGTCCTGCAGGATCTGTTCGATTCGATCTTCCCCGGTCTGCTGCCCTTGCTGGCAACGTTCGCTTGCGTTGCCCTCTATAAAAAGGGTGTCAAGACCATTTGGATTATTATTGGCATCTTCGCGATCTGCATCATCGGAACGGGCTTGGGAGTGTTCGCAGCGGCGTAATGTTGACTGCTATGTTCGCGCGTTGGATAACTAACTGACCGTTTGAAAACGGGGCTCGGCGTAAGGCCGGCCCCGTTTTTTGTTTGAGGGATTTTCCGACCGTCCAATAATCCACGCTCGTCCATCACTCACGTATCTCTCATCTCTCATTCGTCACTAATACGAGAGATAACAGAAAGACGAGAGATAAATACGAGAGATAACTGATCAGCAAAGAGACAAGCAATCATGGTATTGTCTCAATACTGATTGTTCTACCAGCAAAAACATGTTTAAATGAAACAAATGGCAGATATCTTATCTTTCATCTCTCACTTATCTCTAATATGAGAGATAGCAGAAAGGTGAGAGATAATTACGAGAGATAACTGAGAGACGAAGGAAATCTATTCGCGGCATTCTCCGCCGGGCCGAGCGAAAGGACATGCAGATGAACGAAAACGAGCTGACCGGTCTGCTCGAGTCTTTAAGGCGCATGGGCTCGGACGATCTTAACGTCGAGGTCAAGGAGAGCGCCACGACGCTTTCCCGCGACGTATGGGAAACGGTTAGCGCATTCGCGAATACCGCTGGCGGAATTATCGTGCTCGGCGTGAGCGAGCGCGCGGGCTTTGTCCCGGTTGAGAACTTTGAGACCGAGAAGGTGCTCAACCAATTCGTAGCGGGCATGGGTGATGCCGGCGGGCGCGGAAAACTGGCCAATCCGCCCAAATACACTATTGAGCGCGTGGAGCTCCAGGGCACCGTGGTTCTGGTCATCACGATTGAGGAGCTCGACCCGTCGAGCAAGCCTTGTTATGTCATAGAGCGGGGCGCTCAAGGCGGCAGCTACAAACGCATCGATGATAAAGATGTTCCGCTCTCGTCGACCGAGGTCCTGTCCTTGTCATCGTATGAACGGGCGAGCCCCAGTGATCGCGATGCAGTGCCCGGCGCGGTCGCAGGCGATCTTGACGAGGCCCTGGTCGACCGCACGATAGAGCGTGCTTTCTCACTGACACCTCGTGCGATGCGCGGCGCGCCGGACAAGAAAACGAAGCTGGAGCGCCTGAATTTCCTCGACTCCCAGGGCAATGTCACTAAGGCCGGACTCCTGGCCGCGGGTGCCTATCCTCAGCAGTTCTATCCCAAGCTCTTTATCGATGTGGCGGTCTATGCCGGAACGCAGAAGGGCGCGGCGGGGTCGTTGAGGTTCATGGACCGTACGATCTGCGAGGGAACGTTGGGCGAAATGATCTCGGATGCCTTCGCGGCAATCGCCAAGAATTTGCGGCGAACCTCGACGATTCAAGGCGTCTCGCGTGTCGACTCGCTGGAGGTTCCCGAGGAGGTCCTGCGCGAGGCAATTGCCAACGCCGTAATCCACCGAGAATACGGAGATCGGTTCTGTGGGCAGTCGATCGCTGTTGACGTCTTTGATGACCGTATCGAGGTGACGAACCCCGGCGGCCTATACGGGGGAAAGACTCGCGAGAACCTGTTTGACGGCAGCTCCCGATGTCGCAACGCGACGCTTGTGAAGCTCATGTCGCTTGTCCCATTGCCCGACGGTGCGGGCTCTCCTGCCGAAGGCAACGGGTCGGGCATTCCAATGATGCTAGATGCCATGCGTGCGCATGGTCTGGCCGAGCCATTGTTTTGCCCAGGTTTCGACCGATTTAAGGTTGTCCTCTACCGAGCGAAGGTTGAGCAAATCGATCATGGCGGGGACTTAATTGTGGCGGCACTCAAGCGCAACGTCGAACTGGGAACACGTGAACTGGCAGAATGCACGGGACTCACCGTCTCCCAGGTTAGGACGCGCGTCAATGCGCTTATCGCGCAGGGCAAGCTAGAGCCTACGGCCGCGGCGACGAGCCGTAACCGCAAGTATCGACTAACAGGGCGCGCAGAGCAGCTGCACTAGTGGCTGCCCCGCCTCACACCCCGCCATTTCACGCACCACACATCGAAACCTACGGCAAAGCAGTTACAATAGCCCAATGCGTATCGCGCACGACGACGATATCGGCGCCCGCGACTGGGGGAGAAAACATGGCAGAGCAGCATATAACGCCGGGGACTAAGCTTCAGGTGGCATTCGACGTGCCCATGGGCCAAAAAACCGACTTCAACATGCTCGCCACGTACAAAGAGAACCTGGACGAGGCGTACTTCCTTATGAGTGCGCCCATGCTCGCCGGCAAGCCGCTCATTATGGACGAAAACCAAAAGCTCCTGCTGCAATACAAAGTGGGCGAGGAGACGTTCGTGCTCGCCGGCTACCCCGAGTCGGTCGAGAAAAAGGGCATCCGCACCTACTGGAAAATGCGCAAAGTCGCCGAGCAGCGCACCTTCGTCAAACGCCGCGACGAGCGTTTTAAGGTCGCCATGCGCCTGACCTACCAGCGCGACAACGCGCCGACCCCCGAGCCCGAGGACGCCATGACCATCGACGTCTCGGCTGGCGGCCTGGCCGTCTACCTCAACGATTACCCCGACGTGGGCGAGGCCCTGGCCGTGCAAATGCCCGCGATCCGCCTGCAGGGCGAGCGCCACGAGCTGCCCGAGCAGCTGGGCATCGTGTGTTGGGTGCGCCGCGCGCCCAAGGGCAGCCTGTACCGCAACGTCTGCGGCCTGCAGTTCCGCTATGCCGACGACATGGAGCGCGAGCTCGTCAAAGAATACGTCGGCTACATCCGCGCCAAATATAATATCTGATCGCCATGGCACTGTTCAAGCGCAACAACAACAAAGATCAAGCTGCTGAGGACGTTGCCGAGGATTTGGCCGAGGGCCAGGCCGAGGACGCGCCCGGCGAGGACTCCGCGCCCGAGCAGGCTCCCGCCTCCCGCAAGCGCTTCGGCAAGCCCAAACGCAAGCCCAAGTCCAAACGCAACCTCCGCGGCGTGGTGCGCATCGAGGAGCTGGAGCAGGCGCTGGCCGACCAGGACTTCGACGACATCGACCCCGACGCGGTCGTGTCCATGTATATGCCCAAGCGCCGCATGGAGCGCATCGGCGCGGCACTGCTGCGCATGGACAAGCTGCAAAAGGCCCTTGTGGTGCTGGCGCTTGCGTTTGGCGTGTTGTTCGCCCTGTCGTTTATGCAGGAAAACATGGGTAACTTCACCATCAACCTCAACCGCCTGGAGCTGTTCCGTCGCGGCGTGGCCATTGCCGACAACGGCGACTTTAACAACGCCACCGCGCGCCTGGCCGCCGACGCCTTGGACAACGGCACCAATATCGCCGCCGAGGATCTGCCCGACAACCTGGACGATATCGACGGCAGCCACAACGGTAAGAACTACGTGGCGTACACCTTCTATATCCGCAACGCCGGCAAGACCGATCTGGGCTATAGCGCCAAGCTCAAGGTGGTCAGCGCCAGCAAGGGCGTGGAGAAGGCGGCGCGCGTGCGGGTGTATCGCAACGGCGAACCCACCACCTACGCGGCGGCTGCGGCCAACGGCAGCCCCGAGCCCAATACCAAGCCGTTTGCGTCTAAAGACGTGGTGACGACCATCGACCACAAGAACTTCCGCGTGGGCGATGTGGACAAGTACACCGTGGTCATTTGGCTGGATGGCGACGACCCGGAGTGCGTGGACAAGATCATCGGCGGCGCGGTGGAGTTTGGTTTTGACTTTGATTCGTCCGAGACCGACGATTCGAGCCTGTTCGTTAAGTTCGTGCAGGATATTGCCGACACCCTGACCGGCAACGACCCCATTAGCGCGAGCGGCAACGAGGCGCCCGATTACTACAAGGAACACAACGTGACTTGGAGTAACCGTCGCAACCAAAAGAACTCGCCCGCAGGGGACGAGGACAAGTAGAACGAACAAGCGCCGGGCCAGGATTGATTTCCCGGCCCGGCGCTTTTGGTGATGGCTTATGCCGAGGTTTTGCCGTCGGAGGCGTCGCCAGCGGCGGCGTCCAGCAAGAACAGTCGCAGCGCGAGCTTGATTGCGTAGCCCGGCTTGACCTGCGCCGCGTCTCCCATGCGTTCGCCCGGGTCGCTACAGTAGGCGTAGAGGTCGCGGATGAGGTCCGCGCCCGAGAGCGTGAACATGTAGCCCGCGTCCGAAAGCGCGTTGGGCGCTGCGGGCAGCCCCGCAGCCGCACAAAAGCTCGCAAGGTCGGGGCCCATGACGGCCTTGTAGTCGATTACGTCGCCACGGTCACGTGCGGCCTGCTCCTGTTCACGGGCGAACGACAGCGCCGCGACCAGCACAAAGCTGGGCGTGGGCGCGTTGACGTCGTCGGTGGTGGCGACGAGCTTGCCGGCCGCTTGCGTGACCAGCCAAGCGACTTCGCGCTGGCAACGAACGGCTTTGCGCGTCACCGGCTTGATCGATCCGGTGGAAATGCTTCCCTTGGGTTGATTGGCGGCAGGCATGAGCCCTCCCAACAAATAGCCCGTTTAGCAGGCAAAAATTAAACGTTCTGCACCAGTATAGCGAGTGGGGAGAGGCTCGGGCGAAGCTCGGCGGAGGGTGAATGTATGCGATGGCGTGACGCTGCGGTCGCAAGCCTTAAGAGGGGCTTATGACTGCGCGGGAGAGAGATTAAATAAGGCAAACGATGTTCACATAGCACCATATATAACTCGAGGTAGACCTATGAATCTGCCGGAATGTAGGCTGTCGAAAACTCATAAGGAAATCGTAAGAATTGTGGTATTCTCAATTCCATGTCTAAAGGATGGACAAGCGACATCCAACACGAAAGCGCGGGCTCCCCTTCCGGGCTTCTCGAGGGTCATCTGGGATGAATGGGGAAAGAAAGGGGTCCGCATGGATACCAAGGCATTAAAAAAGCAGATGGGCGCCGCCATCGCCATGGTCCTCGTGGCAGCCGTAGCCCTCGGCTCCGCCACGTTTGCATGGTTTGTGACGAACAACAGCGTCAAGGCGACGACGAGCAGCATCAGCGCTCAGTCGAACGCTGCTTACATGACGATTGCGAAAGGCACCACTGGCGCAAGCGCCGCTAACGAAAGTGCCGTCGAGACGGACGTGGAAGACAAGGCTCTTTTCCCTGCGACTTTCGGCGAGCAGGTTGATTCGGACGGCAATGCACATCCTGGTCAGTTTTACACGGGAAACGGCAAGACGACCACCGATGGTGGCCTGAAAGATGCCCTGAGCAAGATTGGCACGAACGGCACCCCTGCGGAGGCTGTAACTGATGGTTATGCCGTTCATGTCCCCTTCAACGTGAGCACTAAGGGCCAGAAGATGAGAGACCTGCAGGTTGCTGGTGTTGCTAACGGTAAGTATGATGCCGAGGATGAGGCCAATAATGGCTCTGCCTTGGCTAAGGCGTTGCGCGTCTTGGTTGTTGACGGTGCCGACACTAACAAGTGGGTTGTGTACGGCCAAGAGGCTAATTCTACTAAGTACGAAGTTAAGCTTAGTTCCGAGACCAATAAGAAGGTCCCGAATTTTGGCGAGGTTTTGCCTGGCCAGGACCACGTTGTAAACGTTTATCTTTATTATGAGGGTTCGGACGTGGCCGTCTACACCAATAATCTTGCGAATCTGACCAAGACCAATAAGGTCACCGTTGAGTTCGCTGCTACTCCCAACGGAAACAACTAACCAAGCGGGATGGCATATCTGCTGACTTTGGGGCGGGGTCTTTCGGCTCCGCCCTTTTTGAAAAGAAAGTAGGTGAAAGATGAATATTTGCGAAATGAGAAGGCAGCTCAGGATTGCCGCTGTTTCGGTTGTAATGGCTGCTGTAGCACTCGGGTCGGCTACGTATGCATGGTTTGTTACCAATTCTACGGTTAAGGCAACTACAGGCAGCATTAGCGCTCAGACAAACGGAATGGTTCTCCAGATAGTGTCCGGAGATACGCCTAATCATGAGGATAACCGCGAAGCACTGACGACGGCATCTGCTGTTGGAAATCAAATCAGTCCTTCTTCAACGGATGACGCGAAATCATGGTTTGTGCCCGCCACCTGGAGCAATACGAAGGTCAGTTCTTATAAAGAAGCCCATACCGACGAAAAGGGTCTTTACAGTCAGAGTAACAACTCGTATTACGCATTTGCGGCGGGAAACTATACCGTCTATACGGTTAAGGAGACCGGTCGTGCCGATGTCTATTTGAATCCTGACAGTCCCTTAGTTGTCACGCCTTCAGCGGGGGCTTCGGAAAACTGGTTCAATAAGATTAAGGGGTCCTTGAGGGTCGGCGTTGTTGTCGGCGATGACCTTAAGTTTGTCTATGCTCTGACGCAGCCATCTTCTACCGAAACTGGTAACGATGTTAATGCCACCATGGGCTGGAGCTGCGTTGCTTCGGCGGGGGATACGACCCAAGAAGCAAGTTACATGCACTTGTATGCCGACAATCTTGTTGATCAGCAGAATGGGAACTGGGCGGCCGCAAAAAACGGTTCTCTATATGATAGGCCGGCCGGGCAAAACGGTAAGGCTATCGCCACGAATGTTGGCTATAGCGGCACTCGTATAAAGGTCATCATCTGGATGGAGGGCACGGATTCAGATTGTGTTAACGTGTCCGATCTGGATGATGCTCAGAAAGCAAATCCGACTTTTAATGTCACGCTTAATTTGGTTGGCGTTGCGACTGAGTAGTCGGTCAAAAATTGATGTAATAGCGTAAGTAAAGACGAGGGCCAGTTCAATCAAGAACTGGCCTCGTTTGTTTATGCCAAAAGTGGCTTGGCTACAGTCCGTACACCTCAACCATGGCCTCGCCGATGCGATGAGGGACACCCGTGACCAGGGCATTGCCCATGCAGAAGGCTCGATGGCCATCGGTCATGCCGGTGTCGGTCCAGCCCTTCGGGAATCCCTGGAGCTGGTCGAGCTCGTCGGGGACAAGACGACGGAAACGACCGTCGGGGCACTCGATGACATGCTTAAAACGGCTGGCTCCCGTGCCGCCTTCGCCCGTTAGAATCGTGCGGCTCGGTTTATCGGTGGCATCCGGGAAACTCATGGCTCCCTCTGAATACGTGTATGTAAAGCCCGTCTTCTTGTTGGTGCGCTCCTCACGCTTGCTGCCCTTAAGGTAGCGCCAGTCGGGGAGCTTTTCGTCAGAGATGTAGAACTGCTCCGGAACATTCGCCTCGTCGACAAGCACATCGCCAAGCACGCGACGCTGGCCGTGATAATCCTCAGTGAAGTCACAGGTCAGAACGTGGCAGCCCTGCATGACGCCGGCGTTCTTGAACTGCGAGGTCTTTTGACCAACGCCAAAGCGAGTCGAGTTCTCATAAGGGTCGGGCAAGACATCGAGCTCCGTCATTTCGTCGGGATAGATGGCGGGGAAGGCCTTCGCCATAACGCCGTTGTGCATGCGGTCAACAAGGTCCATCTCGCCGGCGTTTTTCTCGCAGAAGATGTAAACGCGTTTGCGGCGCTGGGGGAAACCGTATTCTGCTGAGTTGACCACGCGCCATTCGACGGTGTAATCGAGATCGGCGAGGCAGCTCAAGATGATGGCAAAGTCGCGACCGCGCTGAGATGCGGGTGACTTGAGCAGACGGTCAACGTTCTCAAAGAGACCGAAGCGCGGCTTCTTCATCTCGAGGAAGTGATAGATATCCCACCAAAGGACACCCTTCTTGCCCTCGATGCCATGCGCCTGATTAAGCGGACGTGCGACAGAGTAATCCTGGCAAGGGAAGCCGCCGACGACCATCTGCACATCAGGGATTTCAATCTCGCCGGCTTCAGCCTGTTCAAGCACCTTATTGATGTCTTCGTTAACAACAGAGTCTTCGCCAAAGCGATCCATATAGCAACGGGCTGCGAACTGACGCGCCTTGGTTCCGGGCGGCTCCCACTGGTTGGCCCAAATGGTATGGAAGGGGCCGGCGGGCTTCATGTAAAACTCGGGATGACGCGGGTCGGCATAGCCTTCAAGACCCAGACGAAATCCGCCGACGCCCGCAAAAAGCTCGGCAATGTTAATCTCAGACACGTTTCTCCAATCGCTACTGTGTCCGTTTATGGTGCTCACAACAATAACCGATCGAGCGGACAAGATCAAGACCTCAATTTCATGGAGGAATATGCCGCCCTGAACTACCATGAGGTTAACTGCGACGTTCGGAGGTACCCCATGTCCAAGAAGCACCTCGACTTCAAGCGCATGCTTGACGATACTGATTTTTCTGACCCCTCTAGCATCGAGCGGTATGCTGCCAATCTCGACGGGATGACGTTTCGCGATATTCTCGAGCTTGGCATTGCGCCGGAGGGGGAGAGTGCGCCCAAGGACTTTGGGTCTAAGAAGTACAAGGGCGGTATGGGAACCCTGATCGAGGAGCGTTACTTTGGCTACAAGGCCAACAGCGATGATCGGCCGGACTTTCCCGAGGCGGGTGTGGAACTCAAGGCAACATGCTTCGACGTGCTCAAGGATGGTCGCAAATCTGCTGGCGAACGTCTCGTTCTGACAATGATTCCCTACGATCGTCCCGTTTCTCTCGACTACGATAGCTCGCATCTCAAGACCAAGCTCAGCAATATCCTGCTGATTTACTACGGCCGCAATCGCTCCATCGACAAATATGACCAGCGCATTGAGCGTGCAGTCATGGTTCGTCTGCCCGAAGAGGACATGAAGATCATTCGCGCCGACTACGAGAAGATCATTTCGTACATTCAAGATGGTCGCGCGGACGAGCTGTCGGAGGGCATGACCACCTATCTGGGCGCCTGCACAAAGGGTGCAACCGAAGCGACGATGTGGGTTGACCAGTACTACGAATACTTCAATACCGATACGGGCGAGATTGAGCGCCGTCGCGCAAAGCGTCGTGCCTTTTCGCTCAAGCGCTCGTATATGGACTACGTGCTCCACACCTATGTCCTCGGTGCTCCGCGCATTGGCGAGAGTATCGTCCAGGCCGGCGACAAGTCCATTGATTTCGAAAGCTACGTTACTGCGCTTATCGAGCGCCACTATGGTGAAACCGATTGCCAGATTGCAGAGCAGTACGGCCTGGAATACACGGGAAACAAGGCGCAATGGACGACACTCGTTTATCGAATGCTCGGCATAAAAAGCAATGCTGCCGAGGAGTTCGTTAAGGCTGGGATTAACGTCCGCGTTTGTCGCGTTAATAAGAGGGGACACATCGAGCAGGCAATGTCCTTCCCTCCGTTTGAGTTTAAGCAGCTAATCAATGAGGACTGGGAGACGTCTTCCTTCCGTGCGCGCCTTGAGACCAGCCGTTTCTTCTTCGTCGTGTTCCGCGAGGACCACGAGGGGGAGTGGCGCCTTGACCGCTGCCTATTCTGGGCAATGCCGGCAAACGAAATCGAAGGCCCCGCAAAGGCTTGCTGGGATGAGACGCGAAAGGTCATTCGCGAGGGCGTTGAGCTCAATCCGTATCGGGGTGCAAGCGGAAAGCTCAAGGTGACCAACAATCTGCCCGGTATGGCGGATAACCCGATTGTCCACGTTCGCCCGCATACCTCAAAAGCTGCGTACAGATTCGCCGACGGAACCGAAATCGGCGATATTGCGAAAAACGCCTACGAGTTGCCCGACGGACGTTGGATGACCAGGCAATCGTTCTGGTTCAACAAAGGCTATCTGGAGCACATCCTGGGGCTGTAGCCTCCGAGTCGGCAATTCAACTACCTGCGCATACTCGATTTTCGAGGATTTTCACACTCGATTTCCGAGGAATTCCACACTCGATTTTCGAGTTTTGTCCTACAGGTAGATCCCCTCGAACAGGCTCTTGTGGAACTGGGCGTGGTGATCGCGTGCCCAGGTGAAGAGCGCTTGGTCAAAGTTGCTCTGACTGGCGGGGATGCCGTAGACGCCGGCGACTTCCACGCGCACGAACTCCAGCGCGGGCAGCTTGTTGATGGCCGTGAGCGCAAACGGCGACGTGAGCTCCTCGAACAGGTAATGGCTGCCTTGCAGCGCACCGCAGCCGGTGCAGGTGCTGGCGAGCGATACGGTCTTGGCGGTGCGCGACGTTACGGGCTTGTAACCGCAGCGCTCGCGCAGGTAGTCGCGGATCTCGGCCGGCACGCAGCCCAGTGCGGGGACGATGGCCACGGCGTTGGCGCGGGTGGTGTCGATTGCGACGTGGCCCGCGTCGTCCATGGAGGGCGCGCCGCCGGGCGCGGCCTTGCTGCCCGAATCCTCGGCCACACGATACGGAATGCCAAAGGCCGCGACCGTCGTCTGCTTGTGGCACTTCCAACACTCGCGCTTGCCCAGCACCAGGTAGATGTAGGGCGCGCTGGGGTCGGAGCGATCCACGCCGGGCAGCCACGCGGCAAAGGGCTCGGGGTTAACGCCATCGGGCACGTACCAGATCTTCTTGACTCGGTCCCACTTGGCGCCCAGGGCCTTGGCCTGGTCTTTGTGCGAAAAGGGAACATCGAGCTCGGTGCGCATGGCGGCTCCTTTGTGCGGCTTGCGGTGCATGTGCTCCAAGGATACCCCAGCGGTGAACGTCCGATGCATGCCGACGGAATTGCTGATGTTCTTGCTGTTGGCCGCGGCTGCTTGCAAATGCGACGGTGCCGTTGGGGCATTGCTATAAGTCAGCAAATGAGCAATTTGGCCGTCCAAGCAGTCGCAAAGCAAAATGGAAGTCCCGCGCCGTCAAGCAGTTTTGCCGCTGCTGCACTACATAACCACAGTTAAACGCGGCAATTCGCTCTTGTACAGTCTTAACCGTGATCACACGTCATTAGTAGCTCAGAGGTTAGGGCGGTGACTGAATGGCTCGGTACAAAGGCGAGAATAGGGCATGGGAAGGAGCCGCTCGGCTGCTCGCAAATCCGGCGCGCGGACGTGAAGGTGTGCGAGACCCCCAAGCACGTGGCCGAGATCGGCGGGTGGAGCCTGCGCCAAGTCCAGAAGTGGTGCGCGGACGGGACGCTCCCCGCGATGATGATCGGCGGCACCTGGGCGATCAGCGGGCAGAAAATCTGCGACATGCTCGGCATTGAGGACTAGCGATGCCTATGGAAGCATTCAAGGAAAATGACACCGGTGGCCGTATACTTGGCGGCGGGGCCACCGGCGGCGAGTGGACAGGACGGGGGCCTGTCGTGGCTGCATCTTACAGCTCGGTCACGGGGAGCGCCGCCTCGCAGCTCGATTGCGGGGTGAGCCAGCATGAACGATAAGGAGAAGGCCGACTTGGCGTTCCTCTCTATGGAGCCGCCCAAGAACTACGAGACTTGGAAGAACATCGGCATCAGCTACGAGGCCGCTGGAGGCGACCACGACACGTTCCTCAGCTGGTGCTCCCACGACCCCGAGAAGTACGACGAGGCCGTTACCCGCAAGCTCTTCGAGCATGTGGACGAGGGCGGTAGGATCACGGCGGGCACGCTCTTCTGGCATGCGGCGAACGCAGGCTGAAAGAGCACGGGCGACCATACAAGCGGAGCGCTTTGCACGGCCTCCGGCGGCCAGGACCTCTCCGGATTGCCGTACTTGGAGCAGGCGATCAAGCAAATCGAGGCCAAGGCGTTTTACCTGCACTTCTGCTGTTTACGGGAAGCAAACAGCCGTTCGGTGACGTTTTCAAGCTCAGGCCTCCAATCCCTCTGATTGCTGCTAATCTATAAAGTTAGCGAGTTGAATTCTTTTCGAGTTTGTGACGCTCGCATACGGTCATTCTAGGACGCCGAAGGGGTGATTGCGATGAGCGTTGATAGTTCCACGGAGGATAAGGCTCAGAGCGCCTCCATTGGTGCTGTGGATTTGTTTTGCGGGGTCGGGGGCCTGACCTACGGTTTACGCACCGCTGGCATCGATGTGGTGGCTGGGTTTGACCTCGATTCCTCTTGCCAGTACGCCTACGATGCGAACAACGGCAAGGACAAGTTCATCTGCAAGAACATCGCCGAGGTCACCGGGGAGGAAGTCAAGGAGCTCCTGAAGGACTTTGACATCAAAGTCTTGGTAGGGTGCGCTCCTTGCCAGCCCTTCTCGAAGCACCGCAAGGACAAGAAGCATCGCGAGAAGCACAAGGACTGGGGGTTGCTTGCGCAGTTTGGGAGGCTTGTACGTGAAGTGCAGCCAGATTACGTGTCCATGGAGAACGTGCCCGAGCTCGAGAAGGAGAGCATCTTCTCTGGTTTCTTGAACACGCTTAAGGAGTCCGGATACTCGGTGGAATACAGCGTCGTAAAGGCTGAGGAGTACGGTGTGCCCCAGCATCGGCGGCGATTGATTCTGCTAGCTTCTAGAAATGGGTCCATCAGCTTGATTGACCCTACGAATGATAACGCTCATGCTGTTACGGTTCGGCAGGCAATAGGTGCGCTGCCTGCCGTGAGCGCTGGCGGCTCTTGCAGGGGGGACTCTCTGCAAACGGCGTCGGCGCTATCAGAACTAAACTTGAAGCGCATTAAGGCTTCGACGCCTAATGGCACGTGGCGAGATTGGCCTGAGGACCTGAGGCTTGATTGTCATAAAAAGGCTGCTGGCCAAACGTACCCTGCGGTCTACGGGAGGATGGCTTGGGATGAGACGTCCCCAACTATAACTACGCAGTTCTATATGTACGGTACGGGCCGGTTTGGGCATCCAGAGCAAAATCGAGCTCTAACCTTGCGTGAGGGTGCCGTCTTGCAGAGCTTCCCGCAGGATTACAAGTTCATTAGGCCTGGCGAGAAGATCAGCAAGAAAGCTGTGGCACGGCATATTGGAAACGCCGTGCCACCAAAGCTCGGCGAAGCGGTTGGCAAAAGCATAATTGCCGCTTGCGTACACTAGCCCTCTTCTGATTCGGTCATACCGCGCCGATATTCACCGGCGTTGAGGTAGGTCGAAACATCCTTGCGGAGCTGCATCAAAAATGAGTCAACATGATTGACTAGCTCCGCAAGCTCCGATGTTGTCACCTGATTGCTTGCTTCTGCAAACGAAATTGATCCATGAGCTAGGTCATTCCGTCGATTCTTGATGTCTTTAAGCTCGCTCTTAATCTCATCCCTCTTGCAGTTCGCTATATCATCATGAATCGATATTCCGTGGTCATCAAAGAGCTTGAGGATTTTGTCTGCATCTAGATTTCCACCGGCGATGGTGTTCCGAACGCTGAATTGAAGTACGTTATTTTTAACAGCATGATCAAGCAACCTCTTGCTTATGGACTCGGCAGTACTATTGCTGGCTTTTGGGTCGCTCAACCCGTTATACATTTGGGTATGGTGCCAAATCGATTGAAGCTTTTCGGAAACCTCAGCGTAGCCGCAACCCTCGTCCTTTACTCTGTCGTAAATCGCCTGCATGAGATTAGTGACTGAGTACTCAATGATGTTGTAGATCATAAGCTTGACGTTGGAGCGGATGACACTGGAAACGAGGGTCACATCTGGTGTCGATGAGGGCAGGCCACTGGGATTTGCCTTTTCAGCGATTTCGTACGCTCCTCGCATTACAGCATTGTAGCGCACGCCCTCTGCACCTTGGTCAAGCGAATCGAGCAGGGTCGCGAGCGTAATCATGCTCTTGGTCTCACCAAGGCGGTCGTTGTAGACCTCTTCGTACCCCAAGTTAAAGTCATTGGAATCCATAAGGTTTACCGCTCCGCCTTCAGCTTGTTGGCAACGAAATCAATGCGAGCTTTCAACTTGGCCTTTACGTTTGCCGAGTCTGACCGCACAAGGGTCTGGAACTCTTCGCAATCAACCCAAGACATGTCTTTGCGCGAAAGGTCCTTGTCCTCCGACAACGCCACGGCAACGCCGACCGCAATAGCTTCGAAACGCGCATGAGGAGTCGTTTTTCCTGTCGGTGTCTTTTTGAAACCCCTGTCTCCCAAGCACTTCTCAACGTATTCCAACATTTCTTTGAAGCGAGCGACGAGTTCATTGCGCTTGTCAGGTGACTCGGCAAGCTCGATGTTCATGCGATTCGTGTATTCATCCAGGTAACTAGCAACGCGGTCTTTGTAACCCTCGAAATCTGGGTAGCCGTCTGCATAGGCGAAGAAACGAGTGACAAGTTCCATGTCATCGTAGTGTTTGCGCGCCGTCTCGCTTAACGGGGCAAGTTTTATAAAGAGCGGATCTTTGGAGAGCTCGCTTACTAGTTTTGTAAAATCGCCGCCCATGGAGCCACGGCGAATTTCTTGCGATTTGAGCTGCTTGCCCGATGAATTGATACGACGAAAAATCTCCTGTCGGACGTCAAAGGTGGTCCCTTCCTCAAGGTAAACCACTCGAAAGCTCGCGTTATCGAATCTTCTTTGTACTTCTATGGGAAGTTCTGAATAGGTCTTTCCGTTGACAGATGTAAGGATGTCTAGATTGCACAAGGTTAAATCGCCTCTGGAAAAGTTCACCAAGGCGTTCATCCTTTGCGCTCCATCAACGATTTCCGTTCTGCCATCTTCAGCATCGGCAAAGAACATGTAGGGAATGGGTAGGCCAATTAGCACAGACTCAATAAAGTAGCTGCAGTCAACGTCCGTCCAGACGAAGTTCCGTTGATAGTCAAGCGGAATGTAGAATGCATCAGCATTGAACTTATTGATGAGGTATTCCGCAACGTATTCGCGAGTGCTGAATCGCACATCCTTTTTCTTGTCGCGAATCTGTTCGGAAATCTCGATCGTCTCACTTTGTTGATCAGTCAATCGCCTTCACCTCAATCTATAGCAGGACGAAGCCAACTTAGGTCTGACTGGCTGTGGGATGTGAAGTCCTCTCCCATAACCAATGCTGCACTCTAATGATACCAGCAGATGCCTGGCATTAGAGTCGTGCCCCTCTGCCACTTTGTGACGCCCGTCTAGGCTGCTCGTATCGAGTAACTGGGCGGGCGCCTTGTTGTGCCTGCCGCGATTTGAAAGCAGGATACATGGACGGTGAGACTCATGGCGACGAGGCGGCGAAGGTCGAGCTCGCGGAAGGGCAAGAGGACGCGAGGTCGGCAGAGGTGGCGGACGCCCTTCGCTCGGAGATCGAAGCGGTGGAGGGTGCAGCAGCCGACGAGCGCGTGGAGTACTGAGCTCAGGCTCGCTGGGGCGCGGAGCGTCAAGGCCGCGCGTGCCCTTCTCGACGAACACGGGGGCGACGTGGGCGCGCTCAAGGAGGCGGAGCCCTGGCTCTTCTCGGTCCCCCCCGCGCCCGCTGGGACCACGGGGCTGCCAAACGCGGGAGCCGCTGTTTGTGTCGACGACAAACTGAACATTGTGGCGCGACCAAATTGAGCACTTTGGCAAACACGCCGCGTTAACCTATCCCACCGCCTTGCCGAGCATGAGCGTCGCCTCCATACGGTGACTCGCGCCGGTGAACTCGACCAGGCGGCCGTGGTGGACGATGCGGTCAATCATCGCCGCCGCCATCTTGTCGTCCCCCAGGACCGTGCCCCACTTGCTGAACTCAATGTTTGTGGTGATGACCAGGCTGTGTCTCTCGTAGCAGTCCGACACCCCCTGGAACAGCAGCCTCGCGCTGTCGAGGTCCAGCGGCACGTAGCCGAACTCGTCCAGGATGACCAGGTCGTTTCTGGCGATGTCCCTCATCGCCGCCTCCAGCGAGTGCTCGCGCGCCGCCTTTTGGGATACATTTGGGATACAGCGCTATATACAAGAAACCGGTCTACCGCATTTTCGCAGGTAGACCGGTTGAACATTTGGTGGGCGTTAGAAGATTTGAACTTCTGACCTCTTCCGTGTCAGGGAAGCGCTCTCCCCCTGAGCTAAACGCCCGATCAAGGGTGCGCGAGTGCGCAGGGAATAATATAACGGAGCTCCCGCCCAGTGGCAAGAACTATTTTTATAAAAGCGGCGATTTGTGACCCTGTCCGCCCCGATGCAGTGCGAACAGCACGCGGAAAGTCGCGTTTGTACCCCCGATGAACTGCACATTCGCGTAAAATAACTCCATTATGGGCAAATGGTGTCCAGGTAGTTTACAACGCGGCAAATGGGGGAGGGGCATGTCGGACGCGCGTTCGCTGCAAAAACAGTTCAATCGCATGCTCGCCACGTTGCTAGTGGCCCTTGCTGTTGCCGGAGCTGTAACGTACGCCTGGTACATCTACAACGCCAACCGTCATATCACCGACGTCAAGATGGCCGCGGGCACGGGCGTTACCTTCCTTATCTCCAACGAGTACGACGGCGAATACAAAACTAATGCCGGCCTGAACTTTGCGGGCCTGCTCGATCCCGTCTCGACCGACAACGTGCTCAACGGCTTCCAAAAGGTAATGGGCTTTACCGGCGGAACCACGCAGGACTCGCTGTTTGCCAGCGTGTTTGGCACGGCCGAGCATTCCGACTACTACAAGACCTCCCTGTACCTGGCCACCAACTCGGCCGCGACCGACGTGTACCTGTCGGGCATCGACTTTACCGAGCAAGATCCGGCAAACCCCATCTCCACCGCCCTGCGCGTGGGGCTGGTTACCTATGCTCCGGGGCAGGGTGACACCGTTACGGGTCAGTACGTCTTTGAGGTCTCGGGCGAGCACAACCCCCAGGCGCGCTATAACACGCTCGACGGCAAGGATGCCGGCGAAAACGAGCAGGACCACCTGGTGCTCGACAGCACCCGCTCCGATGGTTCCACGATTCATTTTGACCAGCTGACCAGCGCAAACTTCTGCGATTACAACGAAGACACCGGCATCGTGAGTCTCAAGGAGGCCACGACCAAGATCTGCAGCCTGCCCGCCGCTGCCAAGGGCGCCGACCGTAGCACGCCCGTGCGTGTGGATGTCTACGTGTGGCTGGAGGGCTGTGACCCCGACTGCACCAACAACCTTGCTGCCACCAGCTTGCAATCGCTGGCGCTGCGCTTTGCCGGCAAGCGTTCGTAAGGGGGCTGGGTATGAGTGCATCGAACATCAAAGACATCCTAAGCTCACGCCGTCGCATGGTTGCCGCGGCCGCATGGATGCTGGTGCTGGTAGCCGCCCTGAGCGCCGCCACCTACGCCTGGTTTAGCAACTCACGCTACACCAATGTGACGCCCGTGGCGCACACGGTAAGCGACGAGGGGTCCGACCTGCAGATTGGCCTTTCGGCCAACGGGCCCTGGGACACAACGGCCACGCTTGCCGCCGCCGATAAGACGCTCTATCCCATCTCGACGGCCGATCTTTCCCGTTTTTGGCGCGGCACCTTCCAAAATGCCGCTGGCATTACCACCGACTACGCCGACTGCACCGCACAGCTGGACGACTATGCCCTCACTGGCACGCTGTACCTTAAAGGCAACGACAGCGCCCTCAACGTGTATCTGTATCAGGGCCAGATGAGCGTGTCGAGCGACCCGCAGCTGCTGGCCGCGCTGCGCCTGGGTCTGGTCATCACGACCCAGTCGGGCACGCAAACGCATATCTTTACCTGCGACGACCTAGGCAATACCGCAGGCGCTACCAGCAGACGCACCACGGCGCAAGACGACGTGGTCGTAGCGGGCGGCGCTTCGGGCTGGAGCTACACCGCCGACCCTGCGCGCGCCATAAGCGCCTACAGTATGGACGGCACCGGCGACACGCCCACGGCGCGCGCAGGCGCCACTCCCATCTGCGCGCTGGCCGCCAACGAGGTGGCAAGCGTTCGCTACGTTGTGTACATGGAAGGCTGCGACGCCAATTGCATCGACGAGGCCCAGGCCCGCGATGTGGTGTTGCAGCTTGCCTTTGCCGCGGCCAAGGCATAAGGGGGCGAGCTAAATGCACAAGAATAAGCACATGCAGGTAGGCGCCAGCGAGTCCGCGGGCGCAACCCCGGGGACCGCACCCGCCGCTGCTGCCGAGCGCGCTGTGGGTTCGGACTCTGACACCCGCCGCCACGCCCACCGCGTGCGCGCCTACATCGCGCTCGTTATGGTGGCGCTTGCCGCCACCTTGGGCGCCGCGACCTACGCCTGGTTTACCAACAACATGAAGGTCAACACCAACTCGGTGAGCGTGCACAGCGACACGTCCAAGCTGGTACTGGAGCTGGGCGACGCCGACGCCGGCAGCTGGTCGCAGCAAGGCGATGCATCTCTGGCCTCCACCGCGAACGGGGCCGCGACGCTCTACCCGGTCTCGACCTTCGACCTCAACGGCTTTGCTGCCTGCGCACAAAACAACTCAGCCGGCGATGCCACGGTATTTGAGCAGGCAAAAGACAACGGCTCCGCGTTCTATCACGGCTGGATCGGCCTGCGTCCCACCATCACGGGCACGGGCGCCAGCAAGGTTAAGGGCAAGGTGAGCCTGTATCTGGCCGAGTCGCTGGTTCCGCAGGGTGCCGATGCCGAGCTGCTGCGCGCGGCCCGCGTGGGCATCAAGGTCTCGAGCGGCGGCCAGGTGCTCGCCACCAACATCTTTGAGCTCGACAGTTCCGATAGCGGCCATCGCGGCGAGCATCCCACGACCGCCCCGGCTGGTCTTGCCGGCTACGCCGATGGCATGCTGCTGGGCTGGCAAAACGGCCAACTTGCCTGCGGTGCAGACGTGAAGCAGGACCCGGCCGCCTTTACCCTGGACGCCGGCGAGACGGCCGAGCGCCCGCAAAACTCGCTCGCCACGCTGGCGCTGGGCCAGACCTATCGCCTGGACATCTATTACTACATCGAGGGCACCGACCCCGATAGCGCCGACTACCTGCATCAAGACTCGGGCACCCTGCACCTGGCCCTCTTTGCGACCCTGGACGGTGAGTAGCCATGATGCGTAAGCAACCCGCCGCCAACTGCACGCCCGCCACCGGCAAGCCCAACGCCCCCGCGCCGGCCGATACCGACCTGCGCCGCAAGCTCACCACCACCGTGGTGCTGGTGCTGTTTGCGCTGGTGGCGATAGCCATGGCAACGTTCGCCTGGTTCTCCATCGCCGATAGCGCCAAGACCCGTATGCTCATGATCGACGCCAACGCCGACGGCTCGCTGCGCTTTGATCTGGACGAGCACGCCGCATTCGACGAATACGTGCACAGCCTGGGCTTCGACCAGATCTCGGCGCGTATCGCCAGCGAAAAGGGCGTGGACATCGATGCGTCCAAGCTCAAGCCCGTCACCACGAGCGACTATCAGACCTTTACCTTCGAAGACGGCTCTACTGCCGATCCCGCCACCGGCGCCTACCTGGAGTTTACGCTGCATTTTATGGGCAGCACGGACCTGCGCGTGCGCCTGACCGGGCAGGATGGCGACGGCGGCGTGTCCGGCACGCGGTTTAGCTCCGACACGCAGGGCATGGCCAGCGCCATGCGCATGAGCTTTACCGCCGACGGTCATACCTGGGTCTACAACCCCAACGGGGGCGGGGGTTCATCCGGCGCGGCCACCGTCTTTGGGCTCGGCTCGGGCGAGGCGACCGCGGCCAGCGATATGTTCGACCTGATAAAAGATACGGACAAGCCGGTAACCGTTCGCATATGGCTCGAGGGAACGGACCCAAATTGCACTAATATGCTAAAGGGAGCTAACTATTCGGTTTCGATGCGCTTTGAGGGCATCGAGGAACAGTGATACGCACGGCGGCCACCGGGCCGCGCACGACCTAGACAGACACGGTAGTAAGGGACATCATGCAATCTGTTAAAAAAGCCGCATCCATCGCGTTGAGCGTCGTCATGTGGATCATCATCCTGGTGGCGGCCCTGTATGCGTTTACCACGCTCGCCACGCGCGAGGACGGCAGCGTCTCTGACATCGCCGGGTTCACCCCGCTCGCCGTGCAGTCCGACTCCATGGCGCCCACGTTTAACAAGGGCGACCTCATCTTCATCAAAAAGTGCGACACCTCCAAGCTCGAGGTGGGCGACATCGTGACGTTCCATACCATCATCGACAACGAGTACGCGCTCAACACGCACCGCATCGCCGCCATCGACGAGGTCAACGGCATGCGCAGCTTTACCACCAAGGGCGACAACAACGACGTGGCCGATACGCACATCATCAGCGACGGCGACATCGTGGGCAAGTACCTGTTCGCGTTGCCGCAGATGGGCAAGGTCATGGACTTCCTGTCCAGCTCCATGGGCTTCCTCATTGTGATCGTGCTGCCCATGCTGCTGTTCTTTATCTACCAGGTGTATCACCTCATCGTGGTGGGCATGAACCTCAAGCGCGCTATGGCCGAGGAGGACCGCCTGGCCGCCGCGGCTGCCATCGTGGACGCCGAGGGCAAGGGTGACACCACCGTCACGGCCGATAACGCCGCCGAGCAGCTCGCCCAGGCCGAGGCCAAGCTCGAGGAAGCCCGTCGTCTGAAGGCCGAGGCCGAGGCGGCGATGAACGCGACCAAGCAGGAGGGTACCGACGGTGAGTGAGTTTCTGGGATTTGCCTGGGAGCTGCTGGCAAAGGTCGTCTACAACCTCGTTGCCGTCGTGAGCTCCATCCTTAACCTGCTGGTATTTGGCTGGGTTGAGTACTTCGGCATCTTTATGACCTACTTCACCACGTTTGACCTGGTGGGCAAGATCGGTGCGGTCATTCTGTTTGCCATGCTCATCGCGGTCCCCGTGCTGATCGTGGCCATCCTGGTCCACCGCTACCGCATCAACCGCCGCCTGCATCGCGACGACACGTCCAACAAGGCGCTCTATCGCGAGATCGGCCGCCTCAACAAGCAGGTGCTCGACCTCATGGACGAGAAGAACAAGCTGCTGGCGCTCAAGGTCAATGCCATGGGCGGCACCAAGCAGATTCCGTACGTGGGCGCCTCGGCCCTGGCCGACGACCACCTGCCCACGGTGGGCAACGTGGTGGGCGCCGCCGCGGGTGCGCCTGCGGCCGAGGGCGCCACGGCCGCCGTGGTATCGGGCAACGCATCGCTCGCGCTCGATGGCGCGGGCGTTAAGGACGCCGCGGCCGCCATGGCCAAGGCTACCGTCGAGGCCAAGACCCTTGCCGAGGAAAAAGAGATCGCCCAGGCCAACCGCTTCCCCAAGCTGTCCCTTGTGGACCTTAAGTACCGCGACTGGGAATCGCCGGTCTACGACGATGCCATCTCGCTGGAGGATTTTGTCGACAGCTTCCGTGCGTTCGCCTGCAGCCAGATGAAGCTCTACTACACGCCCGAGGTCATCCGCCGCTTTGTGGCCGGCATGGCCGCCTCCAAGCTGCTGATTCTGGAGGGCATCTCGGGTACTGGTAAGACCTCGCTGCCCTACAGCTTTAGCCGCTATCTGGATAACCCCGCGACCATCGTGTCGGTGCAGCCGAGCTTTCGCGATCGCACCGAGGTGCTGGGCTACTTCAACGAGTTTTCCAAGCGCTTTAACGAGACCGAGTTCCTCCGCGCCGTGTACGAGGCGGGGCTTCGCCAAGACCCGTCCATGATCGTGCTCGACGAGATGAACCTCGCCCGCGTGGAGTACTACTTTGCCGAGATCCTGTCGGTGCTCGAGATGCCCAGCCACGACGAGTGGGTGCTCGACCTGGTGCCTACCCAGTGGGCCGCCGACCCCAAGGGCCTGCACGACGGCAAGCTCACCATTCCCGACAGCCTGTGGTTTATCGGCACGGCCAACAACGACGACTCCACCTTTACCATCACGGACAAGGTGTACGACCGCGCGATCCCCATCGAGCTCAACGAGCGCGCCGACGCGTTTGAGTGCGAGCCGCACGAGCGCGTGCACGTGACGGCCGACCACCTACAGTATCTGTTCCAAAAGGCCAAGGTCGAGTACGTGATCGACGACGAGCTGCTCGAGAAGATGCACAAGCTGGACCAGTACCTGCAGACCCGCTTTAAGCTGGCCTTTGGTAACCGTATCATCAAGCAGATGTACGACTTTATCCCCGTGTACGTGGCATGCGGCGGCACCGAGCTGGGCGGCATGGACTACATCATTGCCCGCAAGGTGCTCAAAAAGTTTGAGTCCATGAACGTGAGCTTTGTGCGCGACGAGATGAAGGGCCTGATCGAGTACATCGAGAAGACCTTTGGCGAGGGCGGCCTGCCCGATTCCGTCATGTATCTGCAGCGGATCCAGAACTTCTACTAATGCCGTAAGCGCGGGGCGTGGGACAAGACAATCAGTAGCGTTTGCCCTACGTGACGTCGCTCCGCCCCTTACCGATCGATCCAACCTATGGAGTAACCCATGTCCGAGACCATTCAGGACCTCTATACCAGCTTCTCCGAGCAGATGGAGCCCATCCAGGAGGACAGCCGCTACTTCCGCTATCTGTTTGAGATGGCGCAGGCCTCGGGCACCACGATCGAGCAGCAGCGCGAGGAGCTCGTCAAGGTGGTGGACGAGGAGTGGATCAGCATGATCGAGGACTCGCTCGACGCCATCAACACCATCATCGAAAATCCGCGCCGCTTTATCACCACCGAGGAAGAGGTGGTGCCGGTCTCGCTCGCCAAAAAGATCAGCGCCGATAGCGTTCGCCATCTGAGCCAGAACACGCAGTTCCTGGCGCCGAGCGACGATGGTGACGTCCACCCCACGCACATCCTCAACGTCAGTACCGTCGAGACGTACGACCTGTACGAGAACCGCTTTATCTACCACCTGATTCAGCGCCTGCTGACGTTTGTGGACAAGCGCACCGATGTGATCTTTTGGTCGACGGGCAACGAGATCCGCAACCGATTTAAGATGCACAGCAAGATCGACGACGCGTACGAAGAGATCGAGTACAACGTCGAGATGACGGTCAAGAACCGCCAGAGCTTTGCCGAGAACGATGCCGATAACATGGACGTCTTTATGCGCATCGACCGCGTGCGCCGTCTGGTCATGGCGCTGCGTGGCGCGTCGTTCTGCCAGATCATGAACGGCTGCAGCGCGGTCCGCAGCCCCATCCAGCGCACCAACCTCATCATGAAGGATCCCAACTACCGCAAGTGCTACCAGCTGTGGCAGTTTATGGAGCGCTACGACAAGGTGGGCTACAACATCGACGTGCAGCAGCAGGCGCTGGCGCTCGATGACGAGTACATGGTGCAGATGTACACCAACCTCATCAACAACTACACCGTCTTTAAGAGCCTGACCGACGACGAGCGCAATCTGCAGGAGCTCGAGAGCGTGCACCCCGAGCCGGTGGCGCCCAAGTTTATTAAGGAGATTAAGGAGGTGCAGGTCGATAGCCCCGACCTGCCCGATGTTGAGGTCCGCCGCGTGTTTGTGGAGGAGGTCACGCAGGCCCAGCTCGATGCCGAGCAGGCGCTGGCTGAGGCCCGCGAGCAGATCGAGGAGCTGCAGGGGCAGGTCAAGTCTTGGAAAGTTCAGGCCCATGCGCTGACTGACGAGCGTGACGACCTGGCCGACGAGCTGGACGAGGCCAAGACGCGTGAGCTGGCATTGACGCAGCGCGCACAGATTGCCGAGGCCGATGTCGAGGAACTGCGTGCCTCGCTGGAGGATGTCGAGGCCGGCAAGAAGGCTGCCGAGGATGCTGCGGCGGAGGCACGCTCGACCGCGGCGGCGCAGCTTGAGCAGATGCGCGCCGAGGTCGATGCCGAGGTTGCAGCCGTTCGTGCCGATGCCGATGCCAAGGTTGCGGCCGCAGAGCAGGCGGCCGCCGAGCAGGTCGCGCAGGTTAAGAGCGAGTCCGCTGCGGCCCTGGCTGCCAAGACGGCGGCCGATGCCGCCGAGCTGCAGGCCGCCAAGGACGCCGCCGCGGCTGAGCTTGCCGGCGTGCGCGAGGCATCTGCCAAGGAGGTGGCCGAGCTGCATGCCAAGCTGGACGCCGCCCAGCTGCAGATCGAGGAAGTGCAGCTGACGGCCGAGCGCGATGCCCGTGCCGCGGCCGAGGCGGCCGACGCCGCTGCTGCTGTGGCGGAGCAGAAGCTCGCCGATACCGTTGCCGCGGCCGAGGAGAAGGTTTCCGCTGCTCAGCAGGCAGCCGATGCTGCGATCGATGCCGCCCGTGCGGCCGCCGACTCTGCTGTGGAGCAGGCTACGGTGGACGCCAGCGAGAAGGTCGCCGCTGCCGCTGCCGAGCGCGATGCCGCCGCGCGTGCCGTCGAGGAGGCCCGTGCCGACGCCGATGCGCGTATCGCTGCGGCCGAGCTCGAGGCGGGGGAGCGCATTGAGCAGGAACTCGCCGCCGCCAAGGCCACGCACGAGCACGAGCTCGAGGCCGTCCGCGCGGAGATGCAGCAGCGCTTGGACTCGTTGGCGCATGAGCTGGAGCAGGCCGAGCGCGATCGCGCCCGTGCCGAGCGCCGTGCCGAGGGCAACAGCCTGTCGCGCTATCTGCTGGCTCGTCTGCGCGGCGAGGCTGGCGAGGGCGTGGCCGCCGCGCCTGACGAGGATGGCGCTTCTGCGGCGGATGCCACCGAGGCCGAGGTCGCTGACGACTCCGAGACTTCCGCAAAGGACGCCGACAAGTGATGAAGCACGTGCTCCGCGTGATCAACGTGTTGGCGACCGTGGTGATCCTGGTCGCCTTTGTGGTGTTGCTGCGCACGGTGTTCACGCCCGCCGGCGAGATTCCCACCATCATGGGCTACGGCTTTATGCGTACGCTGACCGGCTCGATGGAGCCGGCGATTCCCGTGCATTCGTTTATCGTCGTCGATACCGACAACAGCCAGGTCTACCAGGTCGGCGATATCATCACCTTCCATTCGTCCGATGACGCGCTGGAGGGTTCGCTCAACACGCATCGCATCGTTGCCGTGGAGGATGCGGCCGACGGCACGCCGGTTTACCGCACCAAGGGCGACGCCAATCCGGTCGAGGACGCCGCGCCCGTGCCCGCCGCCGATGTGGTGGGCTGCGTGGTCTTTGTCTCGGCGGGGCTGGGCGTGGTGGTCTCGTTGCTCACCAACCCGCTGCTGTTCTTTCCGCTGATCGTGGTGCCGCTGATCGTGCTGCTGGTGCTCGAGATTCGCCATATGGTTAAGGCCACGCAAGATGTGGCGCGTGCCGAGGACGAGGCCGCCCTGCGCGCTGCCGTGGAACAGATTCGCGAAAAGCGTCGCCGCGAGCAGGAGGGCCAGGACGGCGCCAAGGAGCAGAGCGACGGCGACCATACTGATGGAAGTGCGGAAGCCGACCCCGGTGCCCCAAGCGATTCCAACCACTCGGCATAGCACGTCTGCGCCTTTCGTCCCTGCAATTTGGACGCCCATAGATGTTCCGAATCGTCTGCTTTTTCATGCCAATATTCGTGCTACAGTTTGAGCGCTTTGTTGCCAATTGATTTCGGGGGAGTGGAATGGAGCAGGAGCGCTCAGCGCAGCGTGCACGCGAAAAGGCTTCGGTACCGATGACGGCGGCGTCCGATTTTGTCATGCCCGAGGGAACTGACGAGCTCAGCCGCAGCACCCGCCGTGCATGGCGCGAGCGCCTCAACGATGCGTCGTCGCGCAAGATGATTACGGGCGTTCTGGCCACGCTGGCGGGCGGTTCGTTTTGGGGTTTTTCGGGCACCAGCGCGAGCTTCCTGTTCGGTACCTACCATGTCGATACGCTGTGGCTCATGAGCGTGCGCCAGATTCTCGCCGGCCTGCTCTTTATGGCCGTGGTGGTCGCGCGCGACCGTGCGCGCCTGGTCAAGCTTTGGACGACGCCGGCCGACCGCAAGCAGCTGTTGCTCTTTACCGCCTTTGGCCTGCTGTTCAACCAGTTCTGCTATCTTTCGGCCGTGCGCCTGACCAACGCCGGAACCGCGACGGTCCTTCAGTGCCTGCAGCTGGTCATCATCATGGGTTACGCCTGCGTGGTCGATCGCCGCATGCCGCGCGCACGCGAGACGATCGGCATTGGTCTAGCCCTCGGCGGCACCTTTTTAATCGCTACCGGCGGTGACCCCACCAGCCTGAGCATCTCGCCGCTCGGCCTGGTTGCGGGCCTTATGTGTGCGGTTAGCGCAGCCTGTATGGCGGTGATTCCCGCCAAGATTCTGCCCGAATACGGCAGTTCCATCGTTACGGGCTCAGCCATGCTCACAGCGGGCGTGGTCTCGTGCGTCTTCGTGCAGCCGTGGGCTCATATGCCGGCGCTCGATGCTGCCGGTATCGAGGCGCTCGCGGTGTTTGTGGTCATTGGCTCGTTTTTTGCCTACATGCTGTATATGCAGGGCGTTAAGGACATCGGCTCGGTGCGTGCGAGCCTCATCGGAACTGTGGAGCCGGTCTCGGCGACCATCACGAGTGCCGTTATGCTGGGCACGATGTTTTTGCCGACCGACCTTATCGGCTTTGCCATGATCATCGTGATGATGTTCCTGACGGCATAGCTCACGCCGCTGCCTAGACGGACGCGGTGTTGCACCACAATTCCGCGAATTGGTGCCTGCATCTGGAGTTTAACTGACGATGCCAAATATGTCATAAACTAATAGCGTTATTGACTTTTAGTATTGCGAGGACTCCTCTATGGCTGGTAACCACTTTAAGAACGGCGACGGCGAGCGCTCTGCAGTTCCGCCGCGTTCAAATGGGACTGGAAACGCTGACGTACCGAGTGGATCCAGCCAAAACGGTGCTGGCAACCGTACGTCTCCGGGCGAAACGGCGATGTTTGCCGCTCTGTACGAACAGTCTCAAAAGGCAAAACAGGCTGGTCGCGTAGGCAGGCAGGCATTTCCGGGCGGGTCGGGCTCTGCGGCTTCGTCGGCCGGGGTCCGTCCGGCGCCAACGGGCGGTGCAAATGTCGCCGGCTCCACTGGCCCCGCTAACAACGCTCATCGCGCCCACAACGCCAGCCCCATCAACTCTGCCAATCCCGCCAATAGTGCTTCTTCTGCTGAAGACGCAGGGCTTACGGGTAACCTAGGCACTATCTATACGGGCGCTTCCGAAACCGGCACGTTTGCCCGTCTCAATGACGACGGTGCCGAGTTTAAGGGCTCGGGCTCTAAAGAAGATTATTACGATTTTGGCTTGAACTACGGCGGTGATTCCTCGACGAGCCCGACCTCGAACGGCCTGGTTCGCCATCGCCATCGCAAGGGCGAGCGCAAGAAGCGTCGCGTTGCAGCCGTTGCCGCTGCCATCGTCGCGGTGGTTCTTGTCGCTTTTGGCGTGAGTGGCTTCATGCTGTTTAACTCGGCAAAAACCGTGAAGAGCCAGGCAAAGGAAACTGTCGAGATCGTCGGCGGCCTTAAGGACAAGGTCACGTCGGGCGATTTTTCGACCCTGCCCGATGATGCGAAAAAGATCGACGAGCTCTGCAGCAGCATGAAGAAGGAGACCTCGAGTCCGGTGTGGACGATGGCTTCGTTCATTCCGGTGTACGGCGGCGATATTAACGCCGCCCGCACCATGGTCGACGCTCTGTCCGATGTTTCGAGCGGCGCGCTGGTCCCCATGGCCGATAATCTCGCTCAGGCAACGCCCGGCAAGCTGTTCCAGGACGGGACAATCAACGTGTCCGCGCTGCAGGCGGTCGCCGATTCGCTCTCCGATAGCTCGAAGGCGTTCAAGAGCGCCAACAAAAAGGTGCAGGGTATTGGCGATACACATATCGCCCAGGTGACCGAGCTGGTCGATAAGGCAAAGGACGGCTTTGCCACCCTGAACGGTGTAGTCGACGCGGCAGAGAAGGTCGCTCCCGTTCTGCCCCAGATGCTTGGCGCCAACGGCCAGACGCGCCATTATCTTGTGCTCGCGATGAGCAATGTCGAGATCCGCGCCTGCGGCGGTTTCCCCGGTTCTCGCGGCGTGATGTCAGTGACTGACGGTAAGCTCGAACTGGGCGATTTTGTCAAAGTCGACATGATGAAAGAGCCTTTGAGTCCGCTTCCCATCACCGATGAAGAGGCAAACTTGTTCACGACCGGATGGGGCCTGACCGGTTTCAACACGCTCGGATACACGATGGGCGACGTTACGATGACGCCTGATTATCCGCGTGCGGCTCAGCTTGCCAGCGATATGCAGAAGGCCATTGTCGGAGATGACATCGACGGCGTATTTGCAGTCGATCCGGTATTTTTGCAGTATATGCTCGGCATTGTAGGTGGCACGCAGCTTCCCGACGGCACCGTCGTCGACGGAAGCAACGCTGCAAAGGTGCTGCTGCACGATATTTATTGGAATTACCCGGTAGAGGAACAGGACGCCATTTTTGCGGCGGTTGCCGGATCGGCTTTTAACAAGATCGTTGACGAACTGGGCTCCAGCGATATTACTAAGATCGCTGCCGCCATCGAAAAGGGTGCTTCCGAGGGTCGCATCCTCATGTATTCGAGAAACGATGACGAGGAAAAGGCCGCGAAGGCTCTTGGAATATCGGGCGCCCTCCAAGCCGATGCGTCGGAGGCTCCGATCTTGGGCGTCTATGTGAACAACTACAGCTATTCAAAGATGGATTGGTTCCTTGATAAGCGAGTCACCATCGATTCTTCGGTTGAAAATGCCGATGGCTCGACGACGTATCGAGTGACCACCACGCTCAAGAACACGATGACCCCCCAGGAGAAGGCCGAGATGCCTGGTTATTTCCAGGGCCATAACGGCATTAGCCAGGATATTGATGACGAGGTGCTGAGGCTCTATCTCTATGCTCCCGCGGGAGGCAGCATTTCGGACATTAAGACTTCGGGCTCCGGTTCTATCGAGATGAACGAAGCGACGCACGATGGTCTGAAGGTTGCATGGGGCGGCGTCCACATGCTTCTTGGACAAGACATAAAGGTCGAGTACACGGTTACGACTTCGAAGGACTCTGGGCACAAAGCGCTTAAGGTTCGCACCACGCCAACCGCTCAAACGTTTGAACAGGATAAGTAAGATATGAAGTACTTTGGCACCGACGGCTTTCGCGGCGAGGCCAACGTTGGGCTGACGGTAGAGCACGCTTATAAGATCGGCCGTTTTGTGGGTTGGTATTACGGCGCCAACCGCGGGGCTAAGGCGCGCGTGATCGTGGGCAAGGACACGCGTCGCTCGAGCTATATGTTCGAGGCGGCGCTGGTGAGCGGCTTGGTCGCGAGCGGCGCGGACGCCTACATGCTGCACGTGATCCCGACGCCGGGCGTGGCGCATCAGACCGTGGAGGGCTGCTTCGATTGCGGCATCATGATCAGCGCGAGCCACAACCCGTTTTGCGATAACGGCATTAAGCTCGTCAACAGCGACGGCTTTAAGATGGACGAGGACGTGCTGGAGCTCATCGAGGACTATATCGATGGCAAGGGCGAGGTGCCGCTGGCAACGGGCAACCACATCGGCGCCACGGTGGACTATATGCAGGGTCGCAACCGCTACATCGCCTCGCTCATCGCCAGCGCGAACTTTTCGCTGCAGGGCGTCAAGATTGGTCTCGACTGCGCCAACGGCTCGGCATCCTCGGTGGCCAAGCCGGTGTTCGACGCGCTGGGCGCCGACGTGCGTGTGATCAACGCCGCGCCCGACGGCTTTAACATCAACGTCGACTGCGGCTCCACGCATATGGAGCGCCTGCAGCGCCATGTGGTGGAGCAGGGCCTGGACGTGGGCTTTGCCTACGACGGCGATGCCGACCGCTGCTTGGCCGTGGATGAGCGCGGCCGCGTGGTCGACGGCGACCAGATCCTGTACGTGTGCGGCGTATACCTGAACAAGCACGGGCGTCTCTCGGGCGGTACCGTGGTGCCGACGATTGCCAGCAACTTTGGCCTGATCAAGTCGCTGGAGCTTGCCGGCCTAAGCGCCGTGACCAGTGGCGTGGGCGACCGTCACGTGTATGCAAAGATGCGCGAGGGCGGCTACAGCCTGGGCGGCGAGCAAACGGGTCATACGATCTTTGGCGATATCGAGCGCACGGGCGACGGCATTATGACCTCGCTGCGCGTGATGGAAGTGATTCGCGCCGAGCGCGAGACGCTCTCGCAGCTCACAGCTCCGTGCAAGCTGTTGCCGCAGGCGCAGGTTGCCGTGCGCGTGGCCGACAAGGATGCCGCGCTCGAGAACATGGGCGTGCAGAATGCGATTGCCGAGGCCGAGGCGTCGCTGGCGGGCGAGGGCCGCGTGCTGGTGCGCAAGAGTGGAACCGAGTCGGTGATTCGCGTTTTGGCCGAAGCTCCCGACCAGGCAGCTGCCGACGTTGCCATGAAGCGCATCGCCGCGGCGCTGGAAGCTCTTTAGTTACGCGGTTTTACCAAACCGCGTAACTGCTCGACGCTGCAAACGGCCCCAAGCGGCAATCTGACGTTCAATTTCATTTTCCGGCACTTGGGGACGTTCCTATTGTGCCGGCAGAGACGATATGAGCAGGACATAAAAACATTGAGAGCCCCTGCTGCATGAAAGACCGCGGATTAGGCCGACAATGGTGAGTGTCCAATCCAACCGTGGCGGCCGCGCCGCATTCATGGAAGGGGCTCCCATGCTCGATACTACCACCTTCGTCGGCCTCGACGTCCACGCCCGCTCGATAAAGGCCGTCTCCCTCGACGTCATGACCGGGGAGGTGCGTGCCGCGACCTTCGGCTACGACGCCGGCGCCGTCGCGGAGTGGGTCCGTTCCGTGGACCCCAGGGCCAGGTGCGTGTACGAGTCCGGGGTCACGGGCTTCGACCTGCAGAAGAGGCTTTCCGGCCTGGGGGTCGACTGCGTGGTCGGCGCCGTCTCGAAGATGATCAAGCCCAGCGCGGACAGGCGCAGGAAGAACGACCGCAACGACGCCGAGTTCCTCGCCCGCATGCTGTCGGTCGGCAACGTGGTCGAGGTGTGGGTCCCCGACGACGAGTGCGAGGCCGCCCGCGACCTGACCAGGGCGCTCGAGGACGCGAGGGACGACCTCTCGCGCTCGAAGCAGCGGCTCTCCAAGTTCCTGCTCAGGCACGGGCTCGTCTTCGACGAGAGGACGCCCACCGGCCGCAGGAAGGGCAACTGGACCCGGGCGCACTGGTCCTGGATCGAGTCGATAAGGTTCGCGGAGAGGGCCGACAACGACGTGCTCGCCTACTACGTCGACGCGGTCAGGCGGGCGGCGGAGGAGAAGGCGAGGCTCGAGGGGCTCGTCGAGGCCGAGGCCCGCAAGCCCAGGTGGAGGAGGAGGGTCGACTCCCTCCGCTGCCTCAAGGGCGTAGACACCGCGTCCGCCGCCGACCTCGTGTTCGAGGCCGGCGAGTTCTCGAGGTTCAGGAATGCCCGCTCGTTCGCGGCGTGGGTCGGCCTGACGCCCTCCGAGCACTCCAGCGGGG
>OLOW01000115.1_pt1 | contig 44182 bp, 66 predicted proteins | sample 1672801 | NCBI WGS metagenome assembly OLOW01 (sample SAMEA3136725, study PRJEB25190) | human gut metagenome | biome: human gut; feature: human-associated habitat; material: faeces | place: Austria | collected 2013 | reverse complement strand
GGTGAGGAATTGTTTGAAATTGATGGGAAGACATACGGCCTTTCTGTTCCAGATAGTTCCAATAGATTCTTTGACACACGTTGCAATTTTGTAGGCAGTCCAGTAAAGGCAGACCGATACGTCTATAAATTCGGAGCGGAGTGGTACTGGCTTAATGTGGGGAGCGAAAAAGAGGTTAAATTTAACCGGATGCGCTGGGTTGGGCTGGCGAATATTTCTATGTTCCCTACTGGCTTTATTGGTGTGCATGGTCAAAGTGAAATCCTGAATGGGTCGGGAAATTATTTTGATTGGGCTAAAAAGGCAAAGTTTCTGGGATTAAAGAGCCTCGGTATTTGTGAGAAGAATTCTTTGTCTGGAGTTATTAAATTCCAATCGGCTTGTGAAGCGGTGGGGATTAAGCCGATTATCGGTATGGAAATTACCGTTTGGAAAGGTGGGGACGTTTATTATGGCTTGAAGTGTTTTGCAAAGGATGAGACCGGATGGCTGAATCTTCTATCCATAAATAAGGTCATAAATACGGAGAATAGCAGAGTCATTGAAGAAGACGTACTGTTTAATTACTTGGATGGTGTTATATCCGTGTTGGACCCCAAAACGTCAAATTTTGCCGATGTACGGAACACACCTTTTGATTACTACCAATTTGATACGGTTGAATATGTAAAGAATGACCGAGATGAGTGGTACCTAAAAAATCTGAAGACATTTTACAACTCTAAGAAGAGGCCGTTGCCGATGTGTGATGCTTACTATATTGACCAAGAATTTTCGGTGGTTAAAGGTAAGTTGAACCGTATATCGTCGGTTACTAATTATGAATCCCATAACCAGCATTTTAAAGACATAGAGGAGTATTACGATGAAGTGTTGGCAATGTTTTCGGAAGAGAAGATTGACGAGGGTATTCCGGATGAGTTTATTGCCGATATGCTGGATCGTTTGGATTTGGTTTGCGAAGAGGTGAATTTTAAGGTGGACACCCACCATCGTCACCTGCCAGCCTATAAAATGACTCCAGAACAGAAGGAAAAATATGAGACAAATGAAGACCTGTTTTGGGATTTGATCCAGCAAGGTTGCCAGAAGCGAGAATTCCTATTCGACCAGTACGGCGAAGACGTTATCATGGAACGCATAGACCGTGAGATTAAGGTTATTAAACTCGGTGAATCTATTGACTATTTCTTAATTCTGTGGGATATTGTTAAATGGTGCCGGGAAAATGATATCTTGACTGGGATCGGTCGTGGTTCTGCCGGTGGTTCACTGGTTGCATATCTATTGGAGATTACACAACTTGATCCGCTTCGGTGGGGGCTGCTGTTTGAGCGTTTCCTGAATGAAGGACGTGTAAAGGTATCTCTCCCCGATATTGATACGGACTTTCCGGGAAGTGACCGGAACCGTGTTAAGGAATATATGGAGCAAAAGTATGGAGCGAGTCAGGTTTGTTCAGTGGGAACGTATTCTGCTCTACAATTACGTGCAGCGATTAAAGACTTTAGCCGTCTGGAGAATATACCGTTTGCGGATGTAAATTATATTACGGGGCTTTTAAGCGATAGCGATCGTAAGTTTGAAGACCTTATGGTTGCAGCATGTTCTAACAGTAGGGTAAAGGAATTTATTAATACATACCCGAATATGATCCACGAACTTTCTATTATTTTGGGTGCCCCAAAAGCACGAAGTGTCCATGCGTGTGCGATGATGGTTTTCCCAGATGAGCACGATATGTTCAGATGGTGCCCTATACGCCAGCAAGACGGACAGATGGTGTCGGAATGGGAAGGAATGGAAATGGATAGTGCTGGGTTCCTCAAAGAAGATATTTTGGGGGTTAAGCAGTTGGATAAATTCCAGGACATTTTACGGTTGATTAAGGAGAACACAGGGGAAGAAATTGACCTTTATTCTGTTCCATTGGACGATGAAAAGGTATTTGAGTTTTTCCAGAAAGGTTGGAACGGAGATGTATTCCACTTTGGTTCTAAAGGGTTGACCGGGTATTGCAAGGAAGTTCTTCCGACTTGCATGGAAGATTTGATTGCTGCAATTTCGTTGTATCGGCCCGGTGCAATGGAGAATAATTTTCATAAAGAATACGTTCTACGTAAGAACGGCGAACGGCCCGTGGAATTCTATGTAGGTACTGAAGAAATTCTGAAAGAAACGTATGGAGTATTCTGTTACCAAGAGCAGATCATGAAACTTTGTCAGGTGTTAGGAGGGTTGTCCCTCGTAGAAGCCGACGATGTTCGTAAAGCTATGGTAAAGAAGAAATACGAGGCATTGCACCAGTACAAAGAAAGGTTCATCCCCTATTATGCTGAAAATTTCGGCGTAACTGTGGAATATTCTGAGGGGGTGTGGGAAGCGATTGATAAGGCTGCAACCTATCTGTTCAATAAATCTCATGCTGCTGCCTATTCTATTACTGGATATTTGAGTCAATGGCTGAAAGTTCATTACCCGTTGGAATATTGGTCTGTTGCGTTTAGCTATGCAGCCGAAGATGATTATCCGGTTTACGTTTCAGAAATTAACCGTGGAGATACAGGGGTTAAGATCATGGAAGTAGACATTAACAAGTCCGGAATAAATGTGGTATCGGATAAGGAAACGGGGAATATGTATTGGGCTTTGACCTCAATTAAACAGGCTGGGGAAAAGGCGTGTGAACAGATATTTTCTGAACGTGAGCAGAACGGTGAGTATTTCAGTTTTGAAGAGTTTTTAGACCGTCACATTTTTAAGGGGAGTAAAGTCAATAAATCTGTCATTGAAAATTTGGTGGTCTCGGGGGCTTTTGATAACTTGGAAAAAATTGATAACCCGTGTGACCGTATGCGGTTAATAGACCTCTATAGAACTAAATATCGAGTTAAGATAGATAAGGATAAAGACTTGTTTTCCAGCCCAAAAAGAAGTGAATCTTGGTGGTGGAATATCTTACAGAAGCAGATATCTGGATATGGGTGGTTTGATTATCGGTCTATTGTTGAGAAATTTACGCAATACGATAAGGATTTTCCTTATGTTGATATGGACCGTATCCTGGAACCAAAATTTGGGAAAAGCGGTGCAGCAACGACAGCCGGGTATGTGTATGACATAGATATTAAGAACGGGAAGAATGGTCAATTCTGTAAGATTTTTATGGAGCATAATTACCAGTTCTTAACGGTTATTTGTTTCCCAGGAGAATTTCCTGCATACGATGACGTGATTTTGGATAGCAAGGGCAATATCTTGATCCTGAATGGGGAAGTCTATAATGATGAATATTCTGGGAATAACGTTATGCACGTCGGGGGAAGAACGATGATGACACTCTTAAAGAAAGATTAATATGAAAACAGTTATCCACGTTGGAGACCGTCCGTTGATATTGGTGTCAAAGGAGTACGATGATGACATTAATATTGATGAGCTCACCTCTATAAATTATTCAAATTTATATGGTGAGGCTGCAACCGTTTCGGCCCTGCTTAACAAAGTAGGGATGTGGAAATCGGAAGCAGAATCCTACTACCAGACGAAAGTCTTGGAACGCAGTATGTTTGAAGCGTCATTAAAAAAACAGTTGAGAAGAGAAGCGAATTTAAGTGGTGGAAAGTTTACGATTGATGGTGAATCTGTTAAGTTGACAGAGAAATCATTGGAAGACGCAGTCATTTTGGATGTTAAATATCAAACCGTATCAAAGGAGATTATTGAGGCAAAGAGAGATTTAGACATGTTGGATAGTTTGTTTTGGTCAGTACAGGACAAATCCAAGAAGTTGAACAACATTTTAAAACCAGTAACCCCGGAAGAATTCGTATCAGAATTAATTGAAGGAGAAATCAATTTACTATTTATCAAGAAACCAAAATTGTAAGAAAATGGAAAAGAAAGCATTTGACAGAAGTAAGTTTAAACCAGCAGAATTGTCAGTTGTACAGCAAGAAGAAAAACGTGCGGACAATATGGGTGAATTTGGGGGCCGTCGTGGGTTCACTCAGTATGTAAAATTAGAGGACGGTATTAACGAAATGCGGGTATTCCCGGCCATGGACGGTTCTTCTCCGTATGTACCCTATTGCACCTGCTCTCTGGAAGTGGAAGTAGATAAGTACGAGAACGGTAAAGTGGTTGGGAAGGAAATCAAAGATAAGAAGATTTTTGATGCTGCTGTCCATAGTAATGTGATGGGCGGTAAAGACCCGATTGAGCTTTACATTCGTTATGTTGAGGAACTGGCAGAACAGTACCAAGACCGTAAGGAAAAGAAGAAATTCTTGGCCCCTCTGGACTGGCGTACCACTCCTAAAGGAAAAGTTCCGGGGATCAAACCGATCAAGAGTTTCGTTTGCTATGTGTGTGTAAAAGGAGAAACGGAAATTCGTCGTCTTCAGTTACGTCCACAATGGTTCCAGGAGATGAATCGTATTTCGGCTCGGGAAACTACGGATGAGGTAGTTACTTTGGATGTATTTAGCGATCCAGATTCTGGGTACCCGCTCATTATTGAGAAATCTAAAGATGAGAAAACGGGTAAGGACGTATACTCTATTTCGGCAAAGACACCGAGTCGGGGTCAATCGTGGGAACAGTTTTTCTCAATTAACATGATCCCGGATGAGCAGTTGGAAAAACTTTCCAAACTGGAACCGCTGAAAGACACCTATGTGAATAGCTATTCGGAACGCGACTGGGATTTTGCTATGGATGGCCTGAAACGATTTGACCAGAAGCATCCAGAGTACAATATCTTCTCTAACGACCAATTCTTGGACGAACTGGAAGCCCTGTATAAATTGGTGCCAGCATCGGAAAAGAACGAACAGGAGCAAGAAAATGAGCCTGCAAAAGAGGAAGAAAAGACGAGTCGTCCAGCAAGAACGGCACCTGCTGCCAAACCTGAGCCAAAGGAAGAGTCCGTATCCGAAAGCAAATACCCGTCTATTGCAAAGATGAAGATGTTTATCCGGGATTATATGGAAGATAAATATCCCGGTGTAGACCTTCCTCGCCTTTCTGAGAAAGAGCTGCAAGAGTGGTATGATTTGGCATATGACGAAAAGGAACTTCCTATTGAGGAACCGGACGCACCTGCTAAAGAGGTTGAAGAACCCGTGGAAGAAACCGTACCCGAAAAGGAAGAAAAGGCAGTTGATAAATCTGCCACTACCGAAATTCCTGACGATCGTATGGAACAATTACGCAAAATTCGTGAAATGCGTGGCAAACGTTTAGGAAAGTAATATCAATAATGCAGGGGGTGAAAATCCCCCTGCTTATTAATTTTTAGTTATGAGAAATCCTTTGTTTGTAATTTCAAACGATAAACATTTAACGAACCAGAATATAGAGATTTTTGAAGACCTGTGTAAGCAAGAGATTAAACTTGCTACCGATTTAGGCGTTAAGGATGTTCTATGGCTGGGTGACATATTTGATAGTCGTATTGCACAAAGAGAAGAGGTGTTGAATGCTGTTGGTAGGTGTATAGAATATTACCATGCAGCAGATTTAACAATACATTGTATACCGGGGAATCACGATAAAACGGTTTATTCCTCCCCTACTTCATTTCTGGATGCGTTTGTACACCATCCTGGATTTGATCTAATGAGCTACCCTATCATTAAAAATATTGCAGGTGTTGAAATTTTATTTATGCCATTTTTTGAAGATGGGGTTTGGATAGATTTATTTGATCAGGCGAACGAGTGTACAAGCAATGAAACTATCCTTTGTTCTCATATAGCCGTTAAGGGGAGTCGGAATAATGACGGGACAACTGTGGACACACCAATTTCTCCCGCTTTGTTATCTGGATTTAAATGTGTATTTTTGGGGCATTACCACAATGCACAGAAGATAGGGAAGAATATTTACCATTTGCCGAGCACCTACCAACGTAATTTCGGCGAGGACGCTGAAAAAGGTTTTACGGTATATTATGATGATGGAACTCATGAATTGGTGAAATCAAAGTTTAAAGAGTACCGGAAAATTAAGGTAGATACAGATAGTTTGACCGATGAAGAAATTTTGGATTTAGCGAGACAAAATAGTGAGGGTGATGGTTTAGTTCGGTTAGAATTGGTTGGAGACCAAAATCGGCTAAAATCAATCAATAAAGGAGCTCTGTCTTCTATGGGGGTGGATGTTAAAATGAAGTTTACAGAAGTAGAGGTACAGGATAACGAGCTGACCGAGGAAGTTAAAGAGTTTACGTCCGATGAAATTCTGAAGAAATTTGAGGTATTCTGTAAGGAGAAAGGGTATAAGTTAAAAACAGGTAAAAAATATTTGGAAGCCGTATGTCAGACACTATAAGAAATTTCCGCAAAAAGATTGAAAAAGATTTTGCGAAGAATACCATTGTTACAGAGCACCGTTCTACAGAGTTTTATTCTACGGGAGTCCTTTCTATTGATATGGCTTTGGGTGGTGGATGGGCCAAAGGCCGTATCGTTAGTTTGAGTGGATGGGAAAGCAGCGGTAAAACGACCGTCGCTATTCTTTCTGCTATTGAAGTGCAGAAGACCGGACGTCCGGTGGTGTACATAGATCATGAATGTGCATTTGATCAGGATTACGCAGCAGACCTCGGGTTGGATATGTCTCCGGAAATGTTTATTTTGCTGCAACCCTCTGATGCTGAAGATGGGGTGGAACTGGTACGTGAGGCTATTAAGGTGCCGGAGATAGGTATGATTATCTTGGATTCCGTTGCCAGTATGACTCCACGAGTTATGATGGATGCAGAAGCAGGAGATCAAAAGATGGGGGTTTTGGCGAGACTGTTGTCTACATGGTTGAAAGTATTGGTAAAACCGTTGGAAGAGAATGGTTGCACCCTATTACTCTTAAACCAGTTTCGAGAAAAGATTGGTGTAATGTATGGGAATCCGGTAACGTTGCCGGGTGGAAATGCAATTAAATTCTTTACGTCCCAGATGGCAGAAATTACTAAAGCTGGGCAAGAAAAGGATGGTGATGATGTGTTGGCACAGAAGACTCGTTTTAAGGTTACGAAGAATAAGGTTGCACCACCATTCAAAAAGGCTGAGTTTTTGATCCGTTTTGGTACGGGGGTTGACAAGGAACAAGACGTGTTGGATGTTATCATCAATTCAAAATTCTTTGAGAAGCGCGGTTCTTGGGTGTACTATAATGATGAAAAGGTCGGGCAAGGTGCAGCCAGCGTTCCAGGATGGCTTGAGCAGCATCCAGATGAGTATAAGAAAATTTTGGACGAACTTTTAGGGCGTAATACAAAATGAGATTAGGAAAAATAGAGCTGAAAGATTTTCTTTCGTTTGAACATTTAGAGTATACTTTCCCGGATTATCCGGTATTGGTACAGGGTGAAAATCGTACCCCTGCACAGATGGAAAGCCAGGAAAGCAATGGAACCGGGAAATCCAGTTTGGGTTCCGGAATTTCGTATGCCGTTATGCAAGAGGCACTCCGTAAGAGTGATTTGCAGGACTGTGATCTTGTCCGGTGGGGTTGTGATAAAGCCATTATTGATCTGAGTATAATTTGCGACGTACGAGAGGAGATTTTGTGGATTCATCGGGTAATACCCAGCAAGGGTTCTACGAGGCTTGAATTGTCTATTGAGAAATCAGGCAAGAAAGAACCTGTTAAATTTGCCACAGTAAAGGACGGCAATAGTTTTATCCTGGAGTGGATGGGTGGCATAAGCAAAGAAGATTTGAAGAGTTATTTTATGATTAACAAAGATAACTATAAATCATTCTTCTCATCCAGTAATACGGATAAGATTAAAATTATTAGCAGGTTTAGTAAGTCCGACAAGATTGATAACGTGTTCCCTCTATTGGAAAATGATATTGACGAATTAAATAAGAGTCTTGACGTTCCACGGAGAGAAATACAGAGACTAAACGGTCAGTTGGACGTGTATAGGGAAAATCTTGAAGAGGAGAAAAATCGTGATTTAAAAGAAGAACGGGACCAAAAGATAAAAGATTTAGAAACGAAGATTGAAGAGGCCGAAAAAGCGAAAAAAGAAGCGGATGCAAATTGCAAAGACTACCGAGAAAAGAAGGCTGCTGCCGATGCAACTATTAAGAAGAATTTAACGGAGATAACCAAAGTAAACAAGGATATACAGATTGAGGAAGAGAATATTGACTTTGACGATATTTATACCCTGATTGATACGTCTGTTGCCCGGTTTGAAAAGGATAAAACAGAAAAGGAAAAGGAGCAAGCCCAAAAGACCAAAACCAAGAAAGAGTTGAATGAGAAATTTGCTGCTATTGAGGTTTGCCTTATGGGGACGATTACCTGTCCAAAATGCGGTCATGAGTGGGTACAGGAAAATGATCTTGGGCTAACGTTGCCGGAATTGGTTAAGGAGGGAGAAAATACTGGCAAACAAATAGAAAGTATCCAAGATGAGATTGGAAAGATTGACACCTATATTGCAGGCATTGAATCCCAGATTAAAGAATTCGTAGAAGAGCGAGAAGTTACCGAAAAGGATGAAAAGGCTTTACGAGAGAAGATAAACGTTTTGAAGCTGGCTGTAAGAACTTATGAGAATACGAATACAGATTTAGATACCAACATTAAACGATACGAGCGACACATTGCAACGTTTGAAAAGGAAGCAGCTACTTACGAAGAAAATATTAAAACTTGGAAAGCCACGATTATTGACCTGAAAGGTTCTGTACTGGTAAACGGCAAGATATTGGAAATTGAAGGGAAGATAAAAGAAACAGAAGATTTAATAAAGAAAAAAGAAGAGGAAATTAGTGGGTTAGAAAGCCAGTTATTAGAGTTGAATTCTTGGAAGCTTCATTTTAAGGATTTTAAGATGGAGCTTTCCAAGGAATCTCTAAACGTTATCCAGTTGCATATCAATAAGTTTTTGGAGACCATGCACAGCGATTTGAGGGTAATGGTTGAGGGGTATAAAAAACTCGCAAGCGGTGAAATTCGTGAAGAGATTACTCCGTATGTAGTGCGGGATAGCGTTAAGAAATTTGGAGCGTTTAGTGGTGGTGAACGGGCTCGCATGGAGATATCCATGATTCTGGCGATACAGTATATGATCAATGCGACGAACCCTTACGGTGGATTGCAGTTCCTACACATAGATGAAATCACGGAAGGAATGGACCCTCTGGGTGTTTCTATGATGATGAAATCTTTGGATGGAATGAAATTTTGTATGCTGGTTACAACCCACGTCACCGCCAGAAATTTGTATGATAAAAATCTGGTTATTGTCAAAGAAAATGGTGTAAGCAGGCTGAAGGATGGCGAGTAATTATGTGAAATACTGGTGGGGGATCGACCCCGGTGCAAAAGGCTGTATTTGCTCTCTGGATGAGAAAAATAATGTGGAGTTTTACCCGATTGAAAAAATTAGTGGTAAGGTTATTAATCTGGCAGAGATTGCGAATTGGATATGCGACCGGGTGTTCCCATATGGAGATAAAGAACCGGAGTATATTTTGGAGCATGTTGTTTTGGAAGATGTTCATAGTATATTTGGTTCATCTGCAAAATCAAATTTCCAATTTGGGTGGATAAATGGTGCTTTAGAGGGGATTCTGTCCACGTTTAAAGTGCCGTACACGAAAGTCGCTCCTAAAATGTGGCAAAAAGAACTTTGGACTGGTGTAAAACCTGTTCTCAAAAGGGGTAAGGATGGGAAGTCTATTGTGGATGTAAAGGGGACTTCTTTGATTGCTGCTAAGAGGCTGTATCCTAATGTGGATTTCCGTAGGACTCCAAAGTGTAAAAATGATGACGATAATTTGGTAGACGCTCTAATGATGGCTACCTTTGCAAAACGTAAATATTGATCTAAAATGGTTGAATTTTATTGTTCTAATTTAAACTGCGAAAACAATTTAAAATCTGTTCCTGTTGAGAAATATAGGATGGTTATGAATCGGGAAACGGGTAAGGTTGAGCCGAAAGGCAATTTGATTTGCCCTCTGTGTGGTAGTCCGTTAGTGGCTATTGAGGAAGACCCTGAAGAAATTCAAGTCAGTTTTTCCGCATTCTCCCATAAAAGCAGCCGAGAAAAAGGCGAGATTTTAAAGAAACGTGCTCACAAACATTATGAGCGTTACGGTGGTAGGGACGAAAAAGAATACCGAAAGAACAAGGTCGTTAAAAACTATTTTGGGAATGAATAAAGAATTATTTAAAAAGTGCTGGGAAATTGTTGACATAACAGGTTCCAGCGTCCTGATTGTAAAGAATTGGGATATGTTTTACGTGTATTTTGTTGGCAGCGGGAATTTCATCCCAAAGAGCATGCACAACAATTATAACGAAGTTAATGAGGTGGTAGATATTACGGATATACTACCAACTATTGATAATTTTGGCACATTAACAGATCAGATTGTTCAGGACAAGACTCAGAATCTGCCTGCACTTTCTTTCCGGTTTGGTCATGGTGATTTTATGTGGCTGACCAATAAACGAAATAAAACCTTTGTATAATGAAGACACAACAACAATTAGAAGAGGCGATAGTGCAGTATAATGAGGAGTACCGGGCCGGGAACCCCTCTATTTCTGATGCTGAATATGATGCCTTACTGGAAGAGTTAAAAACCCGGTTCCCAGATAGTGAGCTGGTTAAAAAGGCTATTATTGAGGAAGCTCCTGTGGATAGGATGGAACCTCTGCCGATACCCATGTATTCTCTTGATAAGAAAAAGAATATAGAGGATATAATTAAGTGGGTTGAGGAGTGTGTTAAGTACGGTGAAAAGAGCATTGTGATAATGCCTAAATATGATGGTATATCGCTGTGTGTAGATGAATATTCCGGGCAAGCGTGGACACGTGGTGACGGGGAGATGGGCCAGAATTCAACGGATTATAAAAAATTAATGCGTTGCTCTGCTTTGAATCGTGCTCGGTTCAATCCAAAATATACGTTTGGAGAAGCCATTTTTGGAGTTAAGCGTTGGCGTAAAATCCAGGAGAAGACTGAATATACTACTGCACGGAATGCGGTTGGCGGTCTTTTGAATGCAGGTGCTCCATCGGATTTGTTACGGGACGTCGATTACGTCCGTTACGGTACGACCAGCGATCTTAATAAGTCGGTTCAGTTAGGTTATTTGGCCGAAGCAGAAAATCTCTGTAATGGGGTTAAATTCTCCGTTATGGGGGTGAATAATTTTACAGACACTTCTACAGATTCTATCAAAGCCGTTTTTGAGAAGTTGTTTGAAGATTGGTCTGAAGATTACAAGATTGACGGGCTGGTACTGGAAGTAGATTCTACCGAGGTACGTGCTGCAATGGGTCGGATGCCTAATGGGAACCCACGTTATTCTATTGCCTACAAGAATCCAGAATGGGATGTTAAGGCCGAGACGGTGGTAAAGAAGATTGAGTGGAAAGTTTCCAAAGACGGTAAATTGAAGCCTGTTATTCAGGTGGAGCCCGTGGAAATTAACGGTGTTACGATCTCCAATGTTACCGGGTACAATGCCAAATACATTATCGACCAGCATATCGCAGAGGAATCCGTTATTAAGATCGTACGATCTGGGGACGTTATCCCGAAGCACGTGGAAACGGTTAAGTGGAACAACAATACCCACCGGGAAATGATGGATGATATGATGATTTGTCCATCGTGTGGGAAATCTGTTACGTGGGACCCAAACTTTGTAGAGTTGGTCTGCTATAATCCGGACTGCCAGCAGAAACAAATTTCTTTGATGGTGTATGGGTTTATGACTTTAGGTTTGGAAGAGTTCGGCGAACCTACTCTGAAGAAATTCTGGGAAGCAGGTTACACCACTATGGATGATGTTTTGGCTATGACCGAAGAAGATATGCAGCAAATTCCGGGGGTTGGAAAATCACTTTCTAAGACAATCTTTACACAGTTGGAAAATTTGAAGACAACGGGCGTTCCTTTGGCTAAATTGATGTGTGCCTTGAACGTGTTCGGTGGTGTTATCGGTGAAAAAGGTTGTCAGTCTATTTTGGATGGTCTGGAACCAGAAGATTTGGATGCTCTTTTGGAAGAAGACTTCTATGATTTTGATACAGCCGAATATCGTGAAAAAATTACAACTATCCACGGAGTAGGGTATGAATCTTGTATGGCATTCATTCAGGGCCTTAAAATGTTTAAGGCTATGGGAGATACCGGGATTAAAGTAACGTATATCCAAAGCGAGAAGATTACTCCTGCGGAAAATCAGATGGTTGTGGTTTTCTCTGGTGTACGGGATGCAGAACTGGAAGCTAAATTAATAGCAGCAGGTCATAAGGTTGCAACCGGGGTCAGCAAGAATACGACTCATTTGGTGGTAAAAGACCCGAACGCCACTACTGCAAAGATTACAAAAGCTAAAGAATTGGGGGTTAAAATCTGTACGAAAGAGGAGTTGGAATTCTAATGGCGTTGAGGTACTACTATAAAGAGGGAACGGACTGGATTTATTTTGGATTTAATTATGACCCTGAAATCGTTGAGGCGATTAAGGAGATAAAAGGTGCGAAGTACAATCCAGAGAATAAGGAATGGTATATTAGATTGGATGGGGTAAATAATTACCTTGTTCGAGATATTATAGATCGTTATCAGTTTGAAAATGAGCACATTTACAGGCCGAATAATAATTTGTACCTACCTGAAATAGAGAACCCTCTGGCCTGTTTTGAAGTGGCACAAGCTATTAAGGAATTAGGTCTGTATAGAGAACCTCGTCAATATCAGATAGAAGGGGTTACATACATGATCAATCATGGTAATTGCATTAACGGAGATGATTGTGGTTTGGGTAAAGGTCAGCCTATTGGGAGTAAAGTGATGACTCCGGATGGATGGAAAGAAATACAGAATCTTGAAATAGGAGATTTAGTCATTTCTTCTGATGGGCTGGCATATCCTATAAAAGGTGTTTATCCAAAGGGTGAAATTGATACATATCGTTTTTATTTTTCAGATAAATCAAGTTTTGTTGTAGATATAGATCATCTTCATTTGGTACGGACTAATAATGATCGTCAACGAGGGAAAGGTTTCAGGGTTCTTTCTACAAAACAACTTTTAGAGTGTGGTAATTTAAGATACGGAAAAGAATTTAAGAGCAGAAATTATGATTTACCAGTTGTAAAACCAGTAGAATTTTCTAAAAAGGATTTAAGGGTTCATCCTTATGTTATGGGGTGTATTCTTGGAGATGGAAGTCTTAGGAAAAAGTTAAGATTCTTTTCTATTGATAAAGAAATTATTGATAGAGTAAAAGAACTTTTACCTATCGACGTTAGTTTGAAAGAAGATTCTTATGGGAATTATTCTTTTAAAACTGGTTGGAATATTACCAATTATCAAGAAAAACATTGGTTTAAGCAGTATTTTGTTGATTTAGGTATTTATAATCATAAGTCAACAGAAAAATTTATCCCTGAAATTTATCTATATTCTTCTATAGAAGATAGGGTTGAATTATTGAGGGGATTAATGGATACAGATGGTGAAATCCAAAAATGTGGGTGTTCTTGTTTTTCTACTTCCAGCGATCGTTTGAAAGATGATATTGTTTTTCTTATACGTTCTTTAGGTGGTAGGCCGACAGTAAGGTACGGTGAAACGAGTTATAAGAAAGATGGTGTTGAAATTGAATGTCATGGTGGGTGGACGATTACATTTTCTTTAAAAACTTTTAATCCATTTTATTTAACACGGAAATCAAAATTTTGGAATAATAATCCGAGAGATAATGGTTTATGGATTGACAGGATTGAATTTGAAAAGAAACAGAAAACTGTTTGTATATCAGTTGAAAGCCCAGATAATAGTTATGTGACAGAAAATTTAATTGTTACCCATAATACAGGGCAAATGATTATTACTCTGGAATTACTTGGTGCGTTTCCTGCGATCATTGTAACCCCTGCATCTGTTAAGTATGGATGGCGTGTTGAGTGGTCTAAATGGTGCCAGCGGGAAATAGAGATTATTGACTCTACGAACAAAGACATTAATATGAACGCCGATGTGTATGTAATTAATTATGATATACTTGGAGAGAAATATACGAATAATAAGGTTCGGTTAAGGTTCCCTGAGCTTCTGGATAGACATTGGAGTGCAGCGGTTTTTGATGAAATACACTTTTTAAAGAGTGCGAATAGTGTCAGAACCCGTGCTGCATATAAATTGGTAAAAAATTCTGATGATATATTTGGTTTATCGGGAACGTTGGCTATGAATCGTCCGGTTGAGGTGAAACAACCTTTAATCGTTATAAAGAGATTTAACGATATTTTTCCGGATGTTCGTAAGTTTGAGCTCAGGTATTGTAATGCAAAAGCGACGGAATATGGGTGGGATGTAAAATCATCTAACAATCTTATTGAGTTAAACAGTATTCTTCGTCATTTTTGCTACATAAGGCGTGAAAAACGGGATGTTCTTAAAGAGTTGCCACCAGTAGCAGATTCCTATATTTATTGCGATATATCCAACAAAAGGGAATACAGAAAAGCAGAAAACGATCTTATTGACTATCTCAGCGAGATAGATATAGAGAGGGCACAAAAGGCACAGAATGCGAAGCATCTTGTTATGTTGAGCACCCTGCGTAAACTCTCTATAAAGGGTAAGATAAAGGCGATAGAGGTGTTCTTAAAGGAGTGGATGGAAAGTAATGAGGGGAAGAAGATACTGGTGTTCGGGCACCACCGGGAGCCATTGCAGGATTTGAGTAAACGTTTTGATTCTCTACTGTTGCAAGGCGGTACGAATGCCAAAAAGAAGCAGCAGATTAAGGAGAAGTTCATGGAGAGCAAAGTGCATGTTCTGTTTGCGAACATAGAATCGGCAGGTACAGGGATGGATGGCTTGCAAGAAGTTTGCAGCAATATTGTATTTATAGAGTTTCCAGACCGATCTACAGATTTGGATCAGGCGATAAGTCGTTTGGAACGTATGGGCCAGCAAGAGAGCATGAACGTTTATTACACCATTTGTAAAGACACGATAGACATGCACCTATTGGATTTCATTAACTCCAAGAGGAAAGTAACTGAGGCGGTTAATAAAGGGAAAGAACTGGAAGACAGCGAGGCAGTACGATTCTTACTGGATCAGTACAAGCGGAAGAAATAACCGTTCGCACTTGGTAATTCCAATAATTCTTTACACCTTTGTATAGAAATGTAAATGAGGAAAATTAAGATATGGACTGACGGTTCGGCAAGAACCCAGTCTCCTCGTCACGGGGGTTGTGGTGCATACATTTTAGAGGACACAGAAGAGAGCTATATTAGTCGGGGGTTTTCCCCCACGACTACCAGTAGAATGGAGATTATGGCTCTCCTTTTGGCTCTAAAAGCAGTACGAGGAGACACCGCCTGTGACGTACAGGTTTATTCAGATTCTCAATATGTGGTAAATGCAATTAAAGAGGGTTGGATTTATCGCTGGCAGCGAAGAATGTGGATGGGGGTCAAGAATAGTGATTTGTGGAAAGAATTGATACAGGTCATAAGCGAACGACCCTACATGCGATTGACGATAGACTGGGTGAAAGGGCACCATAAAAGTCTGGAAAATGATATTGTCTTTGGGAATCACATTGCAGATTCTTTGAGCTCTTACAAAAATTTTGAAGAATACGAAAGAGATTTAGGATATGAAGTTGGACAAATATAAACAAGCGATCGCGGATGAGTACATTAAGACAAGGAATAATATCTTTGTATCCGCTACTGCTGGTTCTGGAAAGACAACTCTGTTAGTGCATTTGATGGGCCTTACACCACCAAATAAAAAGCCTTTATTCACTGCATTCAATAAAAGCATAGCGGAAGAATTGAAGAACCGGGTGCCGAGTACGGTTAAGGTTGGTACAATACATTCGCTCGCAATGGGTGTGATAAGGGCGAAATATAACTGTAATTTTGAGGTAAAAGAGTTAAAGGAGTTTATTGTGGCAAAGGAATGTCTACGATTGAGCCATATGCCACCTAAAAACCGGAACGCCTATATTTTTGAGGTTTGTGAGGTTTATAACCTTTGTCTCTTAAATCTTGTGGAAGATACAGAGAGATTTAAGGAGATTTGTGACCAATATGGGTATTTATATAGTGAACGGTTGGAAAAGGACGTATTCACGTTGAAGAAGGAGAATACGAGACGTTTCAAAGAAATGAAGCCGTTCCAAAAGGTTCTTATCTCTTTTACTGATATGTTGTGGGTTGCGAATACCTTTGTAGAACAGAAGTATTGGAATAAATACGACGTCCTGTTTATGGACGAAATTCAGGATTTCAACCCTCTACACAAAGAGATAGCATTTAAATTCTTAAAAAAGGGAGGGCGTTTTGTAGCAGTCGGAGATGATAAACAGACGATATATTCTTTTCAGGGCTCGAATCTCAATTCTTTTAACGCAATTAAGTCTATTCCAAATACGGTTTCACTACCTCTTTCGGTGACATATAGGTGTGCCGAAAATATTGTGAATGAGGCTTTAATGGTGTTTGAAGATGGTATAGAAGCAGCAGCAGGAGCAGCGAAAGGAATAGTTTATTATGGAGATTACATGGATGCAAAACCGGGGGATTTTATACTCTGTAGGAATAATTTCCCTTTGTTTACTGCATTTACATATTTGTTGCAGGCTAATAAAAAAGCACACATAATTGGAAAAGACTTTGAAGAGGGCTTGTGTAAGTTAGTTGAACAAATTAACTACATAAGTGATTTAGACGAAATTCGTGATGAAAAATTAGAAAAACTTCGTGAGCGTGGGGTAACTCGTCCAGAATTTCATCCAGCATATGTTCAGTACATGGAATTGTACAACATTATTAAATTCTTGTATGGAATATTTGGATCACTGGATAAAGTTTTACGGACTATTCGTAACGCCTTTAACAGTAACAACGGGGGTATAAAACTCTCCACTATTCATAAGGCAAAAGGATTGGAAGCGGACAGGGTGTTCTTTTTGGACCCAGAACTTATCCCTTCCCCGTATGCGTTGACCGAACTGGAGCAGTATAATGAACGTTGTTTAGAATTTGTAGCGATTACCCGTGCGAAGAAAGAATTAGTGTATTGTCATTCATTTTAAAATTAATTAGATGAGAAAAGAAACTTTATACGCTGTTGTCCAGCGTGGTAAGATTGTCGGTGGAAAACAAGAAATCCATCAGACTTTGATTAATGCCAGTAAGATTCCGTCTCTGGTGAACCATTTGCCCTCTTACAAAGTATTGAAAGAACATATCCAAAATGAGAAAGTTCGGATCACTACTGCCGAGGCGAATGACGAAATTTCTGGCCGTAAAAAAGGGGTACACATGCCTCAGCCCTATGTGGTATATATAGACCCGGCTGAGTTTGAAGGGATTATTACTACCATGCGGAAAAAGCAACCAGATCATCCGAAAGATCATATTGCGTTGGTTGTTAGTGGAACTTCTATGGTTCCTGTTTGTTTAATTTTACCGAAGAAATAAATGGAAGTTGTAGATAAACGGAAGGATATATCGGAATATATTTTCGTTAGCAAGTACGCCCGTACAATTAACGGCCGGAAAGAGACGTGGGATGAGGCAGTGGACCGGGTTATGGCTACACACCTAAATGTCTTAAGAAGTACCAGGAAGCTCCCCAAAGAGTTTACCCCTTTGTTCCAAGAGGCTTATGCAGCCTATAAGGATAAAGAGATATTGGGAGCGCAACGGGCTCTTCAGTATGGTGGTGAGCAACTAATGCACCATAATACACGGATGTATAATTGTGCATCGTCTTATTTGAATCGAGTGGATTTCTTTAAAGAAGCGATGTATCTGCTTCTTTCTGGTGCTGGAATTGGTTATTCTGTACAGAAGCACCATATTAACCAGTTGCCAAAAATTCAGGGGGTGGATTGTACCCACACAGAAGTATTTACCCCGGAAGACTGTATAGAGGGATGGGCCGAGGCTGCACATAAGTTGATCAGTTCCTATTATTATGGAACGGCTCAGATTAAATTTGACCTAAGTAAGATACGGCCTAAAGGAGCGTTCATAAGCGGGGGATTTAAGGCTCCCGGCCCCGAACCCTTGCACATTGCAATGGAAAAGATTCGCAAGGTGTTGGATGCTGTTAAGGTAAAGAGACGCCTGACTTCTTTTGAGCTCCATTATATTATGTGCATTCTGGCAGATAGTGTGATTTGTGGGGGTATACGTCGTTCGGCAATGATTTGTCTGTTTGATGCAGACGATAAAGAAATGTTGGAGTGTAAATTGGGAGATTGGTTTGAAACTCATCCTGAGCTATGCCGAAGTAATAATTCTGTCGTTATTCTGCCGAATACACCTAAAGAGCAATATGATTATGCTGTACAATGTGCTCAGCAGTTTGGAGAACCGGGAATTGCATTCTTAAAGGATAAGAATTTTTCTTACAATCCTTGTTTTGAGGTTGGCATGTTCCCACAATTTGAAAATGAGGATGGAACCATAGAATATGGATGGAGTTTTTGTAACCTTGTTAGTGTTAATGGGAGTCGCATCAATACTGTGGAGGATTTTTATCGGCTCGTCCGTGCTGCTGCTATTCTTGGAACTATCCAGGCATGTTATACGAACTTTGACAAGGTTCTTTCACCTGCTACACAAAAAATTGTAGAGCGTGATGCTTTGATCGGGGTTGGATTGAGTGGCATGTGTTCTAATCCAGACATTATCTTCAATCCAGAGTACCAACGGGAAGCAGCTAAAATAGTTGTAGAGACGAACAAACAGGTTGCAGCTCTTTTAGGAATTAATCCAGCAGCCCGAACCACCTGTGTAAAGCCCGATGGGAATAGTTCTCAATTGCTGGGTGGAAGCAGCGGAATCGGTGCATATCATTTCCGTCGGTACATTCGGAATATTCAGGCAGCAGATACCGAGCAGGCGGTTAATGAGATTTTAAAGGTGAATCCAGAAATGGCAGAGCGTTCGGTCTATAATAGAGATCGGGAGTATGTTATTTCATATCCGGTTACGATTGAGGATAAAAGCCTTGTTCGTGCTGATCTTACCACCAGAGAGATGTTGGATTTGGTTAAGTTGACCCAGCAGAATTGGATTGAGTACGGTACAAACTTTGATCATCCTTCGCACAAAAGGAACCCGAATTTGCGGATGAATGTTAGCAATACGATAACTGTCCGCGAGGGGGAATGGGAGATGGTTAAGGAGTATTTATGGGAGAACCGGAAATATTTCTGTGGTGTTAGTTTCCTACCAGAGTCAGGAGATTTGGATTATCCGCAGGCACCGTACACCAGTTTCTTAAATGAGGAAGAATTGGTTGCAACATACGGCCCTGGAGCTATCTTGAGTAGTGGGTTGATTGTGGATGGCCTTAATATCTTCAATGACATTTGGCAGGCTTGTTCTGCTGCTATTGGTAATGCGGATAACCTGTTAGAGTTCCGTGATCAAGACGTTGCTAATTTTATCCAGAATAATATTAAGGACGGACGGTTCTTGGTTATGGTAGATGGAGTAGGTATTAGTGACGTGAATGCGATTATGCAGCATCTAAAAGGAAAGGTTGATTTGCGTGTGGACTGGGTCCGCAGGTTCCATAAATTCGCTGATAATTATTTTGGTGGAGATAAGGAAAAGACAGCCCGTTGTTTGAAACATGTAAATACTTTCCATAAGTGGCATAAAATCAGCAAAATGAAGCCTATTGATTGGAATTCGGTAGGGTGGAAGGATGCTTTTCAAGAAGCCGGGGAACAGATTGGTACGGCGTGTTCTGGTGGAAAATGTGAGCTTTAATGAGTTTAACTTAAAAATAAGAGAAAATGAAATGTGTAAAAATTAGAGAAGACTTCTATGTAGACGGAATTATGCAGAAGGATGTAATTAATTTACGTGCGGATTCTTGGATGGAATCTGTTGTTGAAGGAAAGAAATATATTTTCCATATTCATAGGTTGGTAGCAGCCGGAACAGATTCTTTTGAAATGTTGGTTGACGAGAGCAATATTCCAGCCGATGAAATGCGTGAGGGTAAATTTATTCATGGAAATTCACCTTTGGCACAGAATATGTACAATGCAACTCAAAAAGAAATTGAGGATTTCTTGAGAAAAAAGGAAGCTCAAACAGAATTTTCTTTGGAGCTCAATTGTAACTTTTCAAATGGGAATAGTTCTTTTGGATTTCAAGTGGTGGGAAATCTGAGCCGAGGAGAAATGCAGCGGTTCCAAGATGACCTCAAAGAATTGTGTAACAAGTATAAAAACGAAGAGTAAAGATGGAAACATTGAACAAATTTGTGATCTGCAAAAAGCAGGAAAAGGAAGTTAGTACGACAGCCGGGGGAATTACCATACCCGAAAAAGCGAGTGATTTTGTATCTGCCGAGATTGTACGTGTCGGAAAGGACGTTGACAACCCTGTTTCTATCGTGGTTGGCATGAAAGCAGTCATTCCGGCAAATAGTAAGATTTACCGTACCGAGGGCCAGGAATATTTCGTGGTTAAAGAAGAAGATATTGTTGAAGTAAAATAAGAAAATATGTCAGTAAAAATTGAATACAAAGAAGAAGCACGTAAAAAACTCAAACAGGGTGTAGACGCTATCGGTGATGCCGTTGGTGTCACCCTTGGAGCAAAGGGTCGGAATGTAATTATTGAGCAGGGGGAATATATGTATCCCCACGTAACGAAGGACGGTGTAACGGTTGCTCGGTCTATTATCCTGGAAGACCCTGTGGAAAATATGGGTGCCATGCTGATTAAAGAGGCAGCAGCTAAAACGGCCGAGAATGCCGGGGATGGTACGACGACCTCTACTGTGATTGCTCAGGAACTTATTTCCAAAGGCGTGAAACTTGTTGCAGCAGGGATTAATCCTATGCTCCTGAAGAAAGGTATGGAGAAAGCCACTCGCGATATCGTTAAGGAAATACAGAAGATTGCAGAGGACGTTGACAATGATATGAACGTTGTAGAACGGATTGCGGTTATTTCTGCTAACAATGACGAGGAAATCGGTAAAATGATTGCCAGCGCGATGAAGACCGTTAAGAAGGACGGTATTGTAACCGTTGAGGAATCAAAGGGGTTTGATACCTATGTAGATGTCGTAGACGGTATGCAGTTCAATCGCGGGTACCTTTCCAACTATTTCGTAAACAATACGGATAGGATGGAAGTTATTATGGAAGACGCCCGGCTGTTGATTACGGATAATAGTATTAATTCCATTCAGGATATTCTTCCTATTTTGGAGCATGTGGCACAGAACGGTCAGAATTTGGTGATTATGGCTTCTGGGTTCGACCAAGACGTTCTTAATGCGTTGATCGTAAATAAGATGAAAGGTTCTTTAAAGGTTGTAGCAGTTAAGGCTCCAGAGTATGGCGAGAAACAGAAGGATACTCTTGGGGATATTGCTGTAATGACTGGAGGAGAATACTTTGCTCACGACGTAAATCCAGAAATGCGGTATTTTACCCCTGCTATGCTGGGTTCTGCGGAGAAAGTGGTGATTACCAAAGACCGCACTACCATTATCCGTGGAAAGGGAGAAAAAGAGGCAATAGACGCTCGTGTGGAACAGATTCGTGGACAACTGGCAAACGCTGAATCAGAATACGATCAGGATAAGTATAACGAACGTCTCGCAAAGATTACCGGGGGAATCGCTGTCCTGTATGTGGGTGCAGCTACCGAGGTAGAAATGAAGGAGAAAAAAGACCGGGTGGAGGATGCCCTTGCTGCTACTCGTGCAGCCTTGGAAGAGGGTATTGTTCCCGGTGGTGGTGTTGTTTATATTAAGGCTGTAAATGAACTGGAATCCCTTGGAACGGATGAAATTTCTATCGGGTATAAGATGGTTATGGAAGCCGTCCAGAAGCCTGCGTATTTGATCGCAGAGAATGCCGGGGAAAACGGTGGTAGGATTGTAGAGCGTATCAAAGAACTGAACGGATATCAGGGTTACAATGCTCTGGAAAATTGCTGGGGAGATATGAAAGAAATGGGTATTATTGACCCTGCTAAAGTTTCCCGAGTAGCTTTGGAATATGCGGTAAGTGCTGCCAGCATGTTCTTGACGACAGAGTGTGCTATCTCTACAATTAAGAACCCAGAAACAAAAGCACAGCAGAACCAATTCGGCGGATTCTAACTCTTTACACATAACTACTAATATCCTATCCGGGGTATCTATTACCGATTTATTTTGTAAATTAGTAAAGATGGGTCCTCCGGATAGGACTTTTTATGTTAATAAAAATTAGATAGTTATGGCTCAGATTAAATGGGGGGCGAGCATGTCCCAAGAAGATCGGAATAAGATTTCTAAATATACTCTTGGAGTATTAAATAAGGCTTTGGATGCCAGCAAGAATCCAAATGGTGTTATAACTTCTGGACACCGTCCAGCAGAGAGACAGGCGCGTGTTATGTACGACAATCTTTCCAACGGTATACGTATCAGCTATCTGGAACCCGGACAGATTGTAACTCGTTTATATGACGATTGTGTAAAGAAGAAGTTCGGTAAAACGGAAACGATCGCTATAATGGCGAAGAAGATTGAAGAACTGGCCCGTCAAAATAAACTGGTATCAAAACATACCGTAACTGAGGAACAGTACAAAAAAGTGAATGTCGTAGACATATCAAAACAGACTGCCAATCTGCCAAATCCACGGGATTTTGTAAAAGAACTCTTAAAGGAGCCGAATGTGGTTAAAGTTCTGACCCCGTTTACGAGCGATTACGGAAGCAATAGAGCTGTCTATTCCAAGGCAGAGAATGCAATACATATTGAGATAAAACAACCATGAAAAAATATTTGATTATCGGTGGAGTTGTATTAATTTTATTGGGATTGATAACCATACAATCTTCCAGTATAAAAAAGTTAAAGACCGAACGGGATAAATACCAGCATAACACCGAATCTCTACTTTCAGAGATAGAACATTACAAAACAGAAGATAGCCTTAATGCTGTTAAGGTTGGGGTCTTACAACTAAAAGTATCAGAGTTTGAGAAGTACCGTGCTGAGGATGCTGCTTTGATTAAGACTTTACAGGTAAAGAATCGAGATTTACAATCGGTTACAACTGCACAACTTGAAACGATTAATGAGTTAAAAGGAAAGTTTAAAGATAGTACCGTGTATGTTCCTGTACCGGGGGAAGACCGTGTAGATACAGTCGTTTTAAGATGTATAGATATAGTTGACCAGTGGTTTGAATTACATGGGTGTGCGGATTCTACTGGAGATTTTACCGGAAAGCATATAAATAGAGAAGCGTTGTTAATTACCTCTACTGTTAAATATAAGAGATTTCTTGGTTTTCTGTGGAAAACACGTAAAATAAAGAATAGGCAAGTGGATGCAGTAAGTAAAAATCCCGCTACTGATATAATTGAATTAGAATTTATTGAGGTAGAAGAGTAATATAAAGAATTACCCGTCAATGACTTAAAGAATTGACGGGTTTTTTATGGAAAAATTTTGAGGAAATATTTGGTGGTCTTAATTTTTATTTACACTTTTGTAGTGGAAAGGTAACTATTTAAAATCTAAGGCTATGAAAAATCAGGTTAAAGAAGTTGAAAAAATTGTTTCGGTTCTTACTAAAGACGAACAACAATTATTGAAAGACACAATAAATCGTGGTTTTTGGGGTGATGGAGATCAAGAATTTTTGAATGAAGATGGTTCTTATTCTCCTTATGGAATGTATGGTTATTGTGTAAATGATGCACAAAAGGCGGGTCATTTTAAAGGACATGTTGTCGCTACAATGTTTCGTTCTATTTATAAAAAACTGTGTCCCGAAAAAGGTATTGGTCGAGTTATTTCTCATTGTAGCGATTGGTGGGAAAATGGTTCTGGAGATATGTTATTTATCAGGATTGAGTATTGTAAAGCCTTTGAAGAGTGGGCTAAATTATAAATATAACCTAAAAACTAAAAACCATGGAAAACCAAAAAGAACAAGTCAGCAGCAGATTCGGTAAGAGTAACGTTCGTAGAGGTGCAGCAGTTTCCGATCCGCACCAACCAGAAATCTTTATGGGGATTGCGGGGATCATGAAAAATATCAAGAAAATACAAAATAGAAGAGTACAGCCGGAAGATTACTTCCTGCCTGTATACATGCGTTCATAATATGGTAAATAGAAAATTTGCTAATATCGCATTGCTGCACATGATGGCACTCGCTGCGAATAATGGAACTGACGATATTTTTGGGATAAACCATGTTCCTTCTGGAAATACGTGTACAGGTCGGGAAACAAAACACCCACAAGAAAGACGTAAGAGTCGTAAGAAGAAAGAGTTTGGAGCTCCTAATCTTACAAAGAAACAACGCAAACAATTAAAATCTAAATAAATGGTAGATACAGTTAAAACCCTCCAATCCCTATTGGAGAAGCGTGGGTATAAAAAAGTTATTGAGAAAGGGAATACAGTATACCGTAAAGAGGTAGGGAAAATCGTTTTACAAATTTCTTTTCCAAAGAATGATCAAGAAATATGGATGCGAGTCTTGACCGAGGATGATTTGTTTGGAAATCGTAAACGAACGAAAGTATGTTACATTGAAGACTTTGACGTTGAGGATTGGAAACTGGTTATTATGTATGATAGTAACCTGAACAAACTTTATAAAGATTTGTGTCTGGAGTTGCAGCAGTTGTATATAAAAGAGTTTGAAGCTTTGGTATAAGTTTTGATTATAGGAAAATTAAAAGTATAAGAAAAACTTATGGAAAGTTTGCCGAGAGGAGTTTGGAAAGGACCATCAGGGAACTATTATTTGGAAAGGTGCCCTAAGTGTGATATGGAGAATTATGCTCTTAACGTTGCATCTGGAATTTGTACATGGTGTGGATTTGATGCTAATAAGGAGTATAAGAATAGCAATCCACCATTAACTCCACAATGTCCTTTATTTGAAGTGTGTAAAGAACAGGATAAAAGATCTGTGGAGGGAGGATTACGGTGTGTTATGTGGAATGGTGAACAATGTATGGTTGGAATTTAATGATATGATTATAGGATTTAATTGAGAGCGGATATGTGGTTTGTGGATGGCGACACCCGAATTGTTTCAGCACCTACCAAGCAATAAAGCAGGAAAAGGGGAAGATAACTTTTAAGGAGTTGAATAAGATGCACGGGGTGCAGGGTTTTCTAACTACAAAGAACAGGTTCTTAAATAGAGCAGAGGCTTTGGAATTGGTGCAGCATACCGGGCAATTGAATAAGCCGTTGATTGGTGGAGTATTAACGAGTGAGGATTTGTGGTAAGATGAAGGAAAGTGAGTACAAGAAATTAAGTATCCAGGAACGAGATCATTACATGAGGTGTGAAACCTGTGGAGAATGGTTTGATATGCGAAATCTGGAAGAGGTGATTGAGCACGAGCATGGGTCACAGATGGGTGAAGAACTGGCAGCTATTGCTCTTGAGAGGAATATTGTACGGGGAGAACCCATAGGAAGAAAGGAGAAGATACAATGAGGATTACACAGGAAGAAAGGAAAATTTTATGTCGGCTTGAACGGGTGTGTAACCAATTAGGATCGCCTCTGGATGGTACAGCTACCAGCGAACAGAAATATATTGACCGACAGCGTGGTTTGATGCTGGTTAGTAATGTTCTTTATGGATTGTTGTGTAATGATCCATTAAATGAGTACCAGAAAGAAGATATGGATAAAGCCTATCAAAATCTTGAGAAATTAGAAGCATTGGTGGGTAAGGAATACTCCGATAGAAACGGAAAGATATGAAAACGAGAGAAGTTACTAATAACCGAGGAGAAACGTTTGTATTGACCGAAGCCGAAGAACGTTATTACCGTGCATTGAAACGGCTTGAGAAAATGAATCCGGGAAGGCTGCGTCTATTTGGAAATGGAAATTTAAGCATACGGATCAATGATTGCTGGCATGGAGATGAAGTTGAGATATTAAACATATTTTGTGAAGGCGGAGACGGAGGGGATGATATATGAAAGAAGAAACTGGGATAGACCTATCTAAATTGGAAGCCGTATTGGATGCAGCCCTCGCAAATGAAACCGAGGAAAGTCTTACAGAGTTTTTGAATGAAATGAGGAAGAATGAAAAGGATAATAATAAATTACCCAGACAACATTGAAGACGCTGATGCTTTGCATTTAGTGCAAGAAGTGGTTAAGGAAGGGAAGATAAGCGGTGACAATGATCGTTATTGTTACTTGACTTCATTCGGGAGTAAGAAATATTGTGGAGAAGTATTTGTACTTGCTGAGGAATTAAAATCTGGTACAGAGTCATTCCGGTTGTGGATTAAGAAATAATAGAATATGAAAGAGTTTACTGAGGAAGAAAAGAAACGTGTAAGGGAAACAGCAGCAACCCACGCAGAAAGTCATGGATTCCGGATACCGTATGACGGGTCTGTTAGTTATTATAATGAAATAGACGTAAAAGCGTCTATTGACGGATTTAAGGCTGGTGCATTATTTATGTTGCAGATGCTATTTGATGTAGACGGTGAATTGCGGTGGGAAGAAGTGTTTGGAGAGGATTGAATATAAGGAAAAGTTATAGTCAGGAAGAAATGTTGTAGGGAAGGATAAGCAGTAAAGAGACGGTTGAGGATACGGGTATGGAAAGGATTCATAAGTTATGAAGAAGTTTGTACGCAGTATAAAGAATCTAATGAGGATGGGTTTGTGAGGATTGAGAGGGTGTGGTTGGAAAAGTCATAAGGAAAGTTTATAAGACCCTTGGAGAACTATAAGGAAAACCTATAATCAATAGAGAGCATTTTATGTATCTTTAAAGGAAATTTAGAAGAATAGGATGGCAAAAAAGGAACGTGAGGTGGCACCGATAGAAGAGTGTCGACCGAAATATACTGAGGCAGAGGTACTTAGGATTAAAAATGAGATACTTAGAGACGCTCCGGACTACATTTTAGCAGCCTCTCCAGAGGTGCGGGATGAATGGCTGAATTACAAGTGGCACAGACACTTAGCAGACTGTAACCCGTACCGCTATATGAAGTTTATTGGTAGGGGTGGGGAGGAAATGGTGGCTGACTTGAAATTGGTTAGTATTAAGACATGGATAATGAAACGGGGTGGGAGTGCAAAGGACGCAAACCGAGCCCAGGAGCTACGTTATAAGTATGTTATGATGCCTTATCAGATACTTGGTCCGATGAAGAACAAGGTCAATAAGGCGTTAGGGATACACAGGGGAGCTCAAAGCCCTCTATTGAACAAGGTGGATGTCGTACTGGAATGGTTTGGCAGGCACCATACAATAGAGGACGTCAGGAAGATGTTTGAGGCTCAGTTTAATTATGAGCCGGGATGGGAAGAACTGCGTTCTATCTACCTCAAATACAAGGATGTAATTGACACCCGAAAAGCGGAGTATATTCTCCGTAATAAGGACTTCAAGGTAGCTACCGAAACCGGAAGATTAGAGGTCCTAAATACTCTCCTAACGGACTACCATCTTAAATATCACAAATTCCATCAGGACGGGTCTGCCAATATGATAATGAAGATATTGGAGCAGGCGCGTAAAGAGGTTAAGGGAGAGCAGTTGCGTCTCACGGTTGAGGGCACAATTGATATAAAGGCTTCTCTACATGGCATGGAGAATGTGATGCACACTATGCGAGGCCTGAGTATAAATGCTCTTGTGATAGGCTTAACGGCTGCAAAGGCAGGTCTGGACCCGTCTGTACTGATCGGACAGTTGGCTCACAGTTGGTATAAGGATTACAACGGATTTAATAAGAACGTTATTGGAACCGAAGAAATCCAGTTACCGTCCGTATTGTTAAAGACTTACGACTGGGGTGAACTACGTGCTAAATCCAAAGAATTCGTAGAGGATATGATCCCTATTACGGAAGCAGTAGAGGTAGGACACGATGAGGAACCGTTTATTGAGGAGAAGCGTCGTAACGTGCTTGATTGGTTAATGCAGCTAAAAAGGGAGAAGAGTGCAGAGGGTATTAACGGAATGCCTACTGCTCCGGTCAAGAAAAAATACAATGTGAAACCGAAGGAGTAGTTGTTTGTAACAAACTGTAAGAATATGAGAAGTCAAAAGTTACAAAGTGAAACAACGGGAGCAGACAAAGATAATAAATCGTTATATAAGACGATAGGGATGAACCCGATTTTGGCTGCTATATTCGGAGGTTGGTACATACGGTGGAGGCTAAAACGCAATATAAAGAAGATATCGCGAATTTATAAGGTATAGAATACCGAATGTTGGTCGTGTGGATAGGTGAAATCTGAGTAGAATTGTTCGATTTCACCTATTTTTTATAGAAAGGTAAGAAATTTCCCGGGGAGATATATCCAACTAATGTTCTAAATGGCGCATTTTTCTGAAAAGTGGAAAATTTTTATTGAAAAATTTGGTATTCTAATTTTAAATACCCACCTTTGTAGTGGAAATGAATAACAAACTAAAATTAAAAGCCATGAGAGCAATCGTAAAAGTAAACAAGAAGAGTTCGTTTAGCTGCTACAATGGTTACTCTTTCCCGGTGGTTAGCATGGGATGGAAAACCATTACTCTCCAGATTGGGCATGCAGATGTAGACTTTGGGTTTAGAGAGGTGGTGCTGCAAGATTTGGGAGATGTTCGGTTTGATGCACTCCAGAAGATGCACACTGACCCAGACCTGATCCACAAGATCAACTCCTACATGGTACAGAATAAAATTATGGCAATTTAAAAACAGTACGACGATGTTTAAAGTAGAAGAATATAAGAGCCTTGCAACGGCAAACGCAAAAAAGAAAGTAACGGATTTAAAGGTGGGAGATTTCGTGTGGGTGTATGGGTCACACATGAAAAACGATACGGGTCGTCTTGGTGCTGAGATTTACTACCTGTCGGAAAAGTGCTATCAGTGCCTCGGAATTATTGCAGGCATAGAACACAAAAAGGACGAAGAAATTATGACGGGGGATTTTTCGGTGCAACATGAAGGAGGAGACCGTTCTGACGATGTGCCCGAGGGAGCGAATCCTTATGATGAGCGTTGGCGTGACACGTGGTTCGGTGAGTTGACGTTGGTCATTACGGACAAAGGGCGTTACTTGTTCGCAAACAGAGAGGGATACGATTACGTCCGTTACCTCTACTTCTGGCCCGGTTATGCAAATATGTTCGCTCAGGAACTGGCAGAAGAGAAGGAAATCCGCGAAGAGTGGAAACGTAAAGAGGAAGAGGAACGGGTAAAACGTTTGGAAGAAAGTCGTGCCCTCCTGCAAGAGAAATTCGGATGGTTGGAAGAGACTACGGACTTTAAGAAGACTATCCGGGCAATTATGAAGCGTGTGTTCCCGGACATTAAATTCAGCATCCGTACGAGGAATTATGGATGGCAGGGAACCGACTATGTGATTCACATAAGCGAAAAGAACGGTTCTCAGGAAGAATGTCGTGCTCTGGGTGATGGGGTACGAGAGTACTTTAAAGAGGTGGTAAATGATTACCGTTTCCGTCACTATACGGGAGAACACACGGACAATGGCGGTGCTGCGTACATTAACCTCTTCAAAGAGAAGTATGGAGATTACAACCGTGTAAGCGTGGACATCTACTAAAAGATTAGGATTATGAAGACGAACTTTAAGACGCAGCCAGCAATAGAAACTCCAGTAGGACGGGTATTTGCTCCAAACACAATAAGCCAGAAGGACGGGTATTACTTGAGTTATAATACCAGAGACTGGGACACCTATGGAGACGCAACTACTGCAATAGTCGTAGAGACACGGACTGGAGGGAATGAGTTCTACGTTCTATTGGGAGATCACCGGGCTGCATTGGATGCAATGCCAACACTCATGGAGTGTATGAAATATTTTATGGACCGTCCGGAAGCACACTCCAAATATTCGGATGACCCATGTAAGGAGATTAAAGTGGGGCCGGATGGCAAGTTGACTAAAGTGGTTAGAGAGAACCCATATATCTAAAAAGAAGAGAATTATGAAACAGGAGACTAAATATAGTGTTATTGGAATGGTATTTGGGTTGTTCCCTACCTACACAATTATGAGCATTCTGGTGAATATTAGGCCGGATATGGTGCTTACCCATGTTGTGAATTTTATCTGTTTGTGGATCGTGTTTTCTACGATTATTACGAACTGCGTTTGGCAATGGAATAAAGACTAATAAAAAGGAGGGTGAAATTATGATGAAATTTCTTACGAAGACTGTCGCTGTTATTGGAACCCTCTGTGGGTTGGCGTTTGCCCTGATGGGCGGTTTGACGTGGTTGCAGTACATGATCGTACTGGCTATCTGCTGGATTGGTGTCCCTCTATTCGCTATTATTGTACTACCTTGTTTGATCGGTTTGGTTGCATGGTTATGGAGCAGATAAATAGAAGAATAGAGTATAGATTTGTTCATTACCATAGAGGGGAAAAGGTATTGGAGTACCGAATCCATCCAGAGGATTATACTCGTAAATGGTGGCAATTTTGGAGACGTAATAGATGGAAGAGGTTACACCATTATATTTCTGGAATGACTCATTACTGGTCTATTTCCCCTCCTAATGAATGGTGGAATCCAGTTTTTAAAGAGAAAAGTAATTCGCTTGCCTTTTGGAAAGAAAATTATCCTGATACAGATTCTTTGAAGAGGTATTATGAAGAGCAGAATGACCTCTATAATAAAGATTTGAAGGAATATAGCAGGTTAAAGAAATATTGGACAAGTACAGAATATTAAAATTTCTGGAAAATTTTTGACGAAAAATTTGGTAGTCTGGTTTTATTTACGCACCTTTGTATTGGAAAGGTAAACAAACAGTAACTAAAATCAAGAATCATGAAAGTAGAAGTTTCCGTACAGTATGCACAACGGGCCTACGAAGCTCTTAACGATGTTCCTATGCTGCGTAAAATCATGACGCAGGTTGCTTCCAACGTGTTTGAATTTGACGAGGGGGAAGATGACGATATAGACGACATTTTGGACTGTGTGGTTGCCAGTCTGGAAGTGTTGCCCGAAGGAGAATATGTTGTAGAATTGTAAATCGTAAGAGCCATGAAAAAGTTCAATAAAAAGCAGTTAGCGTCTTGGATCAATAAGGCCGTTGAGGAAAGCAGTTCAGCGTACATTCCGTTCCCTATTGCTGACCACATTGCCGAGCAACTTTGCCTCTACTTTGAGGAAGAAGACCTGTGGGACGAAATCAGTCCAGAGGACGTAATGCAGGAAGTAGAGAGTGCTCTTGGTGTGAGCGAGGCTTACAACGAGTACCTCGGTTCTAAAGGGCTGGACATGGTAGACGACGAGGAGTGGGAAGATTACATTATGTGTTTCATGGAGCAGATCAATAAATACTAAAAACGTTACGGTCATGAAAGGTAAAATAATTGCAGCAGGAGTAGGAGCGTTCCAAGCATTCATCATCGGCGGGTTGTTGTACGAGGCTGTGGGAGTGTTTGACTGGAGTGTGGCAGCCTATGGAGCGATCGTATGGGCGTTCGGTGGGGTAATGTTTTACAAATTAGCAGGAGACGTACTATGATAACAGAACAGCAAATACAGGAGTTTGTAAAGAAACTTTCAGATAAGTATGCAACTCCAGAGGATCAATTTCCACGTACCTATGGATACGAAATCCTGAAACGGTACGCCCGGATCACCTACAAATTTAATGGACAAGTTTCTGTACATTGCTTTGTAGATATGGAGAACGGTAATATCCACAAGGCAGCGGGATGGCGTGGTCCGGTAAGGAATAACATTCGGGGAAATATTCTGGATGCTGATCCGCTGGCAGGCGTGATGTATTGTGGTGCCGTGTACATTAAAAAATGTTAAGATTATGGACATTGCTGGAAAAATTTTGGTAGGTGTATTATGTGCCGTTTGGATTGCGCTACCTATTCACTACAATGTGATGAAACATTTGGCAAGGAAGAAAGGTCTTGACGACTACATGGAAATTTAAAAATTGAGAGAGATGGGAGCGTTTGTAATTTGGGGAATTTTGGTTGGAATTTTGTTCCATTGGATTATTTGGTACGAATACAGGTGTGGTAAGATCAACAAAAAGAACGGGTTGCCAAACAATACAATAGACTATCCCTAAGATTTGGCCGTTTAAAAGAGTTTGCTTACATTTGTACTGTAAAACCATACGAATATGAGCAAACTCAAAAACTATCTGGAAGGGTCGTTAATAGAGGCCCTCATTCTGAGTATAGTAGCCGTTCCGGTAATGGCATGGATTGTAATAAATCTGGCTATAGACGTATTTGACCGCTGGGTAATAGGTATAATTATTTGGATGCTGTTCTTTGGAGTATTCCTAAATAAGATACGTTTGAACAGGATTTACAGATATTTACGATATAAAGAACGAAAAGATGGGATTACATGCAGAAAAAAATAGAACGGTGGATGGTAACAAGCCGTCAGGGGACGAAGAATGACATGCGTTACCGACGCTGGCTGAAGAAGATGCGTAACCGGATTATAAGACGATCTGCGGACACCAAAGAATGTAAACGATACAAGGGATGGGAATTCTAACTGGTCGCGTAATACGGAAGAGGGAATACTCTGTGGGAGACGTGTTCTCTATTGGTCGTGGGCTGTTTAAGGTATGCCATGCGGACAGACGTTATTTCTATGCCTGTACAGACTGTAACCTACGAAATAAGAAATCTTGTGAACAAATGCGGTGCAAAGCCACGGAGAGAGCCGACGGGAAGGATGTTGTGTTTGTTGCACTCTAAAATACTTTGAAAATTATGAAAAGACGAATTGCTGCTGTGTTTAGCTACGGATTTGCACGGCTATTGATGACCCTTCTTTCTGCGATCCAGATCGGGGTGTGGTGCTTGCTGGCCGTTCCTTCCCTATTCAGTAGAAAAGTAGCAGAGCTCATGGAACTTTCCCTGAACGGTGGAGAAGCCATTGTTGAAGTGGAAGTAGAAGACCCGGTTGTAAATTAAAATACGATGGACTATTTGGAAATAATCTATTACATTCTTACATTCGCATTCTTTGTGTACGTTTCTGTCTATACGAATTTTTGGAAGAAATTACACGATGTATGGAAAGCGATCAAAAGAATTTTAGGATGTAATGACGATGATTTTCATGGCGGGATTCCCGCTTGTTAAATACGAGGTTTTTACTATTCCATACACTTAGAGAAACCTGTTTAAAGACTCTGGGGCGGTTCTGGAGTCTTTTAACCATTTTGAGCAAGTATGAAAAAGTACGGAAAATTAGTTTGGTTGGCACCTAACGGTCAAGAAGTAACTCTAAAAGAGAACATGGAGTTTTTCGTCCTTAATGCGGAGAAACAGCGACTCATCAAGCAGCAACCACAAACGTATAACAAAACTAATTTAAAGCTAAAATATCAGTAGATATGGATCGTAACGGATGTGTCATTGGAATAGACGAAGTCTTTTTGCGTGTCAATAAATTGTGGGGGGTAGTGCAGAAAAGAATAAAAGAGTACCCGTTCCCAGAACAGCCGGATGGATTTTTAACTGAATTCCAGCGATTCACATGGTCTGATACCCCAGAAGGATATGAATATTGGGACGAGGTGCATACTCGGTTTAAAGCATACCGAGAATTACATTGGAATATGCAGCCTTTTGAACGGTTCCTACGTTGCAATAATCTTTACAATAAGTTTATGATCAACGCTTTTGGGAAGATTAACGATCAGACCAAAGGATTCTTCAACACCTACCTAATTAGTGTTTATTGGAGATTATATATGGGGATTGCATTTGACTGGCAGAATAGCCCGGAAGGTCTGGAATTCTGGGAGAAATGGGATCGCAAATGGCAGACTCTTGTTCAGAATTATAGTGAGGAACAAGGTAAGTCCAAGAAAAATTGAGTATATTACCGAATAAAGATTTTAGGGATTGATGATGGAGAAACTGTTACGACGTGCTGCAACTGATAACGCAGTAGACGAATTGGTTGACCAACTGGTGGAGAACATGCGGTACACCGATCAAAGTGTTGTGTATCCAAATACGGATAACTGTAAATCTGACGACGGTGTAAGTCCTGATCTCTTTACAGAGGCTTATATCGGTCTTGGTAAAGATAGCGAGCGTACAGCTATCAACCAGTATATGACACAGGCCCAAATGTTCCCTACTGTGGCTCAGACTTTAATGGGAATCGGTATTACTGAAATGAAACATATGGACCACCTCGGTGATCTGATTGTTACGCTGGGCGGAAAAGTTGATCGCAATTGGAATAATAGCAAAGTCGTATATGGAAAAGACGCTGCTACTGCTTTGCATGAGGCTATCGTTAGCGAGATGGCAGCTATTTACAGTTACGAACAACTGATCAAGAAACTTGAAATCATCAAGACCCCTACTGGAGAAATCTGTACGCAACTTATTGGAAAATTGTTAGCCGATGAACGTTATCATTTAACGCTCTTGATCGGGGAACAAAATAAATTGAATAATAACGAAAATTGACAATTATGTGGAACGCGATTCTTTTTGTGATCTGTATGATCTTCTTTGGGTTTAACCTTTACCCCGCTTGCGAATGCCTTTTCAGTGGAGACATTGTGCCGGGTGTGATTGGTCTGGTTTGTACCTTACTTGCTGTTCTGTTGCTGTTCGGTAAGATTCATCCGGACGTTACGGGGCAGAAGAAATAAATAAACACAACTTCTTCTATGATCTTTTTAGGCCGACAGGGTAAGAATTTTTAATTTTTACCCTGTTTTTATTTGGTAATTCTATTTGGATTGTTTACATTTGTTCCGTAAACTAAAATCCAATGAGTTATGAGTAAGTTTGAAATCCTACTGGATCGCATTATTTATTTCAGAGTTTTCAAAAGAAAACTAAAGAGCAAATATCTTCCTATCTGGTGGTGTGTACTGGGTTTGTCTGTACTGCTACTTTTAAAGGAGTTTTTGTGGTGGTTTTTCCCGTTGTGGGATAAAGTTGTAGACAAACTCAATTATATAATCTGGGGATAGCCCCCTGTAAAAATTTGAAAATTATGTTTATTAAGATTAACAATTTCCGATTCCGGATCACGTCGATCAGCGAATATCGTAAAGAAGGTAAAAACTTCAATACGAAAATGTGGTATATCTACATTAAGATTTCCGGGAAAGAACGTTATTTTACGTTTGGAACCGAAAAGGAAGCTGATGAGCTTATTGAGTATCTGGACAAGGTATTGCAAGTAAAAGATATCTAAAAATGGTTATTGCGGTTGATTTTGACGGAACGGTCGTTACCCATAGATACCCCCAAATAGGGGTGGATATTAAGGCCGTTCCCGTTCTCAAGAAAATAGTAGATGCAGGCCATCAAATTGTGCTGCATACTATGCGTTCCGGAAAGGAACTTGAAGAAGCGGTGGCATGGTTTACCGAAAACGAAATCCCTCTATACGGGGTAAACGAAAATCCGGACCAGAAATCATGGACAGCGTCTCCCAAAGTGTACGCACAAATTTACATTGACGATGCTGCACTCGGAGCACCTACTTTATTCGTTGAAGAAATGTCAGCACGGCCTTTCATTTGTTGGGCCAAAGTGGAAGACATGTTAAAAGAAAATGGAATTATATGATGAAACAGAGATTTTTAAGCCTGTTTGTAATGGCTGTCGTTTGCCTGTTATATGGTTTAATGACCCATTCCTGTGAAAGCAAACCTCGTCCCGTGGACGGAACATTTGTCTTTGATCGTGTGCCGTTTATTACGGTTATGATGAAAGGCAAGCCGGAAACGTTTATTATGGATACTGGCGCAAGTGTTTCGGTCATTGACAAAGAATATGCTGACCGTGAGGGTATCTGGTACGTGGACGACGGTGGAAGCATGATCACGTTCAGCGGAACGGAACAGAAGCAGTATAAGACCGAGCGTAACGTGGAATTTATTATTGGAGACGTTACTTATTCTCAGCCGTTTATGGTTCAAGATATCGGTAAATTACGTTCTTTTGTAGGACGGAAAGTCCGTGGAGTTATCGGCAGCGATTTCTTGTACGGCAACAAAGTCGTAATTGACTTTGGGAACTTAGTATTAACAAATTTAAAGACAGATGAAGTGGAAAAGGACAGTTTATAACACATTATTCGTCATCATCGCCGTTTTCTTTGTATACCTTGCATGGAAAACGATCAAAGAACTCTTTGTAGCACCTAAACCGGAAATCGTTCTTACAGCCTATGTAGAACCGACGGTTAGCAGGTGGGATATCATGTACGAGGCTATAAAAATCTGCGAAAGTGGTAATAATCCACAGGCACGGAATATTCGGAGTACTGCAACGGGAGATATCCAAGCGTTAGAAGTATATGTTCGGGATGCAAACCGTATACTCGGAGAAGAATACTTTACGCTTGATTGCCGGACAGACCCGGTGAAGACCCGTTATATGTTCGATATTATTCAGGGCTTCTACAACCCCGGACAGAACATTCATAAGGCCATAATTTCTCATTACCTCGGGCCGGGTAATTTTAGCAGAAAATCAATAATCGGTGACTGGTATTATCGTAAGGTGATCCGCACAATGGCACAAATTGAAAATGAATACAAAAAACACAACTACAAAATCATCCCGTAAAATGGGTCACACAGAGAAGATCATCTATGGTGTCTTTGTTACTCTCGTGGTTGTGTTCGTTGGGCTGGTTGTATATAACAGCCGAACAATAACAGTAGAGGAGGAGCCAGTTCTTGACGATGTAGAAGTCGTTGAGGACGGCCTTCCTTCTACCCCCGAAATTGAACTTGATTCGGTTTTACAAGTTTTGCAACAGCACGAACAGCGAATAGAGGAACTTGAAAGCCACCTAAATATTCTCCGAAACAAGGTTCTGAAACTGGACCAAGATTTGTGGAACTCCGTGAAATGAATTTGGTAATTCCAATTTAATTATATAAATTGCTTTTAATGATGAAAACAGAATCAGAACAAATCAGAAGCCATGCTGACCAATTATTCGGAGTTTTGGTTAGCCAGTATTACCGAGGTCGCGGCTGGAGCAGCCTTAATATGATCTACAAATGGATCAGAGGGAATGCACCGTCCGTAAAGTACGCTCAGAAAGTAATCCGAGGAATGATCGATGCCGGGTACATTGTACGTGTGCAAGGAGAAGTCTTGGACAGCTATAAAATTGCGAAACTCAATTTCACACGGGAGAATATCTTTGTGATTTTAACCCGCTCTTACCGACATGAACGCAAACGGTTAAAGGTTCATATTGAACCAAAATGCACCGATTGCAAAGAGCGAGTATTTGGGAATATGTCTGAGCGTGACACTACTTCTGATTTGGATAAAAAGCCGGGCCTCTTTTGGTGGCTGGCACGGATATTCAAACGGAAAAAGTAATTATGACAGGCAGCGTATTCTCAAGACACATAGCATGTTCAAAAATGCGGGTTACTCCCGCACAGAGCAAACGAGTTCAAGAAATTTTATTTACCATAGGATTCCAATGGGTTGGCAGCATAAAAGAACCCATAAATCTAAAGGACAGATACCTGTTCTTGACGTATGATTTTTTTACGGAGAAATATATGTTTCTCTCTACAAATGATCGGGAACTATTCCACAGTAAACGTCAGTATGAACGGATATCCTATAACAGGTTCGTGAAACTTGCAAGAGAGGTAAAAAAAATTGATGAAATGTTTGGGAATATGGAAAATTGACCGTATATTTGTTTTGCTATTGGAGATCAAGTGTTAAATTAACAACAGGGAACGAGGCTGCATCTTTTTCAGGCGAATCCGCCCATTCATGGACTTTAGGGTTTTTAGTTTACTGTTACATTTCCAGCACCCTCGCTCCTGGCCCGGCAAAATTGCCGGGCTTTTTTATTGAAAGAGGGGCTGTCTGATATTAAACCAAACAAGCCCCTCCCGAGCAATTATGAAAACTGAACCGCACAAGTAATATAATCAAACTTTTGTCGGTTCAGGTTATTAGGCGTAAAATGGAAAGTTTTGGATTCCAAAATTACAAATTTTACCGTCCTTAACGTCAAAATCCAAAATACAGAAGCAGACGTGAGCAGCAAGCCTCTTAGTTCTCATGAATTGCGTCTGTTTTTGGAGACAACCCGTGCTCACCGCATGTATGTTCCGTTCAAAGATGTAACAGAATTTATGGACGTGTGCAGCGAGAAGGATATGAGGTTTTTCACCACCGCTAAACGCCTCAATGATTTTCTGCAGACGATACGATGTTGCATAGCTGCTTCCGTCCGTACCGTGCCAAACCTTAACAGTTACCCCGTCACAATTTATGTCGGCTTCGTGGTCACCTATATAGGTAAGATGAGGAACTCGGCTGGCAATATCTTCCACGATGTTTGCTCCGGCACTTTCCAGGTAATATAGATCGTGATTTCCAGCGATCGCATAAATGGGGATTTTGGTCTGATTTAGGACCTCAACGGCATGATCACGCTGAGCAACATAGCCGATGTCATTTAACTCGTAAATTTGACTCTTTTGTCTCTTAGGAGAGAGCCCGTCAGTTATGTCTCCACCCAGAGTAATGAAATCTACATTGGCTTCCTCAAAAACTTTTAAGGCTGCCAGTATATATTCATCACTGCAATACTTGCTACCAATGTGAAGGTCGGACATGGCACCGATACGGAAATGTTTCCCCTTGAATTGTGGTTTGGGGAATTTTGGTTTTTCTGGTACGGGGTTTATGCCGTCAGCCAGTAGAGAAAGCTCCTGTGGAGAATACCGGGCCTGTAAAGAATTCCAAACCTTGTTTTCTGGTTGTTCAGTTTTCTTTTCCTGGCTTTCTTCAAGTTCTGTTTCCACAAGAATTGCACCACCGATTAGGCAGGTTCCCCCTCCTGCCTTTAGCCTGTTACGAACCGTTGAACGTGGGATGTTGTAGTCCCTACAAAGGGAAGAGAGGCTCCTGTACTGGTGCCCCTCTATGATATAAACTTTTTTCATTCTGTAGATTTTAGTTCTTTAATTTTTTCCTCAAGAGTTGACATGTTTAAAGCTCCTGAGAACCTGCATTTTTCCACCCCGTCTTTATAGAATATTGTAGTGGGTACGGAACGTATTCCGGCTGCACTAAATCGTTCGGGGTCATCTTCTATTTCTTCTACCACAACTTCCGGATTGTTAAATTTGAATATGTCCATTGTGTTCTTGTATGCCTTACAGGGGATACAAGTGCTGGAACTATACTTCTCTATCCGAATTTCACTCATAGCACAAAAATATTTAATTATTAGACTTTTACGAATTTCTCTGAATATGAATATACAATATACTCATTTATTTCTAAATGGCATAATATAACACAGGATTATCTTGTGTGCAAATGGATAAAAATATAGCACAAAAGGATTGGAGATATAAATGATTGTATTCCAGTAGGGTGTGCCTTGGAATTTGCGAAATATAAGAAACTATATAAGTTTATATTATTTGACTCTTTTTTAACTCCCCCTCTATTACTCACTTCGTTCGTTTAATAGAGGGGAAGAAAAAGAGAGCCGGGACTTTTTCCGATTTTCTGAGGAATTTTGATTGAAAAATTTGGTTTACGGGAAAAAGATTTGTATATTTGTTTTAAATGTTGGGAAGAGATTTCCACATTCTTTTTGCATAAATTTTGTTTTAAGATTTTGAATGGGGCACGGAGTGAAAACCGTCCCCATTCTTTAAAACCTTTCAAAAAGAATTCTCCGCTCAGCTTTTAATCTTAAAACAAAAATTATGTATTATTGTAACGAAGAGGGATTTCCATCCCTAAATGCCAGAGAGCAATTCATTTTTGACACAATCTGTCGAAGCAGAAAAAAACAGTTCCGTTCTATTGAGGAACGTTTTGAATATATCGCTTATAAATCATTCGTAGATAAAGTTGAGGTAAAACGGTTCGTATTTGCGAACAGTAAATTTCTTTCCATCAATGGATCATTGATCCAAGGTAAAAAGAATTTTTTTAGCCGTGTAAAACAAAACAAACTTTATATCGGAGCATGGTTCCGTAATAGCCAGCTATTGGAAGAAGGGTTAAGAATGACTCATGAGGCTGCTATGATATATGCATTTGTAGTTGCAAAATCTAAACAGTACGGAAAAACAAATTTGGAAGTTAGCCAACAAACACTTTGTAAAATAATCGGTTGCACTACAAAATCGAAATTAAAGTCCCATATCGCTATCTTAGAGCGTTTGGGGCTTTTTAGATATATAATTAGAGAGGAAACTATCTACAAGAAAAGGAAAAAGGGTGATGGGTATTATGATACAGTTGAACGGGCCTGTGGATTCTTTACTAAGATAACGATGAAATCCCATGAGGCGACATTCCGTACAATGCAGATTATTCATCAAAAATTAGGCAATTTACGGGAGTATTGTAAGAAGACCGGAAAGTTGTGTTACGATGAAATCCGTGGATGGTGGCTCGCTAAAAACAGATGGAGAAGGTCAATCATTAATCTCCAGGAAATTTGGAGGGAACGGCTATTGGAATTGGAACGATGTAAGGCGTACCAGTACTATTCTTGCATATAATATGTTGAAGAATTTGGTTTTTAGCGGAAATATTTGTATATTATCAAATAATTTTAAAACCATTGGAAATGATTGAATTCTCAAATAAAAACGAAATAACCCGTAAGGAGTTCGACGATTTGGTTAAGAGCCACGAATACGAGGTTTTTGATCGTAAGACTGTACAGGCATTCCGTGCCGATGTGGTTGCAAAAAATAAATCCGGTGTTCTGACCGAAAAGGAACATATGGAAGCAGCTATAATTGAAAAATCACTGACCGAGGTTGCCGTTCGTAACGATGATTTAACGGTTGAAACATTGTATTACCGTGCCAAACCTCAAGAAGCAACCGTATAATGAGAACTTATAAATTTGACAAAGGAACGTACACGGCTGAGGTCATTACAGATGCCAGCGGAGATCAACGTCAATTTTTTGTGACAGAGTGGCCTCCACGGGTTGAGAATCCAGACGGTCTGGAAATAGCGTTTCCGGACTGGAATGTAGGAGAAATAAACGAAGGTAATTTGGTGGACTTTGCGGTGCAAGGTTCTTTCTCATTAGTTGCTATTGAAGAACATATGATTCGGGAACTTGCTGTAGACGGCCCGAAACCCGATCCAGACAATTTGTTGCAGGATACTATATTTCCGGATACTTCCAAATCTAATATTTGGACTTTCTTGGATTTGGTAACTTCTGAGGCGGTAACTCCTCCGGGGGTTTATCCATCAGTAGATGCTCCCGCTGGATATGGTGCAATGTATTTGAGCAATACTCCTTCTGGAAACCGGGTTAAGGTGTTGCAGCAGAATATTTCTTTGGAAGTTGATGCTACCTATTCTTTAGAGTTTGGTTTTTATAAACCTGCCTACGTCGCAATGGTAATGCCAACGACGACCGGGATCACTCAGGTAGCTGCTATATATACAGACCCAGAGGGGAACACTACTGAAATGAGTAGTGAAGAATTAGGGTTTGTTACCTCTATGGGGAGTTCCATGTTTGGTTCAATGCGTGTTGAATTTGTAGCAGGTATTGCGTCGCTGCCTTATTTACCTTTAGTAGCTTCTGGCGATGGACAAGGCGGGGCGACTATGGTTTGGGGTTTCAGTTTAAAGAAAATGTAATTTTAAAAAGATAATAAGATGAAAACATACAAATTTTTCAATTCAGACAAGAGCATCGATTGCGAAGTGATTACGGATGCTATGGGTAAACAAGAACAATTCACCGTAACGGAATGGCCTCCTCGTGGATGGAATGCTGCTATTGCAGCCCTGATGCCTGATTGGTCGGTTACTTCACGTACCCAGAATGAGTTCATCCAATTTGCCACTAAAAACAGTCTTGGACTGGTGGCCGTTGAAAACGACAAAGAGCCAGTTGAATTGGTTGCAATATCTTAACTTTGTACGACGATGAAGACTTATCACTTTCAAAATTTAGATAATTCTCTGGATGTAGAGGTGATCACTGACGGTATAAAGGATCAGAAAGAATTCACGGTGACAGAATGGCCCCCGAGAGGCTATAATGGAGATGTAGAGGCTCTGGGAATGGATTGGAATGTTGGCCCGATCAACGAGGAAAAATTCGTGGAGTTTGCCAAAGAGAATAACCTTACCCTCACAGCGATTGGTGAAAATGGTTCGGAATCACTTGTTACAGCAGAATTGCCCGTTGCACCTACTACGACTCCCGTTGCACCTACCGATGGACAGTATGATGTATCCCGAGTTGATAGTAGTTATGTGAATGTTTCCTGGAATGCCGTTCCGGATGCAACTAAATATCTCGTAAAGATGTGGAAATCTGCTGAAACTCCAGAATCTGGAGTTTCTGGTGAGACGACACAGGCATGGGATGCAATTGGTGCAGAACCAAGTACAGAATATAAATGGCAAGTTACGACACAAGTTCCTAATATGCAGGATTCTATATCTGGCCCGTGGACGTTTACAACAGCGGATGATACTGGTTCAAATAATTAATAAAGATGGCTAAGAAAAAACCGCAAAATAATACTTCGGTTCAAAAGACACAAAATGTCTTAGAGGAAATTTCAGCATGGCCTCTGGAAAAGGTGGATTTACTCCAAAAGAGTTTACCCACCTTAATCCAGACCAAGTATGAGAGCCAGTTGATGTCCCCTAACATTGAAGATGTGATGAAGGCGAATATGTATGCTGACAGCATGCGTGGAAGCAAGAACCACATTAAATCCGTGTTTTTTGATCCGAATAGTGCGAGTGATGGGGCTGGCTATAAAGCCACCAAAGGCGGGGCGACGTTCTACACGCTCCAGAAGATGGGAGATATTTCCATCATTAAAGCCATTATCAACACTCGTGTAGAACAGGTTCAGAATTTCCTAAAATTCAGCACGGACGAACAAAAAGAAGGGTTCCAGATTCGTAAAAAACGTTCTATATTTGATGAGGATACTACTGATCTTTCTGACGATGAGAAACGTAAGGCAGAAGAGATCGTTGAGTTCCTTGAGAACGGTGGCTTGAATGACAAGTGGGAAACAACTGATAATTTCCAGGATTTTGTTCGTAAGATTGTACGAGATTCCCTTACCATAGATCAATTGACTTTTGAATGTGTGCGGGACAGATCGTTTAACCTGCGTAAATTTAAAGCGGTGGACGCAGCCATGATCCGTCTATTGGATACGGCCGATCCCCGGTTTGCACAGGCATTTGAACAATACCGTTGGAAAGGTTATCTCCCCCGTTATGCAATGGTCTGGAATAACCAGATTTTGCGGAATCCTACGACCGATCAGTTGATTATGTACTATCCATGGGAGTTAGGGTATGGGATACGTAATAAGTCCACCAATATCCTCCAAAATGGATACGGTACGAGCGAGCTCGAAACCCTTATAGAAATCATGACGTGGATTCTTTGGGGTATGCAGTATAACGGTAATTTCTTCAAACAGGGTTCCCAGCCTAAAGGGTTCATCAATATAAAGGGTGGGAATATTGATAATTCCACGTTGAATGAGTTCCGTCAGGCATGGACACAGACTATGCGGGGGGTACAGAACTCACACAAAGTCCCCGTAATACAGGGTATAGATTTGGAGTGGATTGACTTGCAGCATGGGAACCGTGACATGGAGTTCAATGAATGGTTGAGATTCCTATTTATTCTCACCTGTTCTGTTTACCGTATTGATCCAAGTGAGCTCGGATTTAATTTTCAAGAGCAGGCTCGTATGTTTGGTCAGGAAGGACAGAAAGCCCGTTTGGAACACAGTAAGAACAAAGGGTTGAAGCCTTTGCTTATATTCTTGCAGAATATCATCAATAAATATTTGGTCAGCGAACTTGCAGAAGATTACGAATTTGTATTTACTGGCGTTGAGGTTGAGGACGAAGAAAAGCAAGTAAAATTAGACGGAGAGAAATTGTCCAATGGTATGGTCTCTTTGGAAGATATGTTCCAGAAATATAGTGGACGTGATTTTGACCCGAATAAAGACACCATTTTGAACCAAGTCTACCAAACGGCACAGCAGAGTAAAATGATGGGCGGGGAAGGGAT